>ULWY01013335.1_pt1 | contig 30584 bp, 33 predicted proteins | sample 1960761 | NCBI WGS metagenome assembly ULWY01 (sample SAMEA4835824, study PRJEB28245) | human gut metagenome | biome: gut microbiome; material: fecal sample | place: Denmark | collected 2008 | reverse complement strand
ACTGAGCTACAAGTCCATTAATAAGCTGTACTTCTACATTTTACAATAATTACTCTGCTTTTGCAATAGAAAATTTATTTTTTTGCATTTAATTTTCCGTCGCAATATTAGAATACTATAAAAAAAGTAAGAAAGTCAAGCATTTTTTACTCTTTTCTTACTTTTAATTCTAAATACTCTATTATTTGTTCAAAAGAATAATACATCATATGAGCAAATCCAACACAAAGTATTATTACAACGGCCATTTTAAAATCTAAGACTGAAAATGAAAATAAATTTCTAAACCCAAAGAAACCAGTCATATATAAAACAACCATTGAGCTAAATAAAGCAACTCGCAATTTATTAAACGGTCTACAAGTTTTAAATAATAACATAAAGGCAACATATCCAGTTACAAATGCTGATAATGTTGAAGTTTGAGTATAATTAAAATCGAATAATTTACTAGCCAAGAAAACTACCAATATATTTAAAACTATTGTAAAAGCTGGCGGAGCTGCCCTTTTTAACACGCGCTTCAAGAAATGTTTTTGAACCAAATCATAATTATTTTGCAAAGCTAGAACAAAAGATGGAATACCCACTGTAACTGTGCTAGCTAATGATAATTGAATTGGAATAAAAGGATATGGCATATCAATAAATATAAAGATAATAGCTAGTAAAGTTGCATAAATAGTTTTAACTAAAAATAATGATGAACTTTTTTCAATATTATTAATAGTCCTCCTACCCTCTGCTACTACATATGGCATTGAAGCAAAATTAGAATCGAGTAAAACCAATTGACTAACATTTTTACTAGCATCAGAACCAGACGCCATTGCAACAGAACAATCAGCCTTTTTCAAAGCCAAAACATCATTAACACCATCACCCGTCATTGCAACAGTATGACCCAAATGTTGCAAAGCCAAAACTATTCTCTTCTTCTGTTCTGGTGTAACTCTACCAAAAATATCATACTGATCTACAGCATTAAGAATATCTTCATCAGTTTTTAATATTGTAGCATCAATCATTTTAGCATCATTCTTAAAACCTGCTCTTTGTGCAATACCATAAACAGTATGTGGATTATCACCAGATATTATTTTTAAATTAACATTCTGCTCTCTAAAATATTGAAGTGTATCAGGAGCTTCCTTTCTAATTTTATCCTGTAACAAAAGTATCCCTAAAGGTTTAACATTTTTTAAGTGCTTATCATCAGCTTCCGCCAATAAAATAACACGGTACTCATCTGTATATTCAGAGATTTTCTTAAATATCTTATCATTTTTATTAAGAATAAATTCTGCTGCTCCAACAACATATGTTTTATCTTTACAAACAATACCAGAATACTTTTTAGCCGATGAAAAAGGAAGCTTTTCAACAACATCAAAACTATTAGTTTTACCATATCTATCAAGTAAAGCTAAAGCTGTTGGATTATTCTCATCTAAACTATAACTAATATTACCAACAATTTCTGAAACATTACAATCATCAAATAAAACTTCTGCCATAACCTCCATTTTACCCTCAGTAATTGTACCTGTTTTATCCAAACATAAAGTATCAACTCGAGCAAGTGTTTCAATACAATATAAGTCTTGTACCAAAACTTTTTTTTGCGAAAGTCTAATTACACTAACTGCTAAAACTGTACTTGTAAGCAAAACTAAACCCTCAGGTATCATTCCAATTAAAGCTGCAACAGTTGAAACAATAGCTTGTGACACCGTATTACCATCTATGTACATTTGTCTACTAAATAAAAGTATTCCAACCGGAACAATTAGAAAAGAAATTGTCGAAATAATTTTATTCAAACTTCTCATAATTTCTGATGATACCGCCTTTATATATTTAGTATCACTAGAAATTTTAGCCGTATAGTTATCATAACCAATATGTTCAACTTGACAAATTGCTTTGCCAGAAACTATAAAACTGCCAGATAAAAGCATATCAGACTTTTTCTTAAATACAGTATCCGCCTCACCCGTAATAAAAGACTCATCAACTTCAACTTCACCAGCTTTTATAACAGAATCAACAACAACTTGATTACCAATTTCTAGTTTAATAATATCATCTAAAACAACATCATTAATCGAAATATCTCTTTCTTCTCCATCACGAATAACATGAACCTTAGATGCTGCAACAACTCTTAGCTTATCTAATGTTTTTTTACTTCTTAACTCCTGAATAATACTAATTAAAGTATTAATTGTAATAATACCAATAAAAGTAAGATTTTTAAAAGATCCAACACAAATAACCGCTAATGCTAAAATAATATTAATTATATTAAAAAGAGTTAAAACATTTTCTCTTACAATTTCTGAAACAGATTTAGTTCCAACTTCTGTATCAATATTAACAAGACCATCATTTATTCTTTTATTAACCTGTAAGCTAGATAAACCTTTATCTATATCAGGACTATATCTTTCAATTTTTTTCATTAAATCACCCAACAATAATAAAAATATAACACAAATACTTAAATTAGTCCATGAACAGAAATAAAGAAAACAATAATTATTTAGCATTTTTATAAAAAAGACTTGTCAACTGTCAATTTTTAGTATAAAATAAATATGCAATCAAGAAATAGATATAAATATGGGCTGTTAGCTCAGTTGGTAGAGCAACTGACTCTTAATCAGTGGGTCTAGGGTTCGAATCCCTAACAGCCCACCATATTGATAAGAACTTGAACATACTTCAAGTAAAAATACAAAGCGACTAAAATAGTCGTTTTTTTGTTTGTTAAACATACAATTAAAAAGAAAGAAGAATTTATGTATCAATTACCAATATTGCCCTATAACTCTCAAGACTTCGAACCATTTATAGATACACATACTATGGGTCTTCACTATCATAAGCATCAACAAACTTACTTAGACAATTTAAAAAAAGTATTAGATTTTACAAACGCCAACAATATATATAATAGAAAAAAATAGTAAACAATTTACTATTTTTTTTGTGAAACAAATGCCTTTAAAAGTCTTCTACTTTTAATATCATAGTCGAGCATTCTCTCAGGATGCCATTGAACACCAACTTGAAAAATATCATTATTACTCTCAACTGCTTCAATCAATAAATCATCAGAATATCCAACGGTTCTAAATAAATGACTCTTTTTAACAGTTTGAAGATGATGAGAATTAACCAGTATTCGCTTTTCTTTCATTATTCTAGCAAGTCTACTATCACTTAAATTAACATAGTGCACATACCCTTCTTCCTTTTTATGATTAAAATTACCAATTGGAACAAGTGAATCATTACTACCATATAAAGCCATAGATTGCATTCCTTGACAAATTCCAAGTAACTTCAACTTATTATCCAAAGCATACTTAATTAAATAAAAATCCAACGGTCCAACATCATCTCCACCAGTTAATAAAATACCTTTTACTTTTCGTAACTTATCATCGACTACCTTTCTAGAATCACTATCATAAATCAAAATAACTTCTCCACCAAATTTTTCTATTGCTTCAATATAATATTTATTTGCTAAAGGAGAATTTTCACTTCTAATTAAAACACCTGTCATAAAGAAAAAAGAAAAGTTATCTCAACTTTCCTTTAACTCCTTTCATACCTTTTACTCCACCATTAGCAGCAAAGCCCTGTAAAATATTAGTATCAAAAGAATGAGTTTTACTTATTCTCCTTTTATAATCTTTAATACCAATATTAATCATCTCATCAAGCATACTAGTAAAATCGATTCCTTTAGCATCCCATAAATAGAAAGCCAAACTTCCAGGAATAGAATTAATTTCATTAATATAAACTTTACCAGTCTTTTCGTCAATTAAAAAATCAATTCTAGAGTTTCCAGATGATCCAAGAGCCTTAAAAGCCTTAACAGCAACATCTTCAACTTCCTTACGCATCTTATCACTTAAGTCTGCTGGTAATTTTCTATTAGTTGAAGCCATACCTTTAGAAGACTTAATAGGAGCTTTAGCACCTTTTAATTTTCCACCTTTTCCACCGCCAATATATTTATCAGCATAAGTTAAAAATTTATTTTCAGATAAAACTTCTTCAATTTCACTAACTTTTTGATGTTCATAATTACCCATAACAGCAATATTAACTTCTTTTAGATTTTTTACAACTTCTTCAACAACAATCTTAGTATCATATTGAATAGCCTCATCTATTCCATTAATTAAGCTATCCTCATCATCACAGACACTAATACCAACAGACGAACCCGTAGTAGCAGGCTTTACAATAACTGGATATTTAAGTTTAGAAACCTTTTTAATAACTTCATCTCTATCACGCTTATAATCAACATCATAAAACCAAACATATTTAGTCATTGGTAAATCTGCACTAGCCCAAACATCTTTCATAAATGCTTTATCTTGACCAACAACACCAGCATAAACACTAGGTCCAACAAGTGGAATACCAATAGTTTGTAAATAACCTTGTAATACACCATCTTCAACATTAGTACCATGTACTATTGGAAAAGCAATATCAATTTCCTTAACAACATTTCTTGGAAAACCTTTCTTTTGTAATACATAGCTACCTTTCTTATAATACAAAACTACATTTTTAGCATACTTTTTAATTAAAGATAAATCCTGATAAACATCAATATCCTTTAACATATCTCCAGTATACCATTCCCTATTCTTAGTAATATATATTGGAATAATCTCATACTTTTCTTGATCCATTTTATTCATGGCTTGAATTGCCGAAATAATACTTACCTCATGTTCAACCGTTTCGCCACCAAATATAACACCAACTTTTATTCTCATATTTTAAATCCTCCTACTCATTATATGTATCTGGCAAATCATTTTCAAATAATGCATATATATCATCTTTGCCATTATATATACCATTAATAAAAGCATACGCTTCTCTAACATCATTAAATACTATTATTTTGTCTTTGTCAAACCCTTTAGTCAATAAACCTTCATATATAGGCTTAGTCTTTTTTTCTCCAATAAGAACTGCATAATCCGCGACTTCAGCAATTTCACGTCCAAATTCTTTATTATACTCCTCTTCTTTTTTCCCCAACTCAACCATTCCAGGTGTAACAACAATACGTATACCATTCATCAGCTTAAGAACTTGACAAGCATTTTTTGCTCCAATTGGATTAGAATTATAAGCATCATCTATTTGATAAAAATTACCAAGCTTTTTAAGTTCCAAGCGATGCTCAACTGGTCTTACCAATTTAACTGCACTAATTAACTCATCCATTGAAACACCAAGTTCTCTACCTAAAGCAATAGCTGCTAAAATATTATAAACATTATGTTCACCCAATAATTTAGTTTCAAAATGATACTTATTTTTTTCATCTTTAAAAGAAACATCAAAATTAGTTCCCTTATTAGAACACTTAATATTGATAGCTCTAACATCAGCATCAGGATTATCAATTGCTATCCAAACAGTCCTAACCTTATTTTTCAACTTATAATTAACTTGTTTTATATCATCCATATTTAAAATTGCAATACCATCACTAGGTAACGACTCAATAAGTTCAAACTTAGCCTTAACAATATTTTCCTCACTTCCAAAAGTTTCTAAGTGAGCAGTTCCAATTCTAGTTAAAATACCATACTTAGGTTTAATAAAATTACATAAGTCCTTAATTTCACCTCTAACATAAGCTCCCATTTCAGCAATAAATATATCCGTAAACTTATCTAAATTATTATTTATAGTCATCATTAATCCATAATAAGTATTTAAATTTTTTGGAGTAGCCAAAGCATTATATTTAACATTTAAAATATCACACAAAATATTTTTAGAACTAGTCTTACCATAACTACCAGTAATACCAACTACTTTCAAGTTATTCATACTTTTAAGTTTATTTTTAGCTTTATTTTTATAATAGAAATAAACAAGTTTTTCTATTGGATAATTAATAATATTGGCTATATAAACAACAAAAGTATTCAAATAAGCCATAATAGAAATAACTAAAAACATTTTAAAAACAAATTGAATATCTTCAAAATTTTTAAATAAAAATATTAAAGGTATTAGATATAAAATAGAAATAGTCACAATAAGTCTTTTAATTCTCTTTGTAACAACCAATGGCTTTTTATTTTGATCCATCTCAATCTTTCTCATCCATTTATATCCAAGTATAAAGTTTAATATAATCAAAACAGAAAAACCAATTATATTAAAATAATTAATATCATATAAAATCAAAGTAATGATTAATAAAATTGCTATTATAATTAAATCTAAATCAACAAATTGAGTCTTATTTTTCAATATCCATTTAATATAACGATTATTTTCGTTATAAAGATTTTGTTGTAACATATGTAAAGATCTTTTAGTTTTATAAAAAAGTAAATAACTAATTGCTATAATCAAAATTATTTTTAAAAGCATAAATAATGCCTCCTTTAAATAAAGTTATTCAAAATAGTAATAACTTGGCCTAAGTTTTCTAAATATGCATAATGCGTACCAGGTAAAATAATTAAACCAGCATCAATCATAATCTTTTCTAATTCTTTAGCACCTTCAACTGGTGCTTCTGTATCATTTTCTCCCCATATAAGTAATGTTGGTTCCTCTATTCTTCTGGCATAACTTGCCAAATCTTCATTAACAACATTAACAAGAGTTTGTCTCATAATAGGACTAGCTGCTTTATAATCTCTAGATCCTATATATTTTTTCATTTTCTCTCCTAATTTATCTAAACCAGGTAAAGTTTTTAATTTTTTTAATATTCTAACTGATAAAGGTAAAGCCGTTTCTTCTCTAATACAAGGACTACCAAATAAAACCAGTTTTTCAATAGGATTATCAGCAGAAAAATAGATTGCTACTCTTCCTCCAAATGAGTGACCCATAACAACAGGTTTTTTAATTCCAAGTTCTTTAACAAGTTTTTCAACTAATACTGCATAGTCTCTAATTGTCCAAGGTACTAAAGGTTCATCACTTTCACCAAATCCAGGAAAATCAATAATTGTAATTCTATGGTTACGACATAAATTATCACCGATGGGCTTCATCATTTGAATATTTTGACCCCATCCATGTAAAAGTAAAACATCCTTGCCTTCTCCATATTGTATGTAATTAACATTAATATTGTCTATTTTAATTTTCATATTCTTCACCCATACTTAAATTATATCATAAATATCTAACTATACTAAAAAAAAACAGTAATGATAGTAAAATTATGTAAAAAAAAAAGTGATTTATCTATCACTTTTACGATACTCTTTTACAGATTCTTTTTCCATTCCAAGATTTATTGTTCCGGAAGCTTTTTCACCAGATAAAACTTTTTCTTTAACATCACCAAAGCTATCCAAACCATCTAATGTAAAACCAGCTTTATTTAAGCCAATAACAAAGTCACTAAATCTAGTTACAAAAAGACTTCTATCATATAAAGACTCAGGTCCAGAAAGGGTATCAACAGAAAATTCTTGATTATTAGTAGTATGTCCAGATACATTATCAATAACAACCTCAACATAATCACTTAAAACTTTTGGAGAATCTTTAAGTTCTCCTTCTTCAGTGATTGAATCATCATCGACAAATACACTGAATGATAATCCTAATGAAAGATCATTTACTTTAGTATTATTATCATGTAAATGTTTAAGCAAATCACCAAACACCAAAATAATATCATCAGTTGCATTTTCACATTTTCTATAAATTTCTGCCTCTGATAACAAATTCCAAGCTGGGCCAGCTTCATTATCATATGCTGAATACATTTCCTTTCTATCTAATAATTCATTATATTTAATTAAACTATCCTTATTATATAAACCTCTAATCATTAAAAACACTCTCCTTTTTCACATAAATATAAGGTTTTGCATAATCATCTAACTTATCACGACTAGGAAAAAGTTTTAGATGGTCATTTTCTCCTAAAAAACAAATATCTTTTCTTCCTGAATAAAATGAATCAGAAACCCCTCGTAATAATACTCTATGTTGACAATCAAGTTTTGATGTATACAAAATTGCAGCAAACAAACTTTGTTGTAGTTTTTCAGCCCTCATATAAATTTCTTTACTATCAGTACTTGATTTTATCTCATCAAGATATCTAATCCTGTCGTATAATGCAGTAGTTGGATACAAATCAACAGTATCTGGATTCTGTTGACAAACAGCTACTTCATCACCTGGCGAAGCACCATACATTCGAGGAACAAATATTCTTTTTTTATTGTCAATTGACCCATTAGTAATACCTAATATAGGTTTTTCACCAAACATAAAATCACCCTTTTCAAATCGGTTCCCATATTATATCAGATTAATTACAAAAAGTCAAAAAAAAAGGTGTATCACACCTATTTTTGTAAAGCTGAACCAGCAAAATTTGGAAGTGTTGAGGCTACAGAACTTTTAACTCCTGTAGATTCTTTTAAGCCGGTAACAAAATTAACAATAGTATCTAAATCATCAGCTGATGCATAATACCCTTCAGCTCCAATTACACCTGCTGAAGCACTTTCTGTATATAGTATATGGTAATTACTACCATTATATATACAATTAAATAATGCATATTTTTTACCGTTTTTTTCTCCATCCTTAAAAGAAACATCAGTAAGGCCTCCAGACTCAAAGTTTGCCTTTATTTTATAAGCATTAGCAATAATACTATCTAAAGTAACCTGCGTATAAGGACTAGCTGAAATTCCAGAAACAGAATCTTGTGTATCCTTAACAAAAGCAGAATCAAAACTACTACTTCCAAGCTCAACACCAGACACAAAACTCCATCCCTTAGGCACAGTACCAGTCATACCATTAATAGTTACTGAGCTATCAGTTGAAGCAACCGCACTAGAATCATTTGTACCATCAAGCTTCTTATTATTACCAGAAACCATAAAATAACATATAGCAACAGCAACAATAGCAATAACAGCAACAATCACAATAACAGCTGTATTATTAGATTTAACACCAGGACCAACAGCCACAGAACCAGAATTCATATTCATTTGAGGTGCTGATACTTGATTATTAGTAGGAACAGATTGATTAAACATCTGTTGTTGATTAATATTTTGACCAGTTCCCACATTGGAAACGCCCTGATTAAAACTAGAATTTTGTACTTGAACATCAGGTTGTGCAACAGATACAGTATTAAACTGGTTATTAGGTGCATTATTTAACATTTCAGGAGCAGCAGACACATTATTAACAACCGCAGGTTGATTATTAAAAGCATTATTAGCTACTCCATTATTTACTGGTTGTTGATCAAATCTAGTACCACAGTTTGCACAAAAGGCACTTCCCGGTTCAACAATACTATTACAATTTGGACAATTCATATTCATATCTCCTCACATACTCTATATACTATCAAAAGTATAACATATAAAAATTAAAATGTAAAATATTGTCGAAAAAAATTAATCATTTCTCATAAATGAATTAACAATTAAATCAAAAGAAGCATTATATTTGTCAATATCATTTTTACTACAAGTTAGCATATAAACATATATCTGATTATCAATAAATTCAACGTCAACAACAACATGCTTCTTATCACTTTCAAAAACACTCATACAAATATGATCCAAACAATTAAATGAAGTTCTTTGATAATTATCATTAACTTTGCCATCAGCAATCTCTAATGCCCTATTTTTATCTTCTACTCCAGTACTATTTTCAACTACTTCAATTGTAATTTTTGCTGAATCATCTTTATTAATAATACTATATTTATTATCTTTCTTATTAACTCTAAAATTAGTATCATAATTAAATTTAAAATCATCATCACTATATCTATAAAAACTACTCTTGTAAAAAAAATTAAAATAGACAAAAAATAAAATAGCTATTAACACCAAAAATATAATAAAAATAACAATTATATATTTATACTTTTTTTCCATAACAAATCACCTTATTAAAATAATATCACATAGAACAAATTAAATAAACTATAACAAACATTGTTACCAATATAATTTTATGATAAAATCATTTTGGTAAAGAGGTGACTGCAATGATACATGAAATGAAACTACAACCTAAATATTATGATTATATATTAAAAGGTACAAAAAGAATAGAAATAAGACTTAATGATGAAAAAAGACAAGCAATAAAATTAGGAGATAAAATAAGATTTTTAAAAGAGCCAAATTTGAATGAATCGTTTGAAGCAAAAGTTATAGGATTATTAAAATATAGTTCTTTTGAAGACCTTTTTAAAGACTTTGATGTTTCAATACTATCAGATAAGTCCATGACAAAAGATGAATTAATTTCTGCTTTAGAAGAGTTTTATCCAAAAGAAAAACAAAGTCAAACAGGTGTATTGGGCATCAGAATTGAACTTATATAATTTTAACCAAATGAAATAACATGATAAAAATTGAAATAATGAGAACATAAAAAAGAAAGACAAAATAACAATAATAATATTAATTATATATAAGTTTTAATCTGTATTAAGTATGTCTTTTTATCATCATTTATAGTTATTTTAGATGCTTTAAGTAAAGAAGAAACCAATTTTAATTTTGCAATAGTACTTAAAAATGTATTTATATAACTCACAAGCTGTGATGGAGTTTGATTACCTTCGTTCATATTTATAATAATTAACAAAAATAAAAAGCCTTATACAAATAAGACTTTGTTTTTTTATTGGAGCGAACGAGGGGAATCGAACCCCCATCACAGCCTTGGCAAGGCCGTATTCTAACCATTAAACCACATTCGCATAAACAACCTTCTTAAATTAAATGGAGGGGCCTACCGGATTTGAACCGGTGCTCAGGGTGTTGCAGACCCACGCCTTACCACTTGGCTAAAGCCCCGTTGCAATTAAGATTATATCAAAATAAATTTTAAATTTCAACAAAATTATTTCATTTTTGAAATTTTATGCAAGAAAAAGAAGTAATATACTAATTACTTCTCTACAAAATCACAAATATTTTTGTAATTATAAATAAATTCATTAGATGAAACAATCGGTAATAATCCATAGACATCATTATAATAATACATAGTATCCTTAGAAATAACCATAACATTATAATTATTTACTTTCCATTCTGATACAGAATCAAAGTGAAACAATTTTACCGCATTTTCTAAATCAATCTTATAAGTCTTATAAAAATCTCCATCCTCAGTTAAAAAATAATACATATCATTATCTTTTTTTACTTCCTTTGCCTTATACATTTCCTTCAATCTATTGTTTACAACATCATTATTCCAAATATCCTCACCATTTAAATATTCTTTTGCTGAAACCGTAGTCAATGTTTTATTTTTTAACGACTTGAAACCGTCTTTAACATTACCAACCTCTTTTACAGTTTCCTTATCTGGATCAACAACAAATTCTTTCTTACTATTCAAATCTGTATAATAAAACTTACCCTTATACTGTCCATTAATATACATATTAAACGAGATTTGTTCATCTAAATCAATTCTACCTTTACCACCGTTAACAACATCATATAGATAAAACGCCCCATACATATTACCAGAATTCATATCTGTATTTATAGAAACATAGTAATTACCAGTAAGTAAAGATAAATCATTTTCATACTTATCTTTATTCAAAAAATCCTTTTTAATATACTTACCATCACGAAGTATATAAAAGCCTCTATAATCCCAAACTGTAAAGACAACATTGTTAGGAACATTTCCAATATACATCTTATAATTAGTATCAACTTCTTTAGGAACAGTATCTTTTGCCCAAGAAGTTGCACTATATTTATCTTTCTTTAATTCAGAAATAACATACTTTATATAATTATTATCTATTTGTTTTAAATATGTATAACTAACTTGTCCAGAACCATAAGTACAATAAACATCGCTCGTTTTATTTTTTTTATATATTGGAAAAATACATTTTAAATCTTTACTATCAAAGAACTTAATATCTCTAATAATTCTGTCTTGTCTATTATAATCATGTTCAAAATTAAATAAATATGTATTTTTATTACTGTCAACAACTTTAAAAGAATAATTATTTTTTTTACCATCTATCTTTAATTTTTCATTAATTAAATAAGAATTATCTTTAGTTATAATTGAATAGTCAATCTCATGATGCCTAATAAAGAATTGAACAAAGAGTTGAAAAACTAAAGCCGTAACTCCTAAAAGAAATAAAATTGGAATAAGTTTTTTCATATCCTATCACCATTATCATTATAGCAAAAAAAAAAGTCCAAATAAAGACTTTTAAACTTATTATTCCTCACGTGAATAATATTTTTTCTTCATATCCATCATATAACTACTGATTTGTGTTTCAATTTCCGGTAAAGCTTCAACTCCAATATTAGAAAGAGTAATAAATTCTTTTACAGTATCAATGTAAACCTTTCCCCAAAATATTCCACCTTTAACTTTCAAGTCATTAAACAAATCAGGAGTTATAGAATCTAGAAAATAACCAAACACAACTCTCTTACGTCCAATTAAAATTCTCTTATCAGTAAGAGCAATTACCGCTGTACCTAATATATCTAAAGGATTGTCATTTTTCTGAGCCACAAAAACATAAATTACATGTTCATCTGGATTAAGATGCCTTTCAACTATTTCAGAGTTTTTCTTAAGCCTCCAACCAATAGTTGAAGGATGTAACTTTTTAAATTTTAAAGCTCTTCTATATACTTCACCCATACTATCTATTCCTCCATTACTAAAATAATTATATCATACATACTTAAAAAATAAAGATATAAATGTCGATAAAAAAAATAATAGCCTAAATAAATACATCATATTCTTAACTGAAGGATGTGATAATATTAAAAGAACTATCGGAATACCAAGAGCACTACTCTATTATTATGATTATGATTTTTGGCAAGTTTTCTTTGAGGACTTAGGTTATAACATAATTACTAGTTCTAAAAGTAACAAAAAAATCTTACAAGATGGTACAAAATTAGCAAATGATGAGGCCTGTCTTTCTCTAAAACTATATCTAGGACACATCCTAGACCTTAAAGATAAATGTGATTATATCCTAATACCAAGATTATATTCAATTAAAAAAAATGAACAAGTATGCACAAATTTTAACTGTCTATATGATCTTGTAAATAATTTATTTGATATAAAAATATTAAATTACAATATTGACCTAACACAAAATAAAACAAAACTAATTGCCTACTTAAAACTAGGAGAAGAATTAGGAATACCATATATTAAAACTTATAAATCCTATAAATGGGCCGAAAAAATAAGTACAGAAAGAAGATTGGTTCGTGAAAAAGAACAAGAAAGAGTATTAAAAACAAATAATACAAAAATTCTTCTAGCCGGACATCCTTATAATTTATATGATGATTTAATAGGACAAACAGTCTCTAAATATTTATTAGAAAATAATATATCTCTTATCTACAGTGATAGAATCAATCATAATATCATTGACGAAGAATGTATGAAACTATCAACAGATATTCATTGGACTCATAGTAAAGAAGTAGTTGCTAGTATAAATTATTATCATGATAAAGTAGATGGAATTATTATTATTTCATCATTTCCATGTGGACCAGATTCTCTGAGTAATGAATTAGTTGCAAGAAAAATAAAAAACGTTCCAACAATCAATCTAATTTTTGAAGACTTAAATAGTGAAGTTGGAATTATTACCAGATTAGAAAGTTTTATTGATATCCTAAAAAATATTAAAGAAGGAGGAAAAAATGACTAAAATAATTAGCTTTCCTCATCTAGGAGATTATTATATTCCGCTGAAACTCTTTTTAAAAAGAACAACAAAATTAAAAGTAAAGCCATCTCCTACTATTACAAAAAAAACTATTGTCTTAGGTTCTAAATATGCACCAGACTCAGTTTGCCTACCATTTAAATATAATTTAGGTAACTTTATAGAATCCCTAGAACAAGGTGCCAATATCCTAATAACTGCCGGAGGCGGCTGTCGTTACAGATATTACGCCGAAGTAACAGAAACTATTCTAAAAGATCTAGGTTATGATTTTGAATTCTATAATTTAATAGAAAATGGAAAATTAAATATCATAAAAGTCTATAGGTACTTAAAAAAATTAAACAAAAAATTAAATTTCTTCTACTTCCTACAACAATTATTATATACTCTTATCTTTATTTGGGATATGGATAAAATTGATAAAATAATCAGATTAAGAATTGGCTTTGAAAAAGAAAATAATTCTTATCTAAATAAAAAGAAAGAAATGTTTAATACATTTTCTAAAACAAAATCTATTTTTAAACTAACATATTATTATTTCAAATATAAAATATTAATTAAAAAAATACCATATAACAAACCAAAGAACTGTCTAAAAGTAGGAATTATTGGTGAACTCTACACTGCTATGGAACCATTTGCTACATATTTCTTAGAAAAAGAATTAGCTAAAATGCATATTGAAATAAAGCGCTACACAAATTTAAGTTACCTACTATGGCAAAAAAAATCCATGAGAAGGCATATGTTAAAAGTAACAAAAGGCTACTGCAAATACTCACTTGGTGCTGATGGATTAGATAACGTTTATCGAACCATTAAACTAATAAATAAATCATATGATGGAATTATCCATACTAAACCATTTGGCTGTACTCCAGAAATTGGAGCTATACCAATAATTCAAAAAGTATGTCAAGAACATGAAATGCCTATTATTTTCTTTTCATACGATACAGAAACATCAGATGAAGGAATTAAAACAAGACTAGAAGCTTTTGAAGATTTAATAAAAATAAGGAGATCAAGGAAATGATAAAAGGTTATTTAGGAATTGACATTGGTTCAATTTCCACAAAAGGAATAATAATAGATGAAAATAACAACATTCTATCATCATCATACCTCTGGACCAAAGGTAACCCAATCGCTGCTGTAAAGAACGTTTTAACAGAATTAAAGGACCAAATAAAAGACAAAAAAATTAAAATAGTCTCCGTTGGAACAACAGGATCAGCAAGAAAGCTAATTGGTACTATTTTAAATGCAACTATCATAAAAAACGAAATAACAGCTCATGCTATAGGAACATTATCTAAATATCCAGATATTAGAACGATAATTGAAATTGGTGGACAAGACTCTAAAATTATCTTAATAAGAGATGGCATAGTTATAGATTATGCTATGAACACTTTATGTGCAGCCGGTACAGGAGCTTTCTTAACAAGTCAAGCCAAGCGTCTAGATATTCCAATAGAAGACTTTGGAAAAATTGCCTTAACAAGTACCAACCCAGCTTTAATTGCCGCTAGATGTACAGTGTTTGCTGAGAGTGACCTAGTTCATAAAGCACAACTAGGTTACGAAAAAAAAGACATTGTTGCTGGTCTTTGTAGAAGTATAGCTCTAAACTATTTAAATAATGTTGCAAAGGGTAAAAAAATTGAAGGACCAATAATTTTTCAAGGTGGAGTATCTAAAAATATAGGTGTTAAAAAAGCTTTTGAAGATATACTAAAAACAAATGTTATAACCGATGATAATGGTCACTTAATGGGAGCTTTAGGAGTCGCAATATTATCAAAGAAGGAAAAAGAAATAGATTTCTCTTTTAATATAATTGACAATATTTTCAAAACAGAAAGTCATAACTGTCAAGGTTGTCCAAACAATTGTGAAATAATTACTGTAAAAAGAAATAATTCACTGATAGACTCTTGGGGAAACCGTTGTGAAAGAGGAAAAATTAAAACAACATAAAAAGACTGCTAAACAGTCTTTTATTTTTTTTCTATATATTCTTCATATGGAACACATCTATCAATAATCTTACCATCATCTAATATTTCAATAACTCGATTAGCAACAGTACTATTAAGTTCATAATCTCTTGAAGTAAATAGTACTTCACCCTGAAAATTAATTAGTCCTTTATTTAATGAAGTAATACTTTCCAAGTCTAAATGGTTAGTAGGCTCATCTAAAATCAAAAAGTTAGGTCCTTCAAGCATCATTTTAGATAACATGCAACGCATCTTTTCTCCACCAGATAAAATATTTACCTTCTTAAAAACATCATCCCCAGAAAATAACATTCTACCTAAAAATCCTCTAAGTACAGTCTCATCTTTAATATCATAATATTGACCAATCCACTCCATAATACTCTTATCACTATTAAAATATTCCGTATTATCCTGTGGTAGATATGAATAATTAATCGTCTTACCAAACTCTATAGTACCTTTATCATACTTTTCCTTCCCAGCCAATATATTAAATAAAGTAGTCTTAACCATATCATTACTAGCAATAAAGGCAATTTTATCACCCTTTAGTACTGTAAATGACACTTTATCTAGTATTTTTTTGCCATCAACAATTTTAGTAAGATTTTCAACTTTAAGTATCTCTTTACCAGAGGCTTTTTCTATTTTAAAATCAATATATGGATATTTTCTAGAAGAAGGAACAATCTCATCTAACTGAATTTTATCTAACATTTTCTTTCTAGAAGTAGCTTGCTTAGACTTAGAAGCATTAGCAGAGAATCTAGCAATAAAAGCTTGTAATTCTTTAATCTTCTCTTCTTTTTTCTTATTAGAGTCTCTCATTTGTTTTTGTAAAAGTTCACTTGATTCATACCAAAAGTCATAATTACCAACATATAGTTTAATCTTACCATAATCAATATCTGCAATATGTGTACAAACTTTATTTAAAAAATGTCTATCATGAGAAACAATAATAACTGTATTATTAAAGTTAATTAAAAATTCTTCTAACCATCTTATAGCGTCTAAATCCAAACTATTAGTAGGTTCATCCAAAAGTAAAATATCTGGATTACCAAATAAAGCTTGTGCAAGTAAAACTTTAACACGATCCTTTACAGCTAAATCCTTCATCATTGCATAATGATATTCTTCACTGATACCCAAATTATTTAACAACGTACAAGCATCAGACTCAGCATTCCATCCATCTAGATCCATAAACTCAGCCTCTAAATTAGCAAGTTTCATACCATCTTCCTCACTAAATTCAGTTTGCTCATACATTTTATTCTTCTCTTCCATTATCTTATATAGTTTGTCATTACCCATAATAACTACATCGACAACTCTTTTATCATCATATTCATAATGATCCTGTTTTAATATTGATAATCTTTCATTTTTAGAAATCACCACTTCACCAGTTGTTGTTTCAATCTCTCCTGACAATATCTTCAAAAAAGTTGATTTGCCAGAACCATTAGCCCCTATTAAACCATAACAATTACCATCAGTAAATTTAATATTAACATCTTCAAATAAAATTCTTTTTCCAAATTTTAAACTAACATTATTAACCTGAATCACTCTATCACCTCAAAGCTATTTTATTTTACTATAAAAAAAATAATAAGGCAAGTACACAACCATTACTTAGACTTATAAAAAAATGACACAAATTTTGCAAACTCATATAAAATAATATCACTCTTATTTATTGCAAAACCTTTTCCTAAAGCCTTACCACCTATTGTAAGAGCCGCCACAAGAGCAGCAACAACTAATCCAGTAAATAACAAATTTAAATCAAACCTACTAGCTAAAATAGTCGCTATTGTAGTTGCTGCTGTACCAGAAATAATTCCACACACATCTCCAACTACATCACAACAAAAATTGGAAACTTTAGATGCATTTTTCTTAAACATAACAGCAACATCTGCACCTTTTACTTTTCTAGAATTCATTGAATGAAATACTTTTTCATCACTACTAGTAACTGCAACACCAATGATATCAAAAATAATTCCTAAAAAAACAAATAACAAAGTTATAAGTATTCCAAAGAAAAGTGACAAATTTGGTATTGTAACCTGTGAAACATATGATAAAAGAAACGATAAAGAAAATGCGATTACAATAATCTTAATAATCCATTTGCTATCAGTCTTCTTTTTATTTACTTTTTCTTTTTGCCTTGTTTCAATAACTAATTCCATAAATTCATCATTACTTGCTTTTTTCTTATTACTCATAAACACATCCCTCTTCTCAATTTTATCATAAAAAATTAAAAAAAATAGTATCAAAAATACTATTTTAAACTTCAAAACTAATGGCTGTTGTACATAGTAAACCTTGAATCTTAGGTCAAGTAGGATTTCCCTTACTTCTACAAATCCGTTACCAGAAATGCGGTTCCCCTTTAAAGAAGTAAGTATGATGTCACCATTCATACGACTTGATTACCACTTAGTATCCACTGCAATCCTATGTAAAGCGCACTCTAGGAGATTTCCTCACCAACACTTTATTGATTATTCTTTTTTGCAAAAATAGTTTCATGAAGCAATACTTATTAGATTTGGCCAATTTAATAAGCAAGATCTTCAATCCCAATATTTTCACTCAAGACAAGCTACACTGCACATAACTTTCGCCACGATACAGGTTCTATCCTACCTCGTAATAAGTCCATCAGTAATAACGTATAGGCTTACCACAATAATAGGTCTCCACAAATAATGGGTCGTTTATCGTATGCCATTACGAGCGCCCATCATTTTCATCTCCAGCATCCACCCTACACTGGGCGTATAAAGCAAACACCAAAGGTTTCACAGATATGCTCTATAACGGTTGTTTAATCCCGTCTTCCTAATAAAGTAATTGACTAGAATAATGTACCATCAATCACGTTTCACATTATATCATATGTAGACAATTTTGTCAAGTTTACACATTTTAATTATTTCTTATTTTATTAACATAATAATTAATTTTATTTGGCCAGTTACTACCTTCAGCATATTTACGAGCCATTTTCTCAATAGTATCAAGACCAACACTATAATAGTTTTTATATAAATTATCAATAAAACCAATAATACCCTCGTCTAAAGTATTAAATCTCTTATAACTACCCCCGTTACAAGTTGGTCCACCTTTTTGTCCTCCAACGTTGTAGCAATTTCTAGCTAAATTTGAACACCTAGAACCACAACCAGTTTCATGTAATATAATAGCCGTTGCCACATAAGGATCAATTCCTCTTTCTATACAACTAACAGCTATTATATAACCCTTACCAGCCATAATATCAGTACCCAAATTTCTATCAAGTTTAGCCGTAAGCTCTTCTATTGTTAATCCATCAAAAACTTCAACCCTTGGCGGAATAATAACAGAAGCAGGAGTGGTTTCCATCTCTATTGGCGTAATCATAGAATTATCCTCACGATACTTTAAATTTTGACTACTAGATAAAACATTATCAGTTTCTGTTATATTATTTATATTTACTTCATTATATGAAAGACTATTATCAATATCTTCATCTGCTTTAGCCTGCAATTCTATTCCAAGTGAAACCATTAAAATAGACATTACAACCAAAATAACGCTAATAATCTTAGCTTTTTTCATGAAATTCACCTCATTATTGAAAACTTCAATACAACAATTTTATCTTATTATAAAGAAAATGTCAAATTTACCTATTTATTAATCTTAAAAGTAAAAGGCGCTCTTCTATAAACTATTCTTAAAGAAATAACAATATACACTATTGTAAATATAAGTCCAATCATTGAAAAATATAAAGAAGACATTTGTACATCACTAAGGAAATAACAAACAACATAAGTAATCAAAGAAACAAAAGTATAAGAAAAACTTTTAATTTCTAAATCTTTATTATATGGTTGCATCAAATAATAAATAACTAAATAATGTACAGAAAAAAACACACTAAGTATTATTATAAATAAAGGTATCATTATAAAATTAATAATTGAACTTCCTCCAGTTATATAAAGTAAGATATCACAACCAAGTGCAATAACTATAGCTGGTAATAAATTAACTTTAATAACTGTACTTAATCTTTTCTTAAATAAATTAACTATTACATCAGGTTCTCTATAAAAATTATAATTAAGCATAGCGTGATCACAATTATAAAACATAGCCTGTGTAATGATTGAACCTCTATTTATAAAATACATAATAATTACAAACCACCCCAATCTATTAAGTATAAATTCATGAATATTGCTAAATAATTGCTTATTATAAAAAGATAAAACAGCAAGTATAACTATACCAATAAACGCCAAAATACTATAGTTTTTAGCACTACGCATTAAAATTTCCCTATGTCTTTCAAAAAAAATAGTATTAAATAAATCATAACCAGTCTTACCAACTAATTTCTTTTGATCAATATTCTTATCTTTATTTTTGATTTGAACCATATTCTGTCTGGCATAACTAGCCGTCTCACTAGAATTCATTGCCATCTTTTCTGTATTAATCTTCTTATAAATTAATTTATAATCATTAACATTCATTAAATACCTATAAGCAAAAATACCAAGTATTAAAAATACTACTACAACATTATTAATAATAATATCAGAAATAGTAATTTTTAAAATAGGAAGAAAGGCTACAATCAAAAATACGCTCAACACAATAAGTGTATTTTTATAATTAGCCGTAAAAACATAACCAGTCTTCTTATAAAAGTATACACTAATAGCTTCTCCTACAATTCGTGCAAGTATACTAAATAAAATAAGTACAAAACACTCCCATAATGAATAATTTAAAAATAAAGATAATATCAAAAATCCTATAGAATTAAGTATACAAGAAAATCCTAAATCCCACAAAAGACTAGCTCTCATAAACTCTTTAGCATCCATATTAAATAATATAATAGAAAAATATTTTTTAGTAGTTGCAATTAAAAGCTTATTATTTATGAACATCCCAATAATTGTAAATATAAAATATATATGTATAAAAGTTGAAGTTATATTATTATGACTAATAGTATCACTAATAAAATATAAAATAAAAAAGTAAAGTAATCTATAACCAATAAGTCTTAAAACAGATAAGAAAATACTAATAAATCTTGCAATTTTTTTTAATCCTTGTCCCTTATAAACATCATCATTTAATAAATCTCTAAGTATAGGTAATTTCTTAATACGATAAATATGAGAATTAATAGCGTAAGTTAAATCTACCTTTAAAGCCATTCTTAAAGTATTAATCATCTTTATTATCCTTTAACATTTTAATAATTTTATCTTTATATTTCTGATGATTCAAATTACTTTGTTGAACAAGTTCTAACTTTTTATTATTTAATATAACGATTTCCTCACATAAATCCATTGCAATTTCTAAAATATGGGTTGAAAAAATAATAATATGGTCATTTTTCAAAGATCTTAATAGCTTCTTCATTTCATCTTGTACAACAACATCTAAGGATGTTAAAGGTTCATCAAGTAAAATAACTTTAGGATGAGCAATAATATTAATAAGAATCTGCATCTTATTTTTCATACCATGGGAATAGTCCTTTAATAATTTATCCTGGTCTTCTCTACTTATTTGTACAAGTTCAAAATAATCATCAATTGTTTTATCCTTATCAATTTTATCTTTATTAATTTCCATAAAAAAACTTAAAAATTCCCTTGCTGTTAAAAACTCCGGTACTATAGGAGTAGAAACTACATAACCAATATCAGATGTAGAAAGCTCAGATTTACCAAATTCATCATCTAAATAAAACTTCCCACTATCAATATCAATATCTCTATTTATAGAGTTAAAAAAAGTAGTTTTACCAGCACCATTACGACCAATAAGTCCATATATTTTTCCAGATTCAAATGAAAAATCAATATCATCTAGTATTTTCTTTTCTCCAAAGCTCTTACTTAGCCCACTAACTTCTAATTTCAAAGAAAACCACCTCACTACCAACATTATAGCAAAATAAAAGAATAATTACTATTACTCTTTTATTTTACCTATTTAAGACCTTTTTTATAATTTTCTTGATACAAGTAAGAGTCTCTACACATCTCTTCTATACCAAGTTCAGCCTTCCATCCCAATTCTTTATAAGCTTTAGTAGGATCCGCATAGCAAGCATCAATATCTCCTGCACGTCTACCAACTATTTTATATGGAACTTTAACATTATTAACTTTTTCATATGTTGTAACTAAATCTAAAACACTATAACCAGTACCAGTACCAAGATTATAATATTTAACACCAGGTTCTTCCATTGCTTTCTCAATTGCTTTTAAATGTCCTTTTGCTAAATCAACTACGTGAATATAATCTCTAACTCCAGTACCATCATGAGTATTATAATCATTACCAAATACATTTAAACACTCTAATTCTCCAGCTGCAACTTTAACTATATAAGGCATTAAATTATTAGGAATACCTTTAGGATCTTCGCCAATCAAACCAGAACTATGAGCTCCAATTGGATTAAAATAACGTAAGATTATAACTGAAAAATCCTTATCAGAAATACTAACATCCTTTAAGATTCCTTCATTATATAATTTTGTTGAACCATATGGATTAGTTGTAGATAAAGGAAAATCTTCACGTATTGGTAAAGTTTTAGGTGAACCATATACTGTTGCACTAGAAGAGAAAACGAAAGCCTTAACATTATGTTTTTTCATAACCTTACAAAGTTTAATAGTTGAAGTTAAATTATTTTCATAATACTTTAAAGGTAATTGAACAGACTCACCTACAGCCTTATAAGCAGCAAAATGAATAACTGCATCAATTTTATTTTCAGAAAAAATCTTCTCTAGAGCTGCTTCATCACAAACATCATTTTCATAAAACTTAAAAGTTTTACCAGTTATCTTTTCAATTCTATCTTTAACAGAAATATCTGCATTATATAAATTATCAACAACGACGATATCATAACCTGCATCAAGTAATTCAACACAAGTATGACTGCCAATATATCCAAGTCCTCCCGTAACTAAAATATTCATTATAATAATACACCTCCAAATAAATTATTATATTCTTCTAACACTAAAAGCATTTCCCTTCCAATGTTCATATCTATTGTACCATTATCTAAACAATTATGCAAAAAATGTTCAAAATCATCAATATGTACATAAAAAAGACCAAACTCCGATTGCTTCTCAAGTTCATCATAATCAGTTTCATCTAAATTAGGTTGACTATTACAGTCAACCTTATAATAGAATATCTTACTACATACATTTCGGCCTGTATTAAAATAATTTTTAGTATATGTAATAATTTCCATAAAAGGACCATCTACGCCATCTACCCTAATACCTGCTTCTTCCTTAATTTCTCTAAGTAAAGCGGCCTTCATATCTTCATCATTTTCAACATGACCACCAAGGAATTGATAAGTATTATTATTAAAAGCTATTAAAACTTCATTTTTACTATTAATAACTATCCCTTTTACTCTTGTAATTTCGTAGTCTAAATCATCAATATCTAAATTATCATCATTGATAAGTACTTTTTTCATTAAAATCTCCTCTAGTAAATATATCTTTCCCAGTAATCTATAACCCTAGGTGTAACAGTTTCAAAATAAGTATCAATTATATTAGAAATATAATTAGATTTCTTCCAAATAGGATAATCATGCGAATCAAAACAACTATATCTACTATTCGCTGTCATATATTCAAATGTCGATGCTCTATCCTCACTAGCACTAGATTGTGCATAATTATTAACAAAGTAAGAATTTGCTAAACCAGTTTTATTATAAGAATAGTCATTATTTTCATTGCCATAAACAAATCCATTAGGATTGAAACTATTCCAGGAATTAAAATTACCACCAGATTTATCAATATAATGTTCAATATAATGTAAAACCTCATGATGAAAACTATCATTAAACGGAAAGTCCATAGCTATTGAAATATTAACTTTTCCAAGTGAAAAATCCGTTACCCCAGTAACATTAGCAGCACTATAATTTTTAATAAGATAAACATTCAAATTCATGTTTTGTTTTAAGAATTCTCTAAAAAATCCATTAGGATATATAGCTAAAGCAGCATTAAGCTGGTCAAGAGCCGACTTAATATTAGCATCATCAGTAAGTGGATTAGTACTCATACTACCAACTGTATAACCAGCAGTATCTGTACCATAAAACACTTTTATACCATATGTATCCTCAATATTTTTCTTATAATTAAAATTTGTATCAGTAACAGTTACATCAGGTTTAGTTGGTGTCGCACTAGGAGGTGTTGCTGGAGCAGTCGAACTTCCAGCATTTCCAGAATTAGTTGTATTACTACCAGTATTATTAGAACCAGAATTAGAATTAGTGTTAGTATTAGTATTATTAGTACCAGCGTTATTATTAGTAGTACTAGAATCAATTGGAACACTATTTTCAACTCCATTTGAATTATTAGCATCAGTATCATCTTTTGTTGTAGCAGGAGGTTGACCATTATTTGTAGTTATTATAACTAAGTTATCATTTTCAACTTTAATAATATCTTTTACCGGGTCTAAAATACTACCTTCATGCAAATTTAAATAAACTCCACACGATATTAAAATCAAAGCAAAAAAAATCATAAATTTAGCTAACGTATTAAGAAATTTATTGCTCATTTTCAAAGTCCTCCACTATAAAAATTATAACAAAGGTCAAAAAAAAAAGCCAGTAAAATAAGGCTTTTTACACATCAATTAGTAAACATTAAACAGTCTTTACTAAGACATTGCCATTTGATTTATTTAACTGACTTATTTCATTATATAATGCTTGAGCCTCCTGTACCTTACCTTCTTTGTACAATAAACCAGCTCTAGTAATCATCTCTTCAAGATTCTTTTGACTATTATTAGAATTTTGAACTCCACTTTGTAAACCAAAATCTAAAAGGGCGACTTGTGTATCTTTAGATGCCACAAGTTTACTGAATTGTTTTCTATTAACTAAAATAGCTTTAGGTTTAGTATCACTCAACTTTCTAATCTGAGTTGTAACAGAAACGCTATTTTGAACAGGTTCATTAACTAAAACATTATTAACATCATTTACACTTTCTCTAACATTAGGAGTATTAGTAACAACACTACTATCAGCATTGGCAAAAATATCAGCAAAAGTATTAGGAGTAGAATCATTAGAAACTACAGTACTATCAGTTTTTTCAACCTCTTCATTACTATCATTAGAAACTACTTCTTGTACTTCATCCGAAGCACTAGATTCTTCTTTAATATCTGATGAAGTTGGTACACTTTCACTTTTCTTAACCAAATCACTTTCATTAACTATATCAGTAGTATCCTGCTTTATCTCAGTTTCATCTTTGTCTATACTAGTATCATAATCAGTTTTATTAATAACAGAATCTTCCTTTACACTAGGAATTTGAAGACTTTCTAGCCTTTCTATTTTTACCGCTAAACTATCAGCACTATCAGTTATATCTGCTAAAAGTTGAACATATTGTTCATAAAAAGAAACATCACTAACACTAGCTAATTCCTTAATTTTAGATGAAATATAATCGTATAAAACAGCCTTTAATTCTCTATCGGCCCTATTATTTTCATTTTCCAATAACATTATTACACCACCTAATCACTATTAGCTATTTTTTTTAACAAGTGTTGAACGTCATTCCACTCAAAGTCATCAGTAATTTCTTGAATCTTATATCCTTCATTATCTTTAAATAATTTTGAAATATAAATAACTTGATCTCCCTCAGTGCCCCTAACTTCTCCATTTGTATACACAATATACTGTCTAAGCTTATCATCAGAAATTAAATAAGTAACAAGTTCAACATCAAACTTGTTACCAGACGTATCAATAATTTCTACAATTTCCTTATCACCCATTAGTAAACACCCTCTATTCTAATCATAATTATATCTGATTTTATCTAATAAGTAAATAACTTTTAAAACTAAAAATTAAGCAAGTTCACCCAACTTATCTAAGTTTTTTGAAAAAGATAAAATAAATTTATCAATTTCCACCTTAGTTGTAAGATATGACAAACTAATACGCATACTATGTCTAGCTTTTTCCATATCATTAGTAACTGAAAAAACAGCTAAAGAATAATTACCAGTTGAACAAGCCGTCTGCGTAGAAACATATATATCATCTTGTTCTAAAGCATGTAACATAGTCTCTGGTTTAATACCATTTAAACTAATATTAACAATATGAGGTAAACAATACTCATTACTATTAACACAAACATCTAACCCATTGAGTTTATCAAGAAGATATCTATTTAATTCTAAAACATGAGCATTCTTCATATCAATATCTTCATACGCTAAACGTAAAGCCTTTGCAAAAGATACTATCAAAGCACAAGCCGGTGTACCAGCCCTAAAAACAGTAGTTGATTTACCACCATGAATTAATGGCTCAATAATAATTCTCTCCTTTTTTATTAAACAGCCAATACCTTTCATCCCATAAAATTTCTGTCCCGAAATACTAGCCAAATCAACATAAGATAAATTAGTTTTTTTCTTGCCAATACACTGAGTCATATCACTATGAAAAAATATTTTAGGATAATTTTTCAATATTTTACCAATTTCATCTATATTTTGTACGACACCAACTTCACTATTTACAGCGGCTATAGTTACTAAAACAGTATCATCTCTAATAAGATTTTTTAAATCATCTAAATCAACAAGGCCATTATTATCTAGTTTAACATAACTAACTTCATATCCTAAAGTTTTCATATAATTAACAGTCTCACTAACAGAAGAATGTTCAAGTTGCGTTGTAATAATATGTTTTCCAGTATGCTTAAAACAAATACCTTTAATAGCCAAATTATTAGCTTCACTTGCCCCAGACGTATAAATTATCTCACTACTTTTAACGCCTAATATACCAGCAATCTGTTTAGTAGCCGCATCAATTAAACTTTTAGCCTCAACTCCCAATCTATGTAAAGAATTCGGATTACCAATATATTTCCTAGTAACCTCAACATAAGTATTTAAAACATCCTCATTAACAGGAGTTGTTGCACTATAATCCAAATAAATCATCAAATTCCACCCATTCTATTTTTTATCATTATCTCCTGAAATATGATAAAGATCATAATTAAGCTGTGCAACAGCCAACTCAATCGTCATTAATTTTTCACTATTATCTAACTTTTCATCAGATTTTAATAAGTTAACAATTTCATTTGCAACTTTAATAATCTCATCTTTATTCTTGTGTAAGTTAATTTTATCCATCATATAATTCAAAAAAAACCACCTCTTTCTAACTATTATACTATATTTTTTCAGTTATAACCTTTAATTATTTCATATATTTTTTGCATTTTTAAATCTAGTTTTTCAATCTCACTTGCACAATCTATTAATTCCCTCTTTATATCACTAGGTACCCTTTTCGGTAATTTATAACTAAGCTTATGTTCCAAACTAGCCCAACAATCCATGGCTACTGTTCTAATTTGAATTTCAGCCTCAACATATTCAGTTATTTCTTCAAGGTGTAAAGGTATTAACACATTTAAGTGATAACTACTATAACCAGAATCTTTAGGATTTTTAATATAATCACATTCTTCTTTTAAAATAAATTCATTGGATGACTTAATAATATCAACAATATCATATACATCAGAAATAAAAGAACAAATAATTCTTATACCAATCATATCATGTACATATCTAATTAAATTATCAACTGTCAAGTCATATCCTTTTTTCTTCAATTTTTTACTAGCACTATCTAAACTCTTAATTCTAGACTTTGTATGTTCAACAAGATTAGATTCATATTTAAATTCATGTTCTTTTAGCAATATATCTAACTCAGTTTCTAATCTTTTCATAGCAAAGTCATATTTCAACATTACCTCTTCAAATTCTTTTTCTTCTAGTATCATTAAACCTCCTATTTATTAGTATTTTGATAATAATCCCTTTCTGCAATACTCAAAGAAACATTATCTAATTCATCAAAATCCATAACCTCTTCATTATTTAATACTTCATCTATTAAACTAAGCACTTCTTTTAAACTACTACAATTATTATAATCAATATTATACTTATCAAGTACCCTAATTTCATTATTAGTAAGTAATATTTGCAAACTGTAAAGAATTAAAATCAAGTTCAGAAACAATTTCATCTATATTATATTCCATTATCACCATATCCTTAAAATTGTAATCGTATAAAAATAGAACTTATTAAAAGCCCTATTTACATATATAACCATTGTTTTTCATATGTGTCATTAATTCCCCTTCAGTATACTTATCATTTATACTCAAAGTAATAACATCACTACTTTTTGTATTAGGATTAATTCTCATCTGTAATCCATTGTCTTCATAAAATTCAATATTATTAAGTATAAGAGTTGCACTCTTCTTAGCTGTGATTTTAACAAGTACATAATTATCACCAGTACTAATTTTTATATCATTACTATCCAAATATGCATAAGACTTAGTTAAAGCAAACTTAATAGATTCTAAATATCTATCACTATCTAAATATTTATCAGGTAATGTTATTGTCTTAGTTAAAGTCATTTGACCAATTTTATTATTATCAAGCTCAGTTCTCAATTCTTCTTTAACTGTAATGTCCAAGTCATCAGTAGTCTTTCTACTACATTCCACATAAGGTTGTTTAGCAGTTGCTACTAAATAAATAATAATCATAATTATAATTGCTGTAATAATTATAGGAAAAACCATGTTTCTTTTCTTACTCATTATAATCACCTCTCACTCTTATTATATCAATATCAAAATAATAGTCAAGCAAAAGAAAAAGTACCAGTACGGTACTTAAATATATTATTTAATTTCAATAACTTTTTTATTTTCAACTTCTTCTTTTTTAGGAACAGTAATCTTCAAACAACCATCCTTAAATTCAGCATCAATTTTATCTTGATCTAAATCTCCAACATAAAATGATCTTTCATATTTACCATAAACTCTTTCACGGCGAATATAATTTTTAGAATCATCTTTCTCTTCAGTTTCATTATCTTTAGAAGCAGTAACAGTTAAATAACCATCCTTAGCCTCAACTGAAATATCTTTCTTAGAAAAACCGGGAACATCCATTTCAATATGGTAATTTCCATCTTTTTCATAAATATCACATTTCATATTTTGTTCCTTCTTAGAAGTTAAAAAATCATCAAAAACATCATCTAAATAAAATTTTCTTGGAATTAAATCCATATATATCATCTTCCTTTCATCTACAATTATGTTATACCACTTTTATTAGCACTTGTCAACACAAAGTGCTAATTATTGATATTTTTTTTCAAAAAACAGAAATTATTCCAAAAAAATAAAAGACATATTAAATAAACTATGTTATACTATAATTATAATAAAATAAGAATAATATAATGTGAGGTAAGTGTGTATATGGTAAAAAATGAAGCAAAATTTGAAAAAGCTGATCGAATAATTATTATTATAATTATTATAACGATACTGTTAGCTATTATATTTACAATTTGTTGGGTAAATTACAAATATGAAAAAAGTCATAAAAAAGAATATTCAAGCTATACTGCAATTCCCAAAAACAATAAATATAGGTATAAAATAGAAAACAATGAAATAACGTTCTACGATGGAAAACAAGTAGTTGATACATATAAATGCATTAGTAATTGTACAATAAAAGAATATGCATCAAATCAATTTAAATCTGCTTATGATGAATTTATACCAATATATGATAATAATAGATATATAATATATAATCTTGATATAAAATCAGTTTATTATACATTTGATTCATATCCTAAAGTAACAGATAATCCTGATTTTGGATTAGTAATGAACAATGGAAAATATGGTTTAGTTAATAGTAAAGGAACACTTTTATTAAATACTGAGTTTGATAGTATTGAAACAACCAATAATTATTTAGTAACTCTAAAAAATAATGTTGTAAATATTTATGATAATAATGCTAAAAAGTTAACTTCTGATGAAATAAAAAACATTTATGAAATTGTGGCTTTAGAAAAAGATGATTATTTATTTATATATACAACAGATACTAATTTAAATAGAAATGTAATAAAATTTAATATGAAAACCAATACATATGCATAGCAGCTTCAATGAAGCTGTTTTTTTTTATAGAAAAAAATAAGAGGAAGTATCCTCTTATTATATTTAACTAAGTTCATATCTTGCCATGTAGTCTTTAACAAGTTTAATTACTACTTCATATTCACTTGCTAAAGCTGCAAAATTATCTTTAACAAAGTTAACATCATTTTCTTTACTCTTAAGTTCATGTTGATAACTTAAATCTGCAAGTTTCATAAAGCCAAGGTATTTACAATCACTCTTTAATGAATGAACTTCTATTGCATAATTTGGCATATCCTCAGCATTCTTAAATTGATTAATTCTATCCCATTTAGCATAAACATCAGTAATAAAGTCATGTAGAGTCATATTATACATTTCCATATCACCAAGTAATTCTAATGATTTATCCATATCAACATTTTTATCTCTTAAATAAGCTTCCATTGCAGCATCACTCTTATCAGTTGCAACTTCAACTGGAGTAGACTCATCAGTCGCAGGAGTCTCAGTCTTAGCCTCTTCCTTAACTTCAGGTTTTACATCAGC
>ULWY01000847.1_pt1 | contig 30640 bp, 24 predicted proteins | sample 1960761 | NCBI WGS metagenome assembly ULWY01 (sample SAMEA4835824, study PRJEB28245) | human gut metagenome | biome: gut microbiome; material: fecal sample | place: Denmark | collected 2008 | reverse complement strand
GAAAGAAGGTATTGCTTTTTAATCGCATATCATACAAACGGAATGTTGCATCGATCTTTGATTGCATTGGGGTAGACATATGTTAATTTCTACAGACCCCGCCATTTTCGCAACCATACCATTCAATATCATATAAGTCATAATGAATACTGCTACTTATCTGATGTATAACTACTGTATAAGCACCAAATCAAGTATTATCGACAGCCATGCAAGAACAATTGGTACAACTGCAACGATCCAGTTGACTATGATTTTGGGGGATTTCACAGGCGGTGCTGCTTTTTTCATGAAAATACACACCAAAATGCTATTGATTGCTATCGCAAACGATGATAGAAAGAAGTTGATCGCGCCACGATACCAAGTAACACTATATTCAGTCCACCAATTTCGTCCATCATATGCCAAAAGTCCACATACAAAATGTGCTATGTATGAATATGCAATAATGTGTGATAATTTGTCAAAAAAACCCACTGTCTTATCGTGCGTATTCATTGTAGTACCTTCTCTCTAAATACTCTTGTAATTTATACTCGAAAGCATACGTGACTAATGTATAAACAACAGAAATCCCCAACGCAACCCAACCTGTAACATTCCACCAGTGCGCCATACCGTATACCAGATAAACACCGCTCGCAGCAACCATCACATCATATGTAGTTAGCAGCACCTTTCCTTTGGTACCTAAATTCGGATTGTTCCATGTTTGCACTATATTTATTGGTGCTGTTACAAGATATCCAAACCCGGTCACATACATAGATGCTGTAGTATCAACACCTTGAGATGTTACCGTAAGCAATAATGCAAAAGCGTTAGTTGTCAATGATGTTATAGTTTGAGCTTGTGAATATGCACCATTATAGTTTATAGGTGTGTCATCATCAACTTGGGCCTCTTCTTGAATTCTGCTCTGCGAATACCGGACTCCCGCCATTTGAGCAATTTCGCGCTCTTTCTTGCAATATCTGCATTTATCCGGATTGTTATTGTGACCGCACTTATAAGCGCTGTATCCATAATAATCAGTAAGCATCACCGGATTATTTCCGCAATACGCGAACATATTGAATCCGATAAGGTCGCCGTTGGCGTTTACAGAACCATCCGCATTAAGGAATCTGCCTACATTGGGATCGTAGTATCTGCTGTTGAGGTAGTAAAGGCTCGTTTCGGTATCGTAGTAGTAACCTCTGTAACGGAACGGGTTATATCTGCCGATGGTATTAGCGCCGGTCCCGGTGGTAGAGAGTATACGTCCCCATGCATCATAGACATACGTTACTACGCGGGTCCCGGTGGAGTCGTAGATACCGATTATGTCGCCCTGGATGTTGGAAACGAGCAGATAGTCATTTTCAGATACGATCGTTCCGTTGTATGTATAATGACTTATACCTATCGGCTGACCGGATGCATCGTAAACATACACCATGAGATGGCGGGTATTTCCTTCGGTCCATTCCTCGTCAAGTATACGGGTACCCGAAAGGTGATATATATGCTCTACTCCGTTGACGGTCTTGCTCGTTCTTATACCGTCTGCGTTATAGGTATAGGTATTCGAGCCGTACGACATGAGCCGTCTGCCCTGCCATGTAAGGGCGCTGCCGTTCCATGTCCCGGGATTGCCTATGCCGTCATATGCTATGCTCTGACCGTTGAACGATATAAGCAGATCGCCCCAACTGCCATTATCGTAACCGTATATTACCGTATTCTGGACCGTTCCGAGCGCGTCGATAGTATACGCATACGTCTTGCGGTTCAGTATATTCCCCGCGTTATCATACGTCCATGTATACGACTTCCCGGTGTAACGGTTATCCTCACGGACGAGCTGTCCCAGCTCATCATATCCGTAACGGAGCATCTCCAAGCCGTCTCTGCGGATGATCGTTATGTTACCGTTATCGTCGTATATGTACGTAAATGTCTCGGAATCTATCGTCGCAGAGGTGTCCTTACGTACAACTGTATTCGTAACATTTTTTATCTGATCATATACTACCGAGCCTGCGACGGCGTATGTATATGTTGTATCCCAAAGGATACCCGAACCGTTTTCGTCCCAGTCGATGCTGCGGCTGCCGAGGCGGTCAAAATCATCGTATGTGTAAGAGGTATTCCATGAATACGCGGCTCCGCCTCCGGCGGTAAAGTTATATCCGGAAAGTCTTCCCTCGCCATCGTACACATAGTGATCGACATAGTTTGCCGACACCATGGAGCCGTAGTTGAAATATCTTGTGTACTCGCGGAACTGCGGGCGCCCCTCTTCGTCATACCGGATATACTGCGATGACTGGTTCTGTTCGCTATCATCGGCGTTGACATAGTATTCACACAGCCTGCCGCGGCTGTCATACCTGAATGTCGTTATCTGCCCGGAAATATTGTCGGTGATACTTGTTATATTCCCGTTTGCATCATAACTGTACCGATATACACTTTCTTCATCGCCATTATAACATATACCGGATATCCTGTCAAGGTCATCGTACTCATATTCCACAAATGTTCCGTTACCGTATGTAAGTTTTTTGAGTTTGCCGTTATTTGCGTTATATGTATACGATGCAAGAGTTTTACTTCCCGCTTTTATCTGTGAGCTGTTGCCGTATACGTCATATGTGAATTCGTAAGTGCTTGAGGCTGTGGTTATTTTATTGAGACGACCTACACTATCATATATGTAGTTTGCATTTGCGGGAGCATCGGGCACTGAATAATCGTCCGCGTCATCATCCATCTTTGCCGAAAGCACCTGCGTCATCCTGCCAAGCGCATCGTATGAGTAGGTCATTCCCGACTTGCCGTCTATCGATGCAAGGAGATATCCCTTCTCCTCATCGTAGAAATAGTGGTGCACGATCCCTGCGCTGTCGCGCTTCTGCGTAAGCGCTCCGACTATGTGCGAGCTGCCTGTCACATACGACATTGTTACATTATTGCTTTTGGTATCGGTAGACTCTTTTTCTTTTATGAGTATCGGCTGACCGTAAGAGTTGTATGTGTACTCGGTCGTGCTCTTCAGCGTTGCGCTATCGGTGTTGAAGCCATAATAAGAGGACGATGTATTTCCGGAGAATGCATAGTGCTGTATGCTGTTCACGCGGGAGACTGCGCCGGCGGCGTAGATGTACTTATATGCGTCGCGGCGACTGATCTTCCACTCGACCATTCCGTTGCTGTTATACTTATACCACACATAGTTGTTTCCGGTCTTTATGTATATCGGCTTGCCGTTTGAATAATCGTACGAAGTGCTTGAGACCGTTTCATCACAACCGACAAAGCACATTGCGATGTCGTCAAAGTATGCAGTGCCCTCCTGGTGCGAATACACACAGCTTACTTTTATCTCGCGTACAAACTTGCCCGCCTCGGTGGATATGACATCGCTTGCGAACTGCCAGCCGACCGCATTATTATTGAACGGAATAATGTGAGTCCTGGTCACTTCCGCAGACGATCCGCCGGAGCTGATATAGTAGAAGTATTTTATGGTGACCCGTATCCCGAATATACTTTGGTCACCGCTCATAGCCTTGTCTGCCATTGCGCGACCGGATATTCTGTACTGCTTCGGATATATGGAATATTTCTCGCTCTTGTACGTGGCAAGGTCACTGTCGGACGCACGGTATACCGTCTGCTCAACATAGTTTTCGTTTTCTATGTCTGTCGCCGTGATCCTCAGGGAATTACCGAGGATCGACGCGTCGCCGGCATATACGGCTGATGCGGTGATCCCTGCCGGAACAGTCCACGAGGTGATGGTACTGCCCGACGATCTTTCAAAGCTGCCGTTTTCGATCCGGCTGAACGTGCTGAACCCGACCGAGCGTGCAAGCGTCATATGTCTTACACTGATCGATGATACGGCGGTGGTAGTGCTTTTTCCGTTCAATACGAGGCTTACGGTATATGTGCCGTCTGACGGCACTTTAAAAGCAAGCGCAGCCTCAGCGCTTTCCGGATAATCGTACACGCGGCTGAAATGGAATTTCTCCGTATCGATATTACCTGACGGAGACTGGACCTTCAGCAGCACATCAACGTCGGAATATGTATTCCTGTAAATATCTCCGGAAAGCGTGTAGGTCCCGGCTTTCAGATAAACACTTTGATATATGCTTGCGCTGCTGCCGGAGCTTACGCTCATGTTTATCATGTAGTCCCTGTCATAAACTTCACGGTTGTAACTATTGTAGTTATTGGATATCCCGACGGCGCCTGTTATGCTCCACCCATAAAGGCTTGCCGCACCGTTCACTTCAAATCCGGGGTTCACAAGGAAGTTGGTAGCCACATCCGATATGACCGATGACTGCTTTATGCTGTTTTTGGCTCTGGTGTTATCATCCTCATACTGTCCGCTCTTGGCTCCGTAGATGTTTTTCCCGCTTTTGTCCGTTGAATAGCAGGTAACGCATCTGCCCTCTTTATCAAAAACGTAGCGGGTGATGATATTATCCGCCGTAGTGGTTATATCATCATCTTTACCGGAGGTCTCCACATCGGTATAGCCGGTACCGTAGGCGATCTTCACGGTCTGACCTGCGTTTCCCTGACCGTATTCGGTGGCGGAAATGACTCGGCCTGCCGAGTCGTAGGTATAGCTGATCTTGACCTTATGCGTACGATCCTCGGCGGAAAGAAGGTGACCGGTCGAATCGTATTCGTAATAGTAATCTGCATCGATGTCTATATGCGGGTCGCTGTCGTTGTTGCGGAAATTCGTCCAGTTGGATGCCGCGGTATAACCATCCTTCTGATGCGCAACGACTATCTTGCGTAAATAGCGCGTTGCAACGCCGATCTCGGTGTTATAATCGGAAGAATAGAACAGATGCACCGCCTGCTGCGTCGTCGGGTTAAGGATATAGCTTATGACTCCGCCGGTGGTATAGTTGATCTCAAGCTGAGTTATATAGGACGACGCGCCGTTAGGCTTGAGCTTTACCGTTGTGGGGCGTCCGTAACTGTTGCAGTCGAACGCGACCGTATTGCCGTTTACATCGGTTATCTGAGTGAGATATCCGCCGGCGTAGGTGTAGGAATCGTTTGCATCCTTTTTGGTGAACGTATAAACAGTGAAATCTGTATCCGTTATTGTGAAATCGGAGGAATTCACCGTGAGCTTGAGTTTCAGTCCGTCCTCATCGTAATAAATGTTGCTCTCGCCGGACTTCGTACTGCGGAAGAACGCGTGCTCGGTGCCGTCGGCATCGGTGTACACGTAGAAGGTCTCTGATGCTCCGCTTTCATTTATATACGTGCGCGGAACAATGCACTGAGATATGTTGGTCTTGAAGCCTCCCGCGACCGACGCAAAGCTGTATGGCACCTCGCGGCTGTAACGGGTGTAGTACCATTTGGTCAGCATAGAGTTATATATGAGGGTCGGAGTGAACGGCATGAGACTGTCGGTGCTCGTGAGCGTTCCTATGCTGAACACGAGATTGCCGTTTGCAAGGTTCAGGCTACCGATCCCCGCGCCGCCCGCGCTTTGCGAAATAAAGGACCAGTAATCCTCAACGCCGAGCTGATCGCGATATGTTACGATGAGTTTGGGGCGTTCGTATGCGACAGTGCTCTCCGAAGAGCCGAAGGTGAATTCCGCTGACTCATCGCTTGAAATATTCTCAAAAGCTACGCCGTAGTTTGACTCACCGGCGTACCACGCCCTGGCTATTTCGGTGATATTCCACGAGTAGTCCTGATAGTCATCATCTTCACACAGGTACTGATAATCTGCCGCTTTTGAATACAGCGTCCCGGCAGAGCCGCCCGAAACCATCGAAGATGTCCAGCTGCCCGTGACTCTGTATGCCGCTATATAGCCTTCGGCAGCCAGATACGATCTGCAGTAAAGCTGCACCTTCGCATCTGTTATATAAGCATATTCGGGAAGCTCCGGCAACGTGCCGATCTTAAGATATGCGCGGTATCCGCCGCCAACGCGCAGATAGGAATTATCCACAACCGAGCTGCCGGATACCGAGGTATTGACATACACATCGAGATAATCCGATGCCGAGGTGTTCAGCGACGGGTCGATCTTTACCGGGAACGCTCTGCCATCGCTGTTGATCCAGCCCGCGTCGGCGGTCACGGTGAATTTGTACTTACCGTTGCCGAGGTCGCTCACGGAATACGAAACGGCATCCGAGCGCGCGCCGTCCGCATCGACCATGTACCCGCACGGGATGACGTACACCGTTTCATCGTCCGAGGGATCGTAGATACGGACCGAGCCGTCACCGCATACGGCGGCGGTAAGGTTGTTGAGTGAGATCGTGAATGTATATAAATAAGACGGCAGCTTTTTCTTGACTATAATGTTCTCCTTCACATTCGATGAGAAAACAATATACTCAAGGTCGGTACCGTCAAGTATATTTTCGTATGTTATTTTTGATGACAGCTTGGTCGTTAGCAGAGCATATACTCAAAGTATTTGAACTTGATCTTTCTATTCTCGGTAATGGCTTGGTGAATCTTATCCACGTATTCCATCCGTATGCATGCGGTTGGGGAACGCTCAAAACTTCCGAATAATAGCCCCCTGTCGTAGGAGAAGATGTTTGGTAAGACACAACCATGACCTTGAAAGTAGCATCATTATTATGAACAGAATTTACCTCAACATCGCTCAAAGTATAAGATGGCGATGTAATATTATCAATGGACAATATTACAGAGTTGTTCTCATCGAAGAATACCAGGTCGAATCTGTTGTTTTGCAAAGAAGATGTCGTACCGTTTGCGGTCCATGACAGAGTAATAGATGTAGGACTCACGTTTACAGATAAATTCGAGGCTGCCATTTTATAATACGTAAGTAATTTTCCGAGAGCAAATGCAGACTCTAAAGAATATTCGTCAACGAAATAATTGCAAAATTCGGACAAATTTTCGGAATCACAATTTGTAATCATATCCCAATATGAGCTATGCGAAGCAGTTTAATTATTGCCTGCTCACATCTCCTATTCGATCGAAAACCATCACTGTTCTCACTAAACATCGGGCAAATATTGGTGTTGATACTTGGGTTATTGCTTGCTCTATTACTCTATCAATTACCGTGGGATACCGAGCTTTCTTACTCCGCCGTTTGGCTTCGTTATTTCTACTCTCAGCACAGGATACGATTTATAAGTTCTCGCTCGGATTTGTTCTTTAATACGATTTCGCTATCCCTTCTTCTCGCCTATGCCTCACGACATAAACCTTGGGAGTTGCTTTCGGGTTGGTTCGGTAACTACCTCCAAGTGAACTTGCACCGCAGAGCATTGATATGCCCGTCATACCCAAAAATGGCGAGCTCGCTAAAAAGCAAGCTCGCCTAGGTTTGAGTATCAAAAGAGATTTACTATTTTTTTAATATTTCATTAAAACTCTTGATTATTTTACTCCAATCCACGCCAAACCAAAAAGCTCTTTGATCATTAAAGAAAATTTCATTGTTTTCATTTATCAAATAAAAAACTATAAATGTATCATTACCATTGAAAAACAATAAATCCTTTTTGTTAAATTGTTCATCTGTATGTCCGATAACAATTAATGTTTTCTTTTCGGAAAAACCATTTTTAGCGTTCCCATTAATTACATCTAATATAGATTCCATATTGTTTCTATTAATTTCTTTATCATAAAAAACAACATATCTTCTTTTGACAACCTCATAACATTCAAAAGGAAATTCTATTTTTTTTGTTAAAGGATACTCTTTTATTAATTTGTCCTTAATAATCATAATTTTTCACCTCAAAAAATTGGATACACTGGAGCTACAGGACTGGGCATTGATGGAACATATTTCGGAATAAATTTTTTCCAATCTACACTACTCCAATCAAATTTTCTTGCAAAATTTACTATTCCCGATAGTCCAGCACCAATAGTTGTTTGCAGCAAGATCTTTTGTCCGTATGGTCTTATAAACACACTCAAAAACTTCTGCGGTTTAAACCAACCACTATTTGTAGGAACCAACTTTGCACCTAACCAATTTCCTGCGAGTGTAGTAGCAAAGTTTAATCCCAAATCAGCGACGGTTTGCCAACCGTTTACTTGTTCTTGTCTAACAAGCGTTTCAAGTGTATCCACCCCCGTTTGGACAGTTGCCCCAATAGCGGCAGCGAAAGCAAACGAGGCTCCACCTGTAAACGGAGATAAACATAATGCCAAGGCATTTGCACCAGAACCTAAAGCAGCACCTACGACACCACGCCACAACTCACTACCAGTTTCACCAGCTAATGCATTAGAAGCTAATTGAACACCTCCACCTATAAGCACTGCTGCAGCTACGATTCCTACTATCGCCCAAACACCAAAGGCCGTTAAAGCAAAATGTCCTGTAGGATCGATATAATTTAAAGGATCATTATTACAGTATGCGTAAAGGTTCAGACCATTGGGCATTTCAGGATCAAGATAACTCGTATCATCAGGCGAAATAAATCTACGCCATTCGGGGGAATAGTAACGTGCATTAAGGTAATAGAGTCCGGACACCTCATCATAATAATAGCCACGGTATCTGATAGGATTTTTCGCTGCTATGCCGTTTGTGTTGAGAGTTATTGTACAGTTACCCCAAGCGTCATAAGCGTATCCGCCCACCTTTGTGCCACTGGCGTTATAAATACCGATGACGTCTCCGAGAAGATTACGCTGGAAGTAATAAGTGCTCGTTGTACCGGATTCAGAGGTGTACACCATACCGATGATACCGGACTCGTCATACAAGTAAACCTTTTTTTCGGTACCGCTTCCTTCTCCGTAGTACTGACTCGTCTTACTCTCGCAAATCAGTCTTCCGGACTGGTCATAACGGAATGTGTGGCTGTAACTCGTCAACATTCCCATTACAACCGCAGAAGAAGACGATGTTCCCGCCATGTAGTTGTAGTTAATACCTATCCTCTGCCCGAAAGCGTTATAACTGTAGTTGTAGGCGTGTGTTCCGTTGATTTTCGAGCCCTTTGAAAGTTTGGAAAGCTTGCCGCGCGTCCAGGTTGCAGTGTACCCATTGCAAGTCGTGGGGCATCCCATAGAATTGTAGCTGATGCTTGTACTACCGCATTTGGTTAATCTGTCGGGATAGGTACTATCGTAGGTGTTTGTCTTTTCAGTTGCCGTGCCTGTAGGGGTACTGCTGGTCGAGTAAGCATACTCCTTGACCTTAGTAATGCCTCCGTTATTATTATACTCAAAAACGAAGGTTTTGTCAAGTTCCGCATTATTTTCACGGACAAGCTGACCATAAGTATCGTAAGAAAAGCTTCTGAGAATATTACCGCTACTGTCCTTTTCCTTGGAGATCCTGCCCATAGAATCATACTCATACTGTGTTGTTCCGCCTACGCTATCGACAACCTTACTCACTTGGGTCTTATCGTACACGATCTCCTTGCGGTGTCGATATACCCTTCTCCGCGCTTTCCTTCAAGCACGGCTTTCACTTTTGCGAAAAACTCTTTCACGTTTTACCTCGGCTTCATATTAACCGTATGTAATTAAGCTTCAAGGGCATCGAGCAGGTGGAGTATGAGGTTGGAGGTTGCTCTGTTGTCGATCCCGTTTGCCTTCTGTTTGAGTCTCTTTGCATTGAGAGCTTCGATAGCAACTCGGAGTTCAAAGGGGGTGAGTTTAAGTTTGCGAACCATCGCGTATCCGTTTTTTCATCTGTAAGTCCTCGCTTTCCTTCTTTCTGTCTATATTATATCAGAAAAGCAGAGATTTCTCAAATGTGCGAAAATGTCGCGGGTTCAAGTCCATAAGGTTCGGAAAAGGTTGCAAAAAAAGAAAGATCAAAAAAACTGCCCTAAAAAACCGAAAAAGCCTTGTAAAACAAGGCTTTTTGGCATAGGTTGCATTTTTGACCTATGAGGATGGCTCCCCCTACTGGACTTGAACCAGTGACACCCTGATTAACAGTCAGGTGCTCTGGCAGTCGGGATTGTTTACACCAAAAGCGCACCCGAACGATCTATGTAAAAACACAAGCATCTATTACCATAGTAATTATACCACATAACACGGTGAATTGCAAGAGATTGGGAACGTTTTGATATTCCCCGCCGCATAAAAGTTCTGCCACCGATTACTCGGTGGCAGTGATCGTTTGGCGAATCCGGAGCCATTCTTCGCAGAACTTGGCGTAAGTCAGGTTCATTTCATAAGTGATCTCATAGTCTTTGCGTACTTCAATCCTCCGGAAAAGCTGACCGGCAATCATCTTCTTTGCTTCAAAAGACGATTCTTCAAATTCCACCGACCAGGTCTTGAACTGCCGGTATGCTGGGATAATCATATCGTTTGTCCGTTTCTCGTCGGCTTCCTCCGCTTTCAGTTTCTCCAGTTCCTTGGTTTCGGCATCGAGTTTCTCACGCAGTGTGCGAAGGGCGGTTGCCAAATCCTCCCCGGAAAAGTCGCTCTCCCCTGCAAGTGATTTTACAATCTCACTACGCAGACTTTCCAGTTGCTTGGTGTCCTTGCGGATCTGATCTCCCAGCCGTTTCTTTTGGAGGGAAAACTCAGTCGTCACTTTTCTCTGTGCCTGCTCAATTTTCTCCTCCTCGGGGCACCCGCTGATACTGGCAAAGATTTGGCTCATTGCCTTCAGCACCGCCCGGTCAATCCGTTCGGAATCATAGACCGATGCACCGTCGCAATCGTTCAGTCCCCTGCTCCTGTGGTAACAAATATACCGACCACGGGAATCGCTGCGCTGACTGCCATCCGCACGGGTGTATCGGATGATCCCGCGACTGGTGGCAAGCCGGCATCCGCAATGACCGCAGTAGATATTGCCGGAAAGAAGTGCTTTTCCCCGATTCGTCAGGGCGATCTGACGCTTTTCGTCATTCTTGACATTGCGCTGCTCCAGGATATTCTGAACCTGAAAAAACACTTTATCAGGAATGATCTGCAAGTCCTCAAGCCGCTCTGACTTCACCCCGCCCTTGGAAAGAAATCCGCGATAGATTTCATTCTTCATGATACGTAAAATGTACGAGCTTGTGAAATCGCGGTCATTGTGCGTTTTGAGCCCCTTCTTGTTGAGGTAGGATGCCATCCGATGGCTTCCGTATCCCTCCTCGACAATCATCCGAAAAACCTCGCGCACAACTTCTGCTTCCTCCGGGCAGATGGCAAGATCACGCATGACCTGCCCTTTCTTGTTCTTTCTGCCCTTATCCACAAGCATATATCCGTATGGCAGACTGCCGCCTGTGTATATCCCCTCCGCCACCATCTGGTGCATACGGGTCTTGACACGGATGGAGGTCTTTTCGGATTCCCCCGATGCCTGCCAGAAACGGATGTAGTTCATCAGCTTGTCCACATGCTGATCAAACTTCTGCTGTCCTTCATTGACGCTCCAGACCTCAATGCCGTGGTCGGCAAACCATTCCAGAACAAACGGTGTTTCGTTTTCTATTCTTCCGAGGCGGTCGAACATGAAAACAAGCAAAACATCAAACTCGTTATTCAGTGCCGCTTCTTTCAGCTCCTGAATGGCGTCTCGCTTTTCAGCAGATACTTTGAAGCCGGATATACCCTTCTCCTCCTTTTCGACCAGGATAGTCCATCCCATTCTGGCGGCGAAATCGTGGCAGGCAATCCGTTGCATCGGAATGTCGTCTTTGACCACATCGACCTGCTGTGCGGTGGAAACCCGATACAAACAATAAACTCTTTTCATTTTCTATGTCTCCTCTCGCCCGTCCTTTCCGGTACGGGAATCTCTGTGCCTATCAGTATAATGCCCTTTGCCCGTTTTGACAAATGTGCGGATCGGTTTGCGGGAATTTTCAGCAAAGTAATTTTATCGCTTGATTTTACTATCGATTTTTGTTCTATCGCATTGCGATATGCTGCTTTCAAATATTTTCAGATAAATTTAACCAAAATGCTTGTTTGTTTTCGTTTTGTGGTGTATAATATAAGTACGGAGGGTAAGATCATGAAATTACTTTATATCAAAGCGTCCGGCTTCAAGAACATTCAGGATGACTGCATCCTCGACTTTACCGCAAAATCCAAGAAAACCACAGAAGATAAAGAATACGAGCTTCAGGAAATCGCAGACGGATTGTTTGTCTACAACACCGTCGCTTTCATCGGAAAAAACGCATCCGGCAAGACTTCGTTCCTCGACCTTCTTGACTGTGCCTACTCTATTCTCGGCAACTTCTCATTGGAAGATAAAAACTACTCCTATGACGGGATCCATTTAGTTCTTTTCTTCTACCATGACGGGAAGATTTATCGGTACTCCACAGATATTGCGTCTTCTCAGAACCTCAGCAACAAGGCAACTTTCTCCCATCAGCAGTTATCCGAGAAAACCTATTATAAGTCCAAAGCAAAAGCCATCTTTTCGGATGACGATTTCACGCCGGTTGAAAACATCGGCATTCTCCCCGAAGACACTTCCATCGTATTTTTCGTATTGAAGAAGAAGGAAACAAGAGCGGTTTATTTTAACTCGGACGGCGAAGGCGCAAACACCTATCGCCTGATGTTCCATGCGTTGAAGCTGTATAAACTCTCTCCTTCCGTTCTGTCGAAAGTACTGCATCTGTTTGACAGCAATATCAAGTCGCTTACCATGTTGGAAGATGAACACAATTATGAGTTGTCTCTGACCACAGGGAAAAAGACGGTATCGGACAAAGAACTCATTCATATTCTGTCCAGCGGAACAACCAAAGGACTGCTTCTGTATGTCACCGTAATTGCCTCGCTCAAATACGGGTTTGATCTGATCATCGACGAAATAGAAAACCACTTCCACAAAACGCTCGTCGAAAACATCATCAACCTGTACAAAGACAAATCGGTCAACAAATGCAACGCGACACTTTATTTCTCCACCCATTACTGCGAACTGCTTGATCTGTTCAACCGTCAGGACAATATCTGGGTTTGCCGTGCCGACAAGAAGATTGTTGCTGAGAATATGTACGAGAACTTCGACATTCGTGTTGAACTTTCCAAGAGCCGTCAGTTCTATAACGACGCTTTCAAGACTTCCGTCAATTATGACGACCTGATGAGCATCAAAAAGGAGTTCTTGAAATGAAGAAAATCCTGATTATGTGCGAAGGTCCGAATGAATTGAGGGTGGTGAACCTCCTGCTCGACCACGGCAAGCTGAAGTTTTCGCGGGACGATCTGCTCGATATGCGTCCGTTCCATGCACGGCAACTGGCATCTCCGCAATTGAAGCCGGCACTCGACGCCTATCACGGCGAACTTGAAATTTACCGTATCGGAGATAAGATGTCGGATTCACTGAAAATTCCGAAAGAATTATCGTCGGAGATCAAGGCGCAGAAAAAGTTCTGTACCAAGCCGGAGCTTGAAATTCTTCTCATTATTGCGGAAAACAAGGTTGCCGATTTTGAAAAGGTCAAGTCAAAACAGAAACCCAAAGACTTCTGCAAACAGAACCTGGTCTATCATCGCAGAAAGTATGATAATTCCACCGAATTTTACAGCGATTATTTTGGCGACCAAATCGATGTCCTGGTAGCGGCAATTACCGAACACCACCGGACCCACGGGAAACATAAGTCGGATGAAGGGTATCTCTTTGACCTTCTGAAATAACCGATCCTTTAGCGGCTGATGCGCTTCTTGCATCAGCCGCTTTTTCTGCTTACCCTATCAGGGAGTCGAAACCATGCGCCGTATAAACCGGAGGTCAAAATGTCATCTTTGACCACATCGACCTGCTGTGCGGTGGAAACCCGATACAAACAATAAACTCTTTTCATTTTCTATGTCTCCTCTCGCCCGTCCTTTCCGGTACGGGAATCTCTGTGCCTATCAGTATAATGTCCTTTTCCCGTTTTGACAAATGTGCGGGCGGATATTATTATTTGACCGAACCGACATCAGTATCGACACTTTCGATATTGTTTTGTCGAAAGTGTCGATATTATTTCGTCGATACCATTGACAAAAACCAATTTTGTGGGTATAATAGATATGTATAAGCAGAAGGAGGTTTTGAAATGGCACTTCCCATCAATATGGATGACCTGATCAATCAGCGGGTCGTTGAATCAACAAGAATCGAGTTCAAGGGTGACTGGAACCCCAATCCCATTATCCATAGCATCTGCGCTTTCGCAAACGACATTGATAATGTGGGCGGTGGCTATCTGGTCCTCGGAATTGAAGAAGAAAACGGCAGCCCCATTTTGCCTCCCAAAGGAATTGCACAGGAACGAATCGACCGGATTCTGAAAGAACTGATTGGTTACTGCCACTGTATAGAACCGTTATATCATCCGATTGTGGAACCCGTTTTATTTCAGGGAAGCTATATCATCGTGATATGGGCTCTGGGGGGACACGGAAGACCGTACAAAGCATCGAAAGATGTCTTTTCAGATAAAGCAAACAAGCTATACTATATCCGGAAATTCAGCAGCACCATCGTCGCATCTACCGAAGAAGAAAGGCAGTTATTTTATGTCTCATCGGATATTCCGTTTGATGACCGCGCCAATCTTGCCGCCGATATTTCCGATTTGGATATCGGTCTTATGCGGCAGCACCTGAAGGAAATCGGCAGCAGTCTGTACGATATTTCCCTGAAAGAGGACATTCCGAAAATTGCGAAAGATATGCAGCTTTTATCCGGTCCGGCTGAAAATATCAAACCACGGAATGTCGGTATTCTGATGTTTTCCGAACAGCCGGAACGCTATTTTCGGTACGCCAGAATTGAAGTGGTGGATATTCCCGATCCCACAGGGACCAACATGACAGAAAAAGTTTTTACAGGTCCCATTCAGCGACAGTTAAAGGATGCCTTAGCATATATAAAAAACTATATTCTGAAAGAAGCCATCATCAAAGAAGCGCACAAAGCCGAATCGGTCAAAATTTATAACTATCCCTATGCGGCTGTAGAAGAATTGCTTTCCAATGCTGTCTACCACCGCTCCTATCAAGTCAATGAACCAATTACCGTCAGAATCACACCACAAAGTATTTCCATCACGAGTTTTCCGGGCTTTGACAGAAGCATTTCTGACAAGAGAATTGCCGCGTTTGATATTACCTCTCCCATATACCGCAACAGAAGAATCGGCGATTTTCTGAAAGAGCTTCATCTGATTGAAGGACGCAATACCGGCTATCCCACTGTCCTGAATGCCTTGCGGGACAACGGTTCCCCCTATCCCAAGTTCGATATGGATGACAACCGAACCTACCTGACCGTAACACTTCCGGTTCATCCGTACTTTTTACCGCAGGTCGAAAACTCTTCAAAAGAACTTGCCTACCGCGAAAGAATCTTTGCGGCACTGAAAGGGAAAAAGTTATCTGTGAACGAACTTTCGAGGGCTATGGGATATAAGGGGATTACCGCCAAACTATCCTCCACAGTTGAAAAAATGATTGAAACAGGCGCTCTTGAAAAAGTCATGGCAGGTGCCTATGTGAAGCTACACATTCCCGGAGATGTGTAATCTCACCTTCCGCAATTTCTATAAAAACAAATGGATCTCACAGGGGCTGTAAAAAGCCCCTTTTTGATTGCAAATCATTTTCCCGTGAAGTTGTCGGTCTTATGGTGCCGAAACCGTGCGCCGTATAAACTGCGAGGTCAGGATGTTGACAATATTCTCTTTGACATCCGTTTCCGCCTCCTGCTCGGCAAAACGGAAAGTCATACGCACACCGTCGCTCTCCATTTTCATTACGGGCTTACCGTCCTCATAAATCAGTTTCAGTTTGCTTTTATCCTCCATGACTTTCCTCCTTCATCCCCACGCTGATCAGCAGGGCGGTTTCCGTTCGTTTCATAGTTTCCACATTCAGTTTTCCAGCACGGCTTTTCAAGCGAGATTTATCCAAGGCACAAAGCTGCTCAAGCAGCACCTTGGAATTCATCGAAAGTCCATCGTATCGGACCGAGATATGCGTCGGTTGATACGATTTCTTCCTGATCTCACCGGTAATAAGTACAACTTCCCTACCGCTATACCGCCTGCCAATGATACTCAGGCAGGCTTCTTTTGCGTTTCGCGCAGGTTCTTCTTCGGCAAAGAGAATCGTGATCTCAACCTCATTACAAATGTTTTTCAAAACAGTTTTCCCATTTTCCACCGCCAAATGAAGTCCCCTCACCGGTTGAATTTTCTGTTCATTCATATCGTTTCACTCCTTGCATACCGAGACTGATTCTTGAGGCTCTTTCAATTCGATTCATCTCCTGAACGGTGGCTTCTCCCATATACCCGATCAGCTGCGATTGGTCTATCGTCTGTATCTGTTCCAGCATAATGATCGATATTCTCTCAAGTGCAGGATTTTTCAAAAGCACATGTGTAGGGATCCGATGCTTGGTCAGTTTGCTTGTGATTGGCGCGATAATAACGGTAGTCGAATGCTCGTTGCCTTTATCGTTCTGCAACACCAGTACTGGTCTGATACCGCCCTCGACGGATGAATCGACTTTTTCGCCGAGGTCGGCTACATATATTTCTTTTCTTTTTACATTCACTAACTCTTCCTCCTTCTTTGCGGTGACTGCCCCAATGGTGACAGCAGGCTCTTACCAATCCAAGCTAAACAAGCATATCTGTCGGCAAAAATAGCCTCGTCAATCTTGCATTGAAGTTAATGATATATTTGAGCGATCTTATACCGGTTATGCTCATCCGCTATCATGCCGTTCCAAACTATCAAAGGTGCCGGAACATCATCCGCTGATATGTTTTCTTCCGGTTGCTTGAATCCCTCATCCGCCGCCCCAGAAATGATAGACTCATATTCAATTTTTGACGCATCTTATTTTATTCCACCTCACCGTAAACACTTCTTGCGGTGAGATAGGCAAGATATTCTCTGAATTCATCACTGATCTCCTGCTTGCTGTTGAGCCTTTTGCAGAATTCCATGAAGTAGTAGAGTGCTTCTAAATCATTTCCGATCGTAATCTCAACCGTTCTGCCTGTAATGTCGCTTGTGAATCTGCAAGGCTTTGCGTTCAGCCAGCGGCGAAGGTTCTGATCTTTATCGGCATATATCTTTTCAAGAAGTCGGAGTGCCCATTTGCCGTTGTTTTGAAATGTAATTTCCGAATTACCCGGATGATGATTATGTTCTGCATCAATCGCATTCTGAATAGTGCTCATATAATTGCAAAAAGCCCGATAGTTCATTTTATCGTCTCCTTTTTATATAATGAAGAGTTCTTTCGGAAAGTTGCTCCTATCTTTTCTGAGGTACCGTTCAATTTCCTTGTAATCGGAATAGCAAACCGCTCTGTTTTCATTCAGCGGTCGTTCAAGCACAAGAATGTAATAGAGCGTCATTCTCGGTCTGCTCGGTATAATCGTATATACCTTCCCGCTTGTCGGGTTCGTAACTTTCAGGCGCTTATCCCCATTCAGATAGCTTCTGATGTTCTGGTTTTTATCCGAAAAAGCTGTTTCAAGTCGCCGGACAATTTGCTCTTCTCTATCGACAAGCATCTTTTTTCTTTTCTTCATTCTTTCGATCGCTTCTTCTCTACTGATCGGCTCATCACTAAACGTTTCATAATAGAGATATCCAGGTCGGCTATCCGGGGTTGAGGATTTTAACAATCTCAGAGTTCTTTCCACTTTCATCGTCTCTTCCCGGACTTGACCAATGGCATCTATGACTTCATCAAATTCTTCCCTGTCCATCGTATGTGACATTTTTTGTTTCTCCCGTTTTATGTGTGATTTCCTTGATACTTTTGAACACCCATCAACCAATGGTTCCTCCCATCGCGGAAATAAGATATGTATCCAGACCTATCTCTCGACAAGTCCGTTCACACACCTTATTTGTCCGCGACGCCCCAGGTGTGACCAATCATACGATTGGCATGGGAAGTCATCAACGACCGATTGCGAATCGGTTCCATAGGAATCTCACCTCTGCCGGGTATTCCGCCAGCCGCGCATTTCTGCTACGGAAGTATCATTATCCCTCGTGCCTGTCATTGCCGCCCTTCAAGTGCAACTTGAATTCAATCGTATAAGTTTGATCGCTCACTCCATACGGAGGTCATCGCGCACTTACGATATCGGCTTATCCGTTCCTCACAGATTGGCACCGGTAATGTATTGATGAAATGGGTATTCAATTGTCAAAGACCCGCGAGAGGTTTATTTGTCCCCTCAAGTGGTAGGCAGCGAGAATGCCCGTTTTTTAAGGTCGTCCCGAAAAATTTCTCAAATATTTTTTTATGGTCCCCTTTCTCTGTGTAATAGCGGATACCGATAATCCTTTTTCCTTGGCTATTTCGGTCATGCTTTTTCCCTCAAAAACAACTGATGTCAACAGATCCACGCGTTCCTCACTCATGCTACTCAAAGCTACGTACATTTCTGCATTTCCTATGTCATCAAGCCATCCGTACCTGTTTGTCGCACTCTTTTCATCATCAATGGAAACGGTCAGTTGTTCCATATATTTTTCGTACAATGGTGATTTGCCGTTGTCTCCGCCGTCATCGTCATCAAAATCGCTTTCGCAGAACTCCTGTGTGTGCATGTGGTATCTCCGTTCACTGCGATACTGATCTTCATCAAGACTCACGATGGTGGTGATCTGCTCTTCCGTCATGCCGGCAGCCTTGTATTCGATGATCTCTTTTTTTATCCTTGCGTTAAACTTTTTTCTCTCGTAACCATCGTTCCAACTCATTTTGTGATCTCCTTTGAATTTTTGAATTTTGCGGTTGAAATCAAAAATTCGGAGATTACGGGTATTGGGCGATATATGGCTGCCATGCAGACAACATAAAAAATCCTTTCCGAAGCGCAAACCTCGGGAAGGACTTTCATAGCCGTATGGAGCAAGTAAGGTCAAATAAGCACAAAAAAAGCACCGCATGACAACAAGGCAGAATCAAATTCTGCTACTTGTCTTCATACGGTGCTTGGGTAGTCCGATCGTATCGGCTCCGCTTACTCGCTACAAAGTGTTTGTTATTTAGTTTTTGTCCTTACTCGGCAGAATGTACCGATGGACGCTTATAGGCTTTTGAGGCGTAGAAATAGGCAAGATTCAGTGGCGTAGCTGCTTTGCATTTCTGACATTTTGCAACCAGAATGCCTTCGCGCATGCTCGCTGTCACAGTAACAAGCGGTGTGCCGCAGTAGGGACATAAAATCTCTCGAAATTCCATGTCCGCGCATTGCTTTGCGGAGCGTTCGATTTTTTTCGTTATGTTTTCCTCTGGAATCTTAACTACGAACTTGGGTGGTGTTGTTGTCATATAACACCTCCGGCATCTCCACATTTCAGCAGGAACTCATCCAGCTCTCGCGGTTCAAACAGCTTCAGATCTCTCAAACGGTAAAACATACTTTTGTAGGATACCTGAAATTGATTTGCTGCATCCCTGACGACATTTCTGTCACAAGTACACAGTACGCTGTCACCGTACAGCGGAATCCTTTTTTCATAACCTCGGCTTCTAACATATCTGACAACGGATGTCTTGGGCATCAGAAGCGCGACGCCCATAGCCGTTGCCATACTCTCGGCAATACTGAACATGTCGGCAAGCTCTTTCACTGTGTACTGTTTCTCTGTGTCAAACTCTCGACTGAAAGCGGAAGTCACCGGGTTGTTTCCGAGCCTGTCCATAAGTATATGACCGGCTTCATGTGCAAGAACAAACCGCCGTTTCCTAATGTTCTGCTCCTCCCGCAGGTACTCATCAACAATGATAAGTCCTTTGGGCGGTACAACCGATACCCGTTGACCGCTCCGCCAAATCCGCAGCGCCCCCTTGCCGTCCGCAAGAAATGCCATTTTCCCGGCATCTCCTTCGGCAATTCGATCATAGATGATTTGATAACCAAGATTGGATGTAATAAAGCCCTCTATGTCCGTGGGGGTTCCCTGGATAAAAGATTGATATTGATACTTACGGATCAGACCTTCGCCGATCTCGTCGATTTCATCGTGCGTTTGGTAATAGTCCAATCGTGCGTCCTCCCGTTATAGTTTTTTGATTACATGTTTGGCGACTCCTTGGATATTACACGCTCTGACAATGATGTCCTCCATACTCGCATTTTCCGGATGTAACCTGATCCTCTTGTTCTCCGGTTCCGGATAGTAGGTCTTCAGCGTTGTTTCATTGCCCACAAGCGCGACCACAATATCGCCGTAGTTTGCATGATCCTGTTTTTTCACAACGACCATATCGCCCTCATCAATCCCGGCATCCACCATAGAATGTCCATGTGTCCGCAACACAAAGAAATCTCCCTCACCGAAAAGGGCAACCGGAAGAGCGACAAATTCCTCAAAGTCTTCTTCCGTCAGTTCGGGTGAACCGCAAACGATGCTTCCGAGAACGGGGGCTCGGTTCATCTTGTAGTCTGATTTCTGTGTATGCGGTGTTTCAATGGTCTTTCCATCGTAGTGCAGCATACCGTTTCGCGCCATTTCCATGACGTAGTAGTATGCCGTCGATTTGCTGGTACCGATTGCGTCAGCGACCTTCTGCATGGAGGGAGATTGGTGATATTCAAAGAAATAATCATCTACAAACGCCTGTATTTCCTTCATCGTTTCTGGATTTCTTTTCCGTATGCCTGCCATCTTGCACCTCCATGCGCTTCGCAGAACGTATCGTTCTATTTGTAATGTTATTATATCATATACCCCCAGCTTTGTCAATAGGTAAATTCACAAAATTAGTTCGCGGTTTTGACCGCGACCTCACATGCCATCTAGGCGGGATAAGGAACCTCACCCCGATTTCAAATTCAAAATTGCAGCGTATTTCCCTTTTGATACGGGACATTAAAATCAAAAAATCGGGAGAATGTTCAGAATAGCGTATGCCATCCGGAGCACTCTCCCTGCCGTATTTTTTTCTGATGTAACATCTCCCGCATGGGAGTGTTATCTTAACTTCTCACCGATCATTCAATATCGCAATAATATCCTCCCTGTTGGATTGTACTGCATAATCATATGCTGTTTTGCCGTCAGTAGATTTTATACTTTTGTCCGCTCCGTAATCTAACAGAAGTTGCACCATTTCAGGTGTAGAATCCCTTGCCGCAAACATAAGTGCGGTTATTCCTACAGAAGTATCATTTACAGTGCAATACTCTTGATCTAATAGAAATTTTACTATTTCGATTCTGTTGTTTGAAACGCTATTCTGTAATACTCGCATCCAATTCACATTGTCATGATCACACTCTTCTATTGCATAATCAAAGGACTTAATGACTTCTTCTTTGTTTTCCGGTTTATATCCGGGCAATGCGGCGCCGGGACGAACCGCCACAATATCCTGTAACACAGAAGATTTTCCTCCCGAATATTCGGTAATATAGTTCAATGAAGCACCATTCTCAATTAGGATTCGAGAAATTTCATACCAATTATCCACTTTGCTGTTATAAGCAATAGAAAGCGGAGTCAGTCCATCATTGCAATTAACATCTGCACCGTTATCGATCAATAATTCTATCAGATCAATATTACCTGTAGCGCACGCCTCATTCAGAGGATAACATACCCTCCAATTCATAGCAGAATGCCACCACTTTGATGTAAGCGCTGGATATGTGTTTATGCAGGTCGGCTTTTTTTCTATGATCTGCCGCACCGCGACCATGTCCTTATCCCTGATCGCCGAGACAAGTTTTTTTGAATAGTAATAGTTACTGTTCAGAAATAAAGCAGCAACTCCCGCAGCCAAAACCACAACTGACACTAAGACAATAAAAAGTTTTCTTTTCATGTGATCTTCTCAGCTCATTTTATTTATATATTTTCCGTGATCCATGTGGAACCGTCCCACGATCTTAAAATGTTCCCGACATATCTATATTCGGCGACCGAACGCAATACTTGCCGGTATGAACCTATCAAGGCAAATACCCAAGCAAAATTGCAATTCTCCCCGATTGAAATTAGTAATGCTCCTGCATTTTCAAGTCAAACTTCATGTCAATAAAGAAAAGTGCGCCAAACATACAGATTATAAACAATGCAACATCAATGAGGAAAACTGCTTTTTATTTTGCATTTTTTTGAAAAGCTTGATCTGAGTTTTCAATTAAACAATCGAAAAATTTGCAGATGAAGTCGGTTGTAAAAGTTACTATCACATTTTTCTGCTGCAGTCAGAGCATTATGCTACATTGCCTGAAATTGGTTCCATCGGAGCACACAACAGCGATGATTTGACGTGGAGCAGTTCTAACGGAGTTTGTCAAGGAGTATTATTTTTAGGTTATCAAAGTTAGATGTGGAGCTTGGTCGGGATATATTTACTGCTTTATAAATTGCGAAAGCATGATGGCAGAGATGATCGCGTAAACAAATGAAATTAAAAATGGCACGCCACTGATCCAAAATTTTGGAGTGATTAATGAGCCTATGAGCGACAGCGCTATAAAGACAAAACTAAATATGGCAAGCTTAACATAATGATTTCTATAATATCTGTTTCGCATTATACGGTAATCGTAAAATTGTCTGTCTATCTTGCAGGAGTCCACCTCAAAAATGTCATATACTCGTTTATTTATCTGAGTAACATCATATAACCGCTTATTAATATCAGCCTTAGGTTTGGCATATATATCTTTAGCTCTATGAAAATCGTATGACATCCCTTTGCTTGCGTCAAAGCCAGAATATATAAAGTAGTGCCTTGCTTCTTTTCGACTTCTTACAAAACAGAATTGCCATCCTTTTTTGTTAACTAATTTCCATCCATCGAGTGACATTTTGGTTAGCCACTTCTCAACATAATTAACCATTGCCGGAGTATATGGATGAAGCATTGTCTTTCTCATTACTTTACCATTCGAACACATTCTTTTTAACATGATTTGCCCCAATTGATGTAAAAACGCCAACTCCACTACCTACCACAGAGGAAAGTCCTTGAAATGTATTTATGATTACATTAGCTTGTGTGATTAATTTGGTTCCTTGTCGTATTAATGCGGAATGTGATTGCCCCACAGATTGACGAACATAACCTATAAGCAATTTATCCTTTCCCTGATTAAGCAGTGCTTTACCGGTTCCTTCTATTTTATGACCAATTGCTTTTCCAAGTCCCGTCCCTAAAAGAGAAGTACCGCCTCCTACCGCTGCACTGAAAGCAACATCCACAAGATTAAAATTATCAAAACCTTGGTTGGTGTATATTTGTTCTACAGCGTTTCCAGCACCACTAGCAGCCGCAGTTAATCCTGCTTGGGCTAATGCTCCCAATCCTGTAGCAGCAATTGCACCGCCAGCAGCTCCAACCACAGCATTGATTACGACACTTCCCCAATCCACTTCTCCGGTATTTATGAAAGAAGTAATACCAGCCACAATACCGCCAGCAAGACCTCCAACTACAGCTCCAATGACAATGTTCCAAAGTTTCCCACCGCCATCCCTGCGCATTACAGGATTATTGTCACAGTATGCGAAAAGATTTTTATTAGATAAATGTCTTGGCGTAGCAGTTAATACATCGACCAAGTCAGCATTGATAAATCTACAAACTGCCGAATCATAATAACGGCTGTTGAGGTAATAGAAGCCTGTCTCTATATCGTAGTAGTAACCTCTGTAACGGAGCGGGTTATATCTTGCCGCAGTTGAGGCACCGCCGTTTGAGTACCTCACCCTGGTGTTGCCCCACGCATCGTAGGTATACGTTACAAGGCATGTACCATTTGCATCATAAACAGCGGTAATATCGCCCTGGACGTTCTTCGCAAACAGGTAGTCACCGTTTTTGACTCCATCTTCAAAGTGCGACATTCCTATCGGCTGTCCCGAATCGTCATAGACAAATATCAGTATGTGCTGAACTCTGTCCTCTGTCCACTCTTCGTTGAGAATCTGTGTTCCGGAAAGGTGGTAGGTGTGCTTGACGCCGTTTACGGTCTTGCTCGTTCTTATACCGTCGGCATTATATGTATAAGAATAATCATCTCCCGATTCACTGTCGGAATAGCTCATCAGGCGGCGTCCCTGCCACGTAAGCTCGCCGTAATCGCCCCATGTCAACGGATTGCCTACGCCATCATAGGTGATGGAATTACCCCAATATGACGTCAGCAGATCACCCCAAGAACCGCTGCTGTAACCATAGGATATCGTATATTGTGCAGAACCCAGAGTACCTGTTGTGTAAGCGTATGTCTTACAGTTCAGTATATTCCCCGCGTTGTCATATTCCCATGTGCATGTCTTGCTAAGTGCTCTGTTATCTTCACGGATAAGCTGACCGAGAGAATCATACTTATATCTGTACAACGAACCGGTACCGTCACTGATCTCCGTTATATTCCCTTTAGCGTCATATGTATAATTAAGCGTCTCAATGCTGCCGGACGGAAGTGTTGTTGTAACAGTCGAAATAAGCGGTGTATCATAATACAAGCCCATATCTTCATCTTCGCAGTATGTCATATAACTATACTGCTGACGAATCTGGCGGCTTGCAATGCCATCGGTTTCTATCGAATATACTACCTGAGAAGTACGTCTAAGTTTATCACGTATATACGCTGTATTGAAATTAACAGAATCAACGGTCGTATAGCAGCTGTTGACGAGTCCGTTGTCGTTATCATATATAATGCCCGAATTCAATGTGGCTGTATACGATGAAAGTTCTCTGTCATATTGCCATCCGGCTATTCGCCCTTCTGAGTCATACCAATAGCTCAACGATGACTGTCCACTGTTTTCATCGGTGACATAATAACTTACCAACTTGCCACGGCTGTTATACTTGAAAACAGTTGTCTGTCCGCCGGGCACATCCGCTATTTTGCTGACATTCCCGTTTGCATCATACTCGTATGTATATACCGTCATAAGTCCGGAAGTACCACTACCCGTATTATACTGTACTTCTTTCACCCTGTCAAGTTCGTCATAAGTATATTTTACGGTCAGACCGTTCGAATATGTCATTTTCCTAAGCTTGCCGTTATAATCGTTATAGACATATGAAACGACCGCATTGCCGCCGATAATTACCGACGTCTTATTGCCGAAATCATCGTAAACAAAGCTGTATTCTGTGGATTCGGTAATGATTTTGTCAAGACGTGAAAGCTCATCATAACTGTATGCTACGCTCGCAGATTCTTCATCCGCCTCATACAAACCTCCCGAGGCTTGTGCCGGATACGCGGACGTCATTCTGCCGAGAGCATCGTAGGAATAGGTCATACCGTTGCCGTTGGCATCTATAGTAGCCATCAGATAACCGTAGTCTTCGTCATAGAAGTATCTGGTTATTTCACCTTGTGCATTGGTAGACGATTTCAACGCTCCGAAGATGCGTGAACCCGAATCTGTCACATATGTATTTTTTTCAGTCAGAGACATATCGTATGGCGCAGTGTATGTTGTTTGAACTAACTGACCATACGCATTATAAATATATGTTGTTGCAGCTACTAATGTTTTGGCTGACTGTTGGGTGTATCCGCAATATTCTTTTGAAACATCTCCGCTAAAGTTATAATGCTGTTCGCTGCGAAGAATATTGTTTGAATAGGAATAAATAATAACATTTCTGCGGTCAATTGCCGCGACAACATTATTGCCATCGTACTGATACCACTTATATGAATATCCCGACTGTACCATGATCGGCATGCCGTCATCGTTGTACAGGTATTGCGCTACAGATGGATCATTTCCAACATAGCACATCGCAACGTCATCAAAATATGCCGTACCGTTCTGACGATTGTATTCGCAGCGTATCTTGATGCTTTCAACAAAGTATGATCCGCTTTGGGTTGAGAACACTCCTTCCGCCAACTGCCACTGAGAGGTGTACTTATTGAAAGGTATCATCGTCTCATCTTGCTTGCGCGAACCTGTTGCAGTAATATAGCTTATGATAACCCTTATTCCAAAAGTGCTTAATTCATTGGCAATTATCGATGTAGCTCTTCCACGTGCGCTGATACGGTACTGCTTAGATATCACATTATATGGAGCAGCACGGAATTCAGCAATTTCAGAAGCACTTGCAGCGAAGATTGTCTGCTCTGCATATGAACTTGTAGTTAAATTGAAACCGTTCACTTTAAGTGCGTAACCGGATGGGAAATCACCGCCTGACGCAACAGACAGCGGGGCGGATGTATCCGCCGGGGTCCAATATGTCGGAACGAGCGAATTGTTTAATTCGAAGCTGCCGTTCTGGACTTTATTGAAAGCACTTACACCAACAGTTTTAGAGAGAGTCATATGACTCACTTCAACGTATGAACCACCCGTAACCGTAAGTTTCATGGTATATGTGCCGGCAGTCTTAATGTTGAATGTAAGACTTGCCTCGGCATTTTCATCATTCACATATTGCTGATTAAACGATATTGTTTCTGTGTCTTTTTGATTATCCGGCAATTGCGTTGCCTGAAGTTTTACAACTGCATCAGATGCAGTATAACTTATTACATCGGCAGAAAGCGTGTATGTTCCCGGAGTGAGATACACTTGCTGATATAACGTAGCCGGCGTTGCGGACGTTGGCGTCATCCTGATAAGATAGTCATAATCAACATTACGCTTGTTGTATGCTGTAACAGGTTGATATGCCACATTTCCTCCAACCGTCCAACCCATCGGAACGCTTCCGTTTCTGCTCTCAAAATTTCCGTTTATCAAATAGTTCGTTGACAGACAGGATATTACCGATGAAGTCTTAAGGCTGTTTTTGGCTTTTTCTTTATCAGTCTCATAAACGCCGCTGCTCATACCATAAATATTATTCCCCGCTTTATCGGTAGAGTAGCAGCTAACGCATCTGCCCTCGTTATCGAAAACGTAGCGGGTGATGATATTGTCGTCCTCGGTGGTTATATCATCATCTTCACCGGAGGTCTCGACCTCGGTATATCCGGTACCGTAGGTTATGTTGACAGTCTGACCCTCCTGCCACTCGTCGGAGTTCCTTCCCCACTCGGAGACCGAAATGACTCTGCCCGCCGAGTCATATGTATAGTACATATTGACCTCGTTGAGGTCATCGGTTATGGAACGGAGGTGTCCCACCGAATCGTAATCGTAATAATACACGGCGTCGATCTCTATGTGCGGATCGTAGTCGTTGTTGCGGAAGTTTAGCCAGTTGGATGCCGAGGTGTTGCCGTCCTTCTGGTGCGCAACGACTATCTTGCGCAAATAGCGTGTTGCGGCAGCTATTTCGGTGTTGTAATCAGCCGAATAGAACAGATGCACCGCCTGCTGCGTCGCCGGATTGAGGATATAGCTTATGACTCCGCCGGTGCGGTAGTATATCTCAAGCTGGGTCGTATAGGACGATGCGCCGTTCGGTTTGAGCTTTACCGCCGTCGGGCGTCCGTAGCTGTTGCAGTCGAACGCGACCGTATTGCCGTTCACATCGGTTATCTGAGTGAGATATCCTCCGGCGTAGGTATATGAGGTATTGTTTTCGTCACGCGTAAAGGTATAAACGTTGAAGTCGGGATCTATTACCGTAGTAATACCTCGGAGATTTCGTAAGCAGGAAGATATGTTCATAGGATTTTGTCGGTCTGTCCTTTACATTTTCGGGCAGACCGTTTGTCTTGTTCCAGATAATATCCGAACGCAGATACCATCCGTCCGCGCGGAGTGCAAAGGCAAGCATCCACGGGATTCCAATCATATCCTTTGCCTTGATTCCGTCCCACACAACCGGCATTCCGTGAATCGCCGCCGTCGTATCGGCACGGTAATTATTTTTGCAGTCCGTTTTCTCCGTTGCCCCTTTCCATATTCCCTTTCCGCTTCCGGCGTAGCTGTCGGCAATGTTCAGCCAAAGCGTCCCGCCGTCCGTGAGTACCCGCCTGACCTCCCGAAACACCTCTACCAAACGGCAGATATACGCCTGCGGAGATTCCTCCGTCCCGATTTGCCCGTCCACACCGTAATCCCGAAGCCCATAATAAGGCGGGCTTGTTACACATAAATTGACGCATCTGTCCGGCAGTTCTCTCAATGCCGCCAATGCGTCTTTGCAAATAATTCTGTTCATGTTTCCTCCGTTTATATTCCAAGCATCTTACTCACAACCTGATCCGACAGTTTCACTGTCCCGACAAGCACAAGCATATTGAATACGATCTCCCCGACATAAGTCCAGACCTGCGTAATTGCCGAGGCACCGGTACTGACAGACGGCGGAGCTGACGCAAACAGCGAATAGATGACGCAGGCAAGCACGATGATCGCGCCCTCCAGACATACGCCGGCAAAGGATTTCAGAAAGCTCTTGCCGATATTCCCTGTTTCCTCCCCTGCGAACGACGACAGTGGAATCGGCGCAATTGCGGCATACATAAAGAGCTTGAACATCCGCCCGTACACCGTGAGAATCAGGATAAAGGACAACACCCAAATCAGCAGACTGCCGATCAGCGTTACTGCCCACAGCGGAATGCTCTCCCAAAAGCCGCAATCCTCTATGGTCTTTATCATTTCGCCCGGCAGATAGATTCCGCTTCTGCCGCCAATGCCGGAGGAAGCCATAATTTTAGAAATGATGCCCTGTACAATCGTAAGCATTGCCATCATCAGATCCAGCCCCCATGTGACCGCCGCTTTCGCAAGCACAAAACGGATAAACAGCTTGAGTGCCTGTTCCGGGCGCTTGATCTCCTGCATGGAATTGTAATGCTTCATAATTCTCATCAGGAAGAACAGCACCAAAAGCGCATAACCAACCGCTTTGAGCGTCCCGTTGATGTTCACCATAACATTCCATACCGTGCCGCCCTTGAACTCGGTAGGCGACTGCGAAAGCAGCCGCCATATCTCGTTCAGTTTGTCGTTCCAGGTGTCGAGGGCGTTTTGGATATTCTCAACAATCCAATTGTTACTCATTCCCGCACCTCCTCATACGGGCATCAGCCGCCCGTAATCAGATTGAGAATTTCTTTCGCAAAAGTAATGACCACACCGCCCGCAAGCGTCAGAAAACCGTTCGCTCTCTGCGACGGGTCGTGGCTCTTGAGAGATAGCCCGATCTGCACAACGGCAAACCCGAGCATAATCATACCGACTGCGCGGACAAGCCCGAACATGAAGTCGGAAAGGTTGTTGACCACCGTGATCGGATCATCTTCCGCCGCAAAGCAGGTCAGTGCCATAGCACCGACAACGAAAATGACCAGCACTGCCGTCACCCACACTTTCAGAAATTTTCTTGCCTTAAGAGGCATTTTCTTTTTGTTTTTCATTCTCTTTGTTCCTTTCATTTTGCAAAAATTCCAGATAGACCTCAAGGTCTGCATCGTCAAAGGCTTCCATGTCAGCGATATACTCATCAATTTCCGGAAAGTCCTTGACCGTCTTGCCAGGGTATGCCGAAATGTCCACAACCTCAACGCGAACTCCTTCCGGCTTTCTGACACCGTGTTCATACGCATTTGCCCGATCTCCGTCTGCGGTCAGTCCCAAATTTGGATGTTTTAAAATATCATACTTAAAATCCAGAATTGGGCGTTCTCCGCGGATAAACAGGATCGCGTACCGATTATCCAACAGCCGTACCTCGTCCGACGTCATCAGCTCACGCCCGGTGTTTTGATAGTTGGTGGAGAAGTTTCCGCGCATACCGTCGCTTTTACCGTAGGTATTCGTGTCGATAGTGGCTTTACCGAGCAGCTCTGACACATATTTGTGCGTGCTCTGCTCGTTCCCTCCGAGATAGACAAATTCGTCACAGTTGCCGATAATGGACTCCCACTGTTTCTCAAAAAGAGCTTTGAGCTGCGCAAGGTTTTGCAGAATAATGCTGACCGATACGCCGCGGGAGCGCATGACCGAGAGAATTTTATCGAAGTCATCGGGAAGCGAAACATTGGCGAACTCGTCCATCATAAAATGCACGGGAACCGGCAATGCGCCTCCCCCGCTGTCCGCGACCTTGAACAGTTGCTGAAACAACTGCGTATACAGCATCGACACAAGGAAATTAAAGCTCGTGTCGTTGTCGGGGATCAGGGCAAACAGCGCCACCTTTTGGGTTCCCAATGTTTTGAGGTCAAGCTCATCTGCCGAGCAAAGCAGGTTCAGGCTTTCCAGATTGAATTTCTCCAATCTTGCCTGAAGCGTAATCTGAATGGATTTCAGCGTTTTTGCCGCGCCGCCGCGATAAGCCGTGTAATACTTCAGCGCGATATGCCCCGGATACTCCTCCGCGAGATCGCCGAACATTTCATCAAGTATGCTCTGCTGATTGCTGTCCTCCTCGTTGACCTCTCCCGCCGCAAGCAGTTCCAACACCTTACCAAAGGTCTGCTGATTCGGGTATGCCTTGGCTTTCACATAAAAGATGAGTGCCATCAACAACATACTCGCCGCTGTATCCCAGAACGGGTCTTGTGATTGACTGCCCTTGGGGGTTGTTGCCTTGAACAGATTCGTGACAAGCCGCTGTACATCGTTGTCGCTCTCGGCATAGAGAAGCGGATTGTAGCACATGGACTTCTCCATGTTGATGAGATCAAGAACCCTCACTTCATACCCCTTTGCTTCCAGCAACTTTCCGGTATCACGCAGGATTTCT
>ULWY01076969.1_pt1 | contig 30974 bp, 22 predicted proteins | sample 1960761 | NCBI WGS metagenome assembly ULWY01 (sample SAMEA4835824, study PRJEB28245) | human gut metagenome | biome: gut microbiome; material: fecal sample | place: Denmark | collected 2008 | reverse complement strand
CCTGGAGGATTCGAAGGGAGCTGGCCGTATGGGACTTACCCATGTTATGTAGCAGTCAAGAAGCGATTCACAAGGTGTCTTTCCCTGATTGCGGTGCAAAGGTAGACATAATTTTTGAATCTGCAACATTATCAAGCAAAAAATCTCATCAAAATTCAATAAAAAGTGATTTTTAAGGGTTTTCTTATAAGTAATAGATGCAAAAAGCGTATTTTTGTGGCTTTAAAACAAAAGAAATCAAACATCATCAAACATGACAGCAAACCGTCCGATTTCATCGCGAGAGCAAGCATTGCAATATGGAACCTTGGTAGGTATCTTTTGGATAGTAAAGTTCTGCTTCCTTCCTTTAGGCTTCCAAATACCTTTTTTGCAATTTCTGTTTCTACTGGGCACGATATTCGGTCCTATATTAGTATACTTATTTGCACGCAAATACAGAAAAGAGAATCCGCAAGATGCTTTTTCTTTTTTCAGGGCTTTCAGTTTTACTCTTAGCATGTATATGGCGGCAACGCTTTTGGTAGCGGTGGCTCACTATATCTACTTTAAGTATATAGACCAAGGATACCTTATTAATATGTATCAGCAATTATTGGGTGAGCTGAAAAATACGACACAACCAGAAATGGGGGCTTCGTTAGATCAGATTACACAGGCGTTCGACCTTATCTCTACCCTAACCCCACTGCAAATCACTTTTCAGTTGATGAGCCAAAACATGTTTTATGGTATTCTGCTGTCGGCTATCACAGCGTTTATCGTAAAGAGAAAGAAAATAAACATTTAGTCTTAAGCATAAAAACAAAAACAATTATGGATATATCAGTTGTTGTACCATTATATAATGAGGAAGAATCGCTTCCCGAACTATTTGCATGGATTAAGCGAGTAATGGACGCTCATAACTTCAGCTATGAAGTCATCTTTGTAAACGACGGAAGTACCGACCACTCTTGGGATGTAATAGAAAAGTTGAGCAAAAAAAACAAAGAGGTAAAAGGTGTCAAATTCCGTCGTAACTACGGAAAATCGCCCGCTCTTTTCTGCGGATTCAAGCGTGCCGAAGGCGATGTGGTTATCACTATGGACGCTGACTTACAAGATAGCCCCGACGAAATCCCGGAATTGTATCGCATGATAACAGAAGACGGACTCGACCTCGTATCCGGATGGAAACAAAAGCGATATGACCCATTGTCGAAGACTATACCTACCAAGCTATTCAACGCTACCGCGCGTGCCGTATCGGGTATTCACAATCTGCACGACTTCAACTGCGGACTGAAAGCTTACCGTCGTGAAGTGGTGAAGAATATCGAAGTATACGGTGAAATGCATCGCTACATACCATATCTTGCAAAGAACGCCGGATTCGACAAAATCGGCGAGAAGGTAGTTCACCATCAAGCTCGTAAATACGGAAAGACAAAATTCGGTTTAAACCGCTTTGTCAACGGATATCTCGACTTGCTTACCTTATGGTTCCTCTCCACTTTCGGAAAGAAGCCGATGCATATCTTCGGATTCCTCGGATCCATCATGTTCTTTATCGGATTCCTGGCGGTAGTCATTATCGGTGCAAATAAGCTATACGACTTATACGCAGGCAATTCATACCGACTGATAACCGACAGTCCGTATTTCTACCTGGCACTTACTACAATGATACTGGGTACACAACTCTTCTTGGCGGGATTCTTGGGTGAATTAATAGCCCGTAATTCGTCAGAACGCAACAACTATCAAATAGAAAAAGAGCTGTAAGCATGAAGAAACTGTTATATATAGTCTGCATCATATCGCTGGCAGGGTTTGTCATTCCTGCGTGCGAAGTGGAAAACTGTCCGCCCAACACGATGACATACCTTCACCTCACCCTGAGCGACCAGTACGGACGCACGTTTAAGACCTCTGATACGATTACCGTGTTCGGGCAGACTTATGCCGATGTCACCGTTTACGATACATTGCCCGACAAGACCTTGCAGCCCCGCATCGTATACGACTCGCTGGTGAGCGACACCTTTATTAATAAGGAGTATGGTGCCAACGGATTTTCCATACCATTGAGCTATGCCGACCAAACTCGCATAGTATTATCGTATAGAAGCCTTGACCAACGTTTTCAAGGAACAGACACCTTATTTATAAGCCATCGTAACAAGCCTTACTTCACCAATCTGGACTGTAGCACGATGATGTTCTACGAACTGACGTCAACTACCGCTACCCGACACAGGCTCGACTCGATACAGATTATCAATCCGAATATTGACAATAATGAAAAAGAAAACATTAAGATATATTTCACTGTTGCTAATTCTGACGAATAGCATATGGCTATGTCCCGGTGCATGGGGTCAGACTGTTCCGCAGAAGAAAGACAAGGAGACACTGAAAGCCGCATACCAAGCCACACCATTCTATCAAGGAACTTCTATCGGTGTAGAAGTGGCTGGTGCCGCTGGCTATGCCCTCGGAAGCGACATACTAAGTAGCGAAGTGAAACTGGAAGCTAATTTCAAGAACCGATACATGCCGGTTGTGGAGATAGGATACGGAAAAACCGACGCAACAAATGACGATACGCAGATGCACTATAAAACAAGTGCTCCTTATTTCCGCGTGGGCATGGATTATAATGTTTTCTACCTTAAGCCTTATCTGCCCGGTCATCTCTACGTTGGAGGACGATATGCCATGAGTTCCTTTACGTACGATGTAGACGGTCCTATCATGAGCGACCCAAACTATGGGGGACATATTACATCGAATTATGCGTACACCGGACAAAAGAGCACGGCGAAATGGCTTGAGGCAGTTGTTGGCATCAAAGTGAAGATATACAAACGGTTCTGTATGGGATGGGCGGTAAGATATAAGATACGCATGAAGGTTGACGAGAACGAGAATTCCACTCCATGGTACGTGCCTGGATATGGAAAGAACGGCAGTTCAAGCTTTAACCTTACGTATAACTTAACTTACGATTTGCCATTCTAACCGCATTTTACACACTGACAATCAACAATGAGTACTTTTGAGATTTGGCTATTAGCCGTAAGTTTAGCTATCGATTGCTTCACGGTTTCCGTGGCAAGCGGAATCATACTGCACCGCATAGAGTGGCGGACATTCTTTACGATGGCATTCTTCTTCGGCTTCTTCCAAGCACTTATGCCACTGATAGGATGGAGCGGTGCCAATCATTTCAGTCATCTGATAGAAGCCTACGACCACTGGATAGCTTTCGGCTTGTTGGCTTTCTTAGGCATAAGAATGATACGCGAGTATTTTAAAGACATAGAAGAGTGTAGCTTCGACCCTACGCGACTGAAAGTAATACTCACCCTGGCAGTTGCTACAAGCATCGACGCTTTGGCAGTAGGCATTTCATTCGCCTTCACTGGTTATAACAACTTCGTGTCTTTAACAGAACCGCTGCTTGCTATCGGCTTCGCATCGTTCGTCATATCACTGACGGGCAGCCTCATAGGTATCTTCTTCGGGAAACGTTTCAATTTCCGCATGGAGTTTTTTGGCGGACTGGTTTTGATTGGCATCGGAACCAAAATACTGATAGAACATCTTTTCTTGAATCAATAAACATAAGATTATGGCAAACAATAAACTAAAATGGCAATTACCGTTCTTGATCCTGCTTATAGTAGGAACCATTCTTATACTAAAGAAACAAGTCCCCTACCAAACAGACGAGGGCTTGGTGTTCGGTACTATATATAAGATAACCTACCAAAGCAAAGACAATCTGAAATCAGAGATAGAAAAAGAGCTGAAGAAGGTAGACTTCTCACTATCTCCTTTCAATAAGGAATCCACCATTACACATATCAACAACAATACAGACATGAGCACCGACAGCCTGTTTCTATATGTGTACAATCTGGCGAGAAATGTATCGGAAGCAACTTACGGAGCATTCGACATCACAGTAGCTCCGCTGGTAAACGCATGGGGATTCGGATTTAAAAACGCTGCCAACGTTGACTCGGCTACAATAGACAGTCTTCGCACTTTCGTAGGATTCGATAAAGTCAGCCTGAAAGACGGAAAAATAGTAAAGCAAGACGAGCGCACCATGTTAGATTGCAGCGCCATCGCCAAAGGATTCGGAGTGGACTGCGTAGCCCGATTGCTGGAAAGCAAAGGCATAAAGAACTACATGGTAGACATAGGTGGCGAGTTGATGATAAAAGGTGTAAACCCAAAAGACGAAACATGGCGCATAGGTATAAACAAGCCGATAGAAGACTCACTGTCTGTAAACCAAGAACTACAGACCGTACTCGAAATCTCAAATGTAGGCTTGGCAACATCGGGTAACTACCGCAACTTTTACTATAAAGACGGAAAGAAATACGCTCACACTATAGACCCACGCACGGGATACCCTATACAGCACAACATATTGTCGTCTACAGTAGTCGCGAACAACTGTGCCACAGCCGATGCCTTCGCCACCTCGTTCATGGTATTGGGTCTCGACTCTGCCAAAGCGATTTGTGCCGCACATCCAGAAATGGACGCCTATTTTATATATACCACCGACAGCGGAAAAATGGGCATCTACTTTACAGACGGAATGAAGAAGTATATTAGAAAATAACATTTAATAATACCTTAAACATCATGAAAGAAAACGAAAAACAAAACGGTCTGCCGGAAAACGCGTTCCGACCGTTAAAGCCAGGAGAAAAGTACGAACCTCCTATGAGACCCGACCAAACTTATCCCGAAGTCAACCTTTGGTCTGTACTGTGGGGTATAGCTATGGCTGTACTGTTCTCGGCGGCATCTGCCTATCTGGGACTTAAAGTAGGACAAGTGTTCGAAGCAGCCATACCTATCGCCATCATCGCCGTAGGTGTATCGAGCGCTGCAAAGCGTAAAAGCGCATTAGGAGAAAACGTAATCATACAGTCTATCGGCGCATGCTCGGGAGTAATCGTAGCTGGAGCTATCTTTACCCTTCCTGCACTTTATATATTGCAGGATAAATATCCTGAAATGACCGTAAACTTCTTCCAGATGTTTATCAGCTCTTTGCTGGGCGGAATATTGGGAATCTTGTTCCTTATCCCATTCCGTAAATACTTCGTAAGCGAAAAACATGGCGAATATCCTTTCCCCGAAGCAACCGCAAGTACACAGGTACTTATTTCGGGCGAAAAAGGAGGCAGCCAAGCTAAGCCGCTTCTGTTTGCCGGATTAATTGGTGGATTATACGACTTTATAGTATCTACCTTCGGATGGTGGAACGAAAACTTCACTACCCGTGTATGCGGATGGGGAGAAATGCTTGCCGACAAAACTAAGGTAGTATTGAAAATCAATACCGGAGCAGCCGTATTGGGTCTGGGATATATCGTTGGTTTGAAGTATGCAGCCATCATCTGCGCAGGTTCATTGGCAGTATGGCTCATCATCGTGCCGGGAATATCTCTGATTTGGGGAGACGCTGTGCTCAACGCATGGAATCCGGCTATCACAGAGACAGTAGGTTCCATGAGTCCTGAAATGATATTCTCACATTATGCTAAGAGCATCGGTATCGGTGGTATCGCTATGGCTGGTATTATAGGAATTGTCCGTTCATGGGATATCATTAAAAGTGCAGTAGGGCTTGCAGCCAAGGAAATGGGCGGCAAGAAAGAACAGGCCAACGTAGAACGTACTCAGAAAGACCTTCCGATGAAAGTCATCGCTATCGGCTCACTGATTACCATAGTACTTGTAACTCTGTTCTTCTACTTCGACGTTATGCAGGGTAACTTGATGCATACCATAGTAGCTATCGTCTTGGTAGCAGGAATCGCATTCCTATTTACTACAGTTGCAGCTAACGCCATCGCTATTGTTGGTACCAACCCGGTTTCGGGTATGACGCTGATGACTCTTATCCTTGCGTCTGTAGTCATGGTAGCTGTTGGTCTTAAAGGTTCTACCGGTATGGTTGCAGCCCTCGTGATGGGTGGTGTAGTATGTACAGCACTGTCAATGGCAGGCGGTTTCATCACCGACTTGAAGATTGGCTATTGGTTGGGTAGCACTCCAGCCAAGCAACAGACTTGGAAGTTCTTGGGAACTTTGGTTTCTGCAGCAACCGTAGGAGGAGTAATCATGATATTGAACAAGACTTACGGTTTCACCACAGGTGCCTTGGCTGCTCCGCAGGCTAACGCCATGGCAGCGGTAATCGACCCGCTGATGAATGGTGTATCTGCTCCATGGTTACTGTACGGCATCGGTGCCGTATTGGCATTAGTACTGACTTACTTTAAAGTTCCGGCTTTGGCATTCGCTTTGGGTATGTTCATCCCTCTCGAACTCAACTTGCCGCTTTTAGTTGGAGGAGCTATCAACTGGTACGTTACAAGTCGCAGCAAAGACCCTGAAGTAAACGCTGAACGTGGAGAAAAAGGTACCCTGCTTGCTTCTGGATTCATTGCCGGAGGTGCGCTGATGGGAGTTGTAAGTGCAGCCATGCGCTTCAAGGGCATTAACTTGGTAAACGACGCTTGGTTGGATAACCCGCTCAGCCAAGTAGTTTCGCTCATAGCATACGCTCTTATTATAGTATATCTGGTAAAAGCCAGCATGAGCATCAGCAAGAAATAATCACAACCAATTAATACAAAGGGCTGTTGGGCAATCGCTGAACAGCCCTTACTTAAATCAGCTACAATCATGAAAAACTTATTCATCTCCATTTTACTTTTTTTCATTACTACAATGAACGCAACTAATCCGATTGAAATTAAGATTTGGGGACAAGATTCTTCCGAACCGCAACCCACACTTACCGTCTACCCCGCCACCAACGGCAACGGAATGGCTATCATAGCCTGCCCGGGTGGAGGATATACTCATTTAGCCATAGACCATGAAGGCAAAAGCATGTCGGCATGGTTCAACAGCTTGGGCATTACATACGCAGTATTAGTTTACCGTATGCCAGGCGGAAATCACGAAATCCCGTTAAGCGACGCTCAACAGGCTATGCGCATCATGCGCCAGCACGCCAAAGAATGGAACATACAGAAACTCGGCATCATGGGGTCTTCTGCCGGAGGTCATCTGGCTAGCACAGTAGCTACCCATTATACAGACGCAGAGACCAAACCTGATTTTCAGATATTATTCTACCCCGTAATCACGATGGATGCATCGTACACTCACGCTGGCTCAAGAAAGAATCTGTTAGGACTGTCTCCATCAGAAGAACTCGTAAAACAATTCAGCAACGAGCTTCAAGTAAACGCACAGACCCCACCGGCATTTATAATGCACAGCAGCAATGATAAAACAGTACCCGTGGCAAACAGCGTAAACTACTATATGGCACTTATCAAAAATCACGTAGAAAACTGCTGCCTGCACACCTACCCTACCGGCGGTCACGGATGGGGATATAGAGACAGTTTTGAATACAAACGCCAGTGGACCGGCGAGTTAGAGAAGTGGTTACGCGAAATAAACAAGTAAATTTACTTGCAATATAAATAAAAAGTAGTACCTTTGCGCCGCTAATACGAGCTATTAGCATATTCAAATCATTAACATTAAAAATTTAACGTTTAGAAAATGGCAACTAAAATCAGATTGCAGAGAAACGGACGCAAGAGCTATGCGTTCTATTCAATTGTTATTGCAGATGCAAGAGCACCACGTGATGGTAGATTTACTGAAAAAATTGGTACTTACAACCCTAATACCAATCCTGCCACAGTAGATTTGAATTTCGAACGTGCACTTCATTGGGTAATGTGCGGTGCACAGCCTACAGACACAGTACGCACTATCTTGTCACGCGAAGGTGTTTACATGAAGAAACACTTGCTTGGTGGTGTAGCTAAGGGCGCATTCGACGAAGCTACAGCTGACGCTCGTTTCAACGCTTGGAAAGAAAACAAACAGTCAGGTTTGGCTGCTTTGAAAGCTAAAGAAGACGAAGCTAAGAAGGCTGACGCTAAAGCACGCCTGGAAGCAGAAAAGAAGGTAAACGAAGAAATCGCTAAGAAGGTAGCTGAAAAGAAAGCTGCTGAAGCTGCTCCTGCTGAAGAAGCAACCGAAGCTCCTGCTGAAGCTTAATAAGCCAACGCTTAGGATTTTTCAACAGAACAAAATGAAGAGGATGTGTTTTCGCATCCTCTTTTTTTGTCCCTGTACCAAAACAACATCAGCAGGTATCAAACTATTATCATAAAGCATGCGAACAAAAACTATGTAGACCTTATAAAATTCTCTATCTTTAGCCTAGAGATATATAAACCTAGGTTAGAGATATACATCTTTAAGCTAAAGATATACATCTCTAACCTAAAGATAGAGTTTTCCTTTCAACCAAATCAACTTTCTCTCAGCATGCTATCAACTTTTCTACGACTCTATCACCGAAATAAACCCGGAAATCGGTGACACAATGACGAAATCATAAAAAGACTATATATACGGCAAAATAGAAACTGCAGATGTCAATATCGAATCCAGATTAGCAATTTTGTAATAATTCAATAACAGAAACGCCTCGTTTCCTTAATTAATTTTATTATTTCTCATGTTTTCACTCTTGCCGATTGCTTATTTTACTATATTTGGGCACGACTAATAAAAGTCGACCGAGAGTCGATGAAAAAACATATAATCATTATGGAAAACAAAATTCAAGAGCTTACCGATAAAATTTATCGTGAAGGCGTAGAAAAAGGAAACGAGGAAGCTCAGCGAATTGTGGAAGAAGCCCGCAAAGAAGCTGAGAAACTGCTTGCCGACGCACGCCAGGAAGCTGAGACAATCGTAGCCGAAGCCCGTAAACAATCGGACGAGTTGGCTGAAAACACAAAATCAGAATTAAAACTTTTTGCCAATCAGTCACTTAGTGCTCTGAAGACAGAAATAACAAATCTGCTTACTAACCAAACCGTATCGCAAGCGGTTAAGGGATTTGTTTCTGATAAAGATTACTTCAACAAGTTCATACTTAATTTAGCTACCCAATGGTCTGCTCAAGAACCCATCGTCATTTCTGTAAAAGACGCTGAGCCTCTGCAAAAATACTTCATGACCAATGCCAAAGCTCTCCTCGATAAAGGAGTGAAAATAGAACAGGTAAACGGACTGAAGACTCTGTTCTCTGTTTCTCCGGCAGACGGTTCTTACAAAGTAGATTTCGGAGCAGAAGAATTTGAAAACTACTTCAAATCATTCTTGCGCCCACAGCTGATCAAAATGTTATTCTAATCTTGTGTCGACATGAACACATATTATTGCTTGGTTGCCGGATTTCCTGATATCTCTTTAGACGATGGTAAGTTGAGTTGCTCTGTAAGCGACTTCCGAACCGATGTCTACCCACAGCTGGCCTCATCAGACCAGAAACTTGTAGATCTGTTTTATCTAAAGTTCGACAATCAGAACCTTTTATCGTTACTGAAAGACAAAGAAGCACCAGTCAAGACCGAAGGCACACTTACGGGAGAGGAACTACTGGCTCTTATTGAAACGGTCCGAAATGGAGACATTCCAGATAAAAAATATCCAGCCTACTTATCCGAATTCGTATCTCAGTATATAAACCTCGCATCCGAAGATTTATATAAGGCAGAAGATTTACTGGCTTCATTATATTATCAGTATGCAATGTCGTGCAAAAACCAATTCATATCAGAATGGTTCGAGTTCAATCTGAACGTCAATAATATACTGTCGGCTTATGCTGCCCGCAAATATAAATTAGACGTAGCGTCTGTTATAGTAGGCAACACGCCTGCTTGCGAACAGTTGCGTACATCGAACGCACGCGATTTCGGATTGGGAGATACGATTGATTATATGGATCAGGTGCAACGCATATCCGAGACGGAAGAATTAGTGGAACGCGAAAGAAAAATAGATACGCTGAAATGGAAATGGCTCGAAGAGCAATCGTTCTTCTACTATTTTACAATAGAGCGCATATTCGTTTTCCTGATGTTCCTGGATATGACAGAACGCTGGATCTCACTGGATAAACAAAAAGGATACGAACTCTTCAGACAAATGATAGAGAATTTGAAAGAAGAAATCAGCATCCCTGATGAATTTAAAAAATAATAAAACGAATAGATAAATCATGGCAACAAAAGGAACTGTTTTAGGAGTCATCGCCAATATGGTTACATTGTCTGTTGACGGTCCGGTTTCACAGAATGAAATCTGTTACATTTCTACCGGAGGAGACAGACTAATGGCCGAAGTGATAAAAGTAGTCGGACAGAATGTATACGTGCAAGTGTTCGAAAGCACCCGTGGACTGAAGGTAGGAGCCGAAGCTGAATTCACCGGTCACATGCTCGAAGTGACATTGGGTCCTGGCATGCTTTCTAAGAATTATGATGGACTACAGAATGACCTCGACAAAATGACTGGCGTTTTCTTGAAACGCGGTCAATATACATACCCTCTTGATAAAGAAAAGAAATGGCATTTCAAACCAATCGCCAATGTAGGCGATGAAGTAAGCGCATCTGCATGGCTTGGAGAAGTTGACGAAAACCATCAGCCGCTGAAAATCATGGTACCATTCCAACTTACCGGAACGCTGCGCATTAAATCAATAGCTGCCGAAGGTGACTATACTATAGAAGATACCATTGCCGTACTTACCAATAAAGACGGCGAAGACGTTAAGGTTAACATGATTCAGAAATGGCCGGTAAAGAAAGCCATGACTAATTATGCCGAGAAACCACGCCCATACAAACTGTTGGAAACAGGTGTACGCGTAATCGATACAATGAACCCGATAGTAGAAGGTGGAACTGGATTTATCCCTGGTCCGTTCGGTACAGGTAAGACTGTGCTTCAGCACGCTATTTCTAAACAGGCAGAAGCAGATATCGTAATCATCGCTGCGTGTGGTGAACGTGCCAACGAGGTTGTTGAAATCTTTACCGAATTCCCAGAATTGGTAGACCCGCATACAGGAAGAAAATTGATGGAACGTACTATCATCGTAGCCAACACTTCTAACATGCCGGTTGCAGCCCGCGAAGCTTCAGTGTATACAGCCATGACAATGGCAGAGTTTTACCGCTCTATGGGATTGAAGGTGCTTCTTATGGCCGACTCTACTTCACGTTGGGCACAGGCATTGCGTGAAATGTCAAACCGTATGGAAGAGTTGCCTGGTCCAGACGCCTTCCCTATGGATATCTCGGCTATCATCTCTAACTTCTACGGACGTGCAGGATATGTACGCCTCTACAACGGACAGTCGGGTTCTATTACATTCATCGGAACAGTATCTCCGGCGGGTGGTAACTTGAAAGAGCCTGTTACTGAAAACACCAAGAAGGTAGCTCGCTGCTTCTATGCGTTGGAGCAGGAACGTGCCGACCGTAAACGTTACCCGGCGGTTAACCCTATAGACTCTTATTCCAAATACATCGAGTATCCGGAATTTGAAGACTATATCACCAAACGCATCAACAGCGAATGGACAGGAAAGATCAATGAACTGAAAACTCGTTTGCTGAGAGGTAAGGAAATCGCCGAACAGATTAACATCTTGGGTGACGACGGTGTACCTGTAGAATACCACATCATATTCTGGAAGTCAGAGCTTATCGACTTTGTCATTCTGCAGCAGGATGCTTTCGACGATATCGACTCTGTTACACCTATGGAAAGACAAGAAGAGATAGTAGATATGGTTATTGACATCTGCCATACAGACTTTAAGTTCGATAACTTTGTAGAGGTAATGGATTACTTCAAGAAGATGATTAACCTATGCAAGCAGATGAACTATTCGGCATACAAATCGGAACAGTACAACGACTTCCGCAAGCAGTTGGCCGAACTTGTTTCTCAGCGCAAAGCGTGATTCTATAATTTAAAAATGTAATGTAATGGCAACTAAAGCTTTTCAGAAAATATATACTCAAATCAGCCAGATAACCAAGGCCACTTGCTCGCTGAAAGCAAAAGGAGTAGGTTATGACGAACTGGCTATGGTAAACGGCAAATTGGCACAGGTTGTTAAAATTGCCGGTGACGAAGTTACACTTCAGGTATTTGAAGGAACGGAAGGCATTCCTACAAACGCAGAAGTGGTATTCTTGGGAAAATCGCCTACACTGAAAGTTAGCGAACAGTTGGCTGGACGCTTCTTCAACGCTTTTGGCGACCCTATAGACGGTGGTCCCGATATTGAAGGACAAGAAGTAGAAATCGGTGGTCCGTCTGTAAACCCGGTAAGAAGAAAACAGCCGTCGGAACTTATCGCTACAGGTATAGCTGGTATCGACTTGAATAATACATTGGTTTCCGGTCAGAAGATTCCGTTCTTTGCCGACCCAGACCAACCGTTCAACCAGGTTATGGCTAACGTAGCGTTGCGTGCAGAAACCGATAAGATTATCCTTGGCGGTATGGGTATGACAAACGATGACTACCTGTACTTTAAGAATGTGTTCTCTAACGCCGGCGCACTCGACCGTATCATCAGTTTCGTAAATACAACAGAAAACCCTCCGGTAGAACGATTGCTTATCCCTGACATGGCTCTTACAGCTGCCGAATATTTTGCGGTAGAACATAATCAGAAAGTATTGGTATTGCTTACCGATATGACATCGTATGCCGATGCCCTTGCCATCGTATCAAACCGTATGGACCAGATTCCATCGAAAGACTCTATGCCGGGTTCATTATATTCAGACTTGGCAAAGATTTACGAAAAGGCAGTTCAGTTCCCGTCGGGAGGCTCTATCACCATTATCGCGGTGACAACCTTGTCGGGTGGAGATATTACCCACGCCGTTCCTGATAACACCGGTTATATCACAGAAGGACAGCTGTTCTTGCGTCGTGATAGCGATATCGGTAAAGTAATTGTAGACCCGTTCCGTTCTTTGTCTCGTTTGAAACAGCTGGTAATCGGAAAGAAGACCCGTAAAGACCATCCGCAAGTGATGAACGCCGCCGTACGTCTGTATGCCGATGCAGCTAACGCAAAGACCAAGATGGAAAACGGTTTTGATTTGACCAACTATGACGAACGTGCCTTGGCATTCGCTAAAGACTATGCCAACCAGTTGCTGGCTATCGACGTCAACCTTGACACTACCGAAATGCTCGACGTAACTTGGGGACTGTTCAGCAAGTACTTCAAACCCGAAGAGGTCAACATCAAGAAAGAGTTTGTCGATTTGCATTGGAAGAAATAATCTACGATTTAAAGAAACAGCGTAATGGCTATAAAATTTCAATATAATAAAACGTCCTTGCAGCAGCTTGAGAAGCAACTGAAAATAAGGGTGCGTACCTTACCTATTATAAAGAATAAGGAAAGTGCATTGCGCCTTGAAGTAAAACGTTGCAAAGAAGAAGCAACTGCATTGGAAGATAGCTTGGAAAAACAGATTCAGCATTATGAAGCCATGTTCGCACTTTGGAATGAATTCGACCCGTCACTTATAAAGGTAAACGATGTTCATCTGGGAATACGGAAGATAGCCGGAGTGCGCGTACCTGTACTTGATAATGTAGATTTCAACATTCGCCCGTTCAGCTTGTTCAACAGCCCCAAATGGTATTCTGACGGAATACATTTGCTGAAAGAACTTGCCAGCACGGCCATCGAACGCGAATTCACCATCGCCAAGTTAGGATTGCTAGAACACGCCAGAAAGAAAACCACCCAGAAGGTGAATCTTTTTGAGAAAGTGCAGATTCCGGGATATCAGGATGCTTTGCGAAAGATAAAACGCTTTATGGAAGACGAAGAGAACTTGTCTAAATCTTCTCAGAAGATACTGAAATCTATCCAAGAAAAAAGAAAGGAGGCAGAAGCATGATTTCAAAAATGAAGAAACTTGCCTTTTTGATTTATCATAAAGACTATGACACTTTCTTAGAGCAAGTGCGCAATTTAGGCGTGGTACACGTGGTTACCAAGTCGCAAGGAGAGGCCGAAAACCAGGACTTGCAGGCCACTATCCGACTCTCGGCACGCTATGCTGCGGCCATCAAGCTTTTAGAGGGAATGAATGTCAAGGCTGCCGACAAGACAAGTGGCAACGCAGATAAAGGCGAACAGGTACTTGATAAGCTTGAAACATTGCAACAGCACGATGCGGAAACCAATCACCGCATTCAGGCGATAGAAAAAGAAATCACCGCCATGGAACCGTGGGGCGATTTTAAAACGGAAAGTCTGAAACGGCTTCGTGATGCAGGCTATGAAGTAGGATTCTACATCTGCTCTGACAAGGTGTACGATAAGGAATGGGAAACCCAATATCATGCTGTAGTGATAAACCACATAGGATCGAAAGTGTATTTCATTACGGTTACTCCGGTAACAGAAACAGTTTCGCTCGATGTGGAAAGCGCTAAGATAGCAGACCGCTCTCTGTCGGAAATCATTCAGGAGAAAGAAAAACTTGACGCTGAAAGAGCGGAAACAGAGAATGCCATGAAAGTATTGGCAGAAAACTCTATCTCCGATTTGAAGGCTGCTCAAGTACGTACAAGCCAATTGGTAGACTTCGACAAGGTGAAGCTGAGTGCCGACTCACTGGCAGGCAACAAACTGATGTTGCTCGAAGGTTGGGCACCGGCAGAAAATGCGCAGCAGTTGAACGACTTCTTGAAATCGAGTGAGGTTTATTACGAGATTTCAGACCCTGTTCCCGGCGACAATGTGCCTATCCAGTTGAACAACAAAGGATTCTTCAAGTTGTTTGAGCCTATCATGAAGCTTTATATGCTTCCTAAATATAATGAGCTAGACTTGACTCCGTTCTTCGCTCCATTCTTCATGCTGTTCTTCGGCTTGTGTTTGGGAGATACCGGATACGGTCTGTTCATATTGTTAGGAATTAGCGGATATAGACTGATAGCTAAAAGCATAAGTCCGTCAATGAAACCCATACTCACACTTGTCCAATTGTTGGGCTTGTCTACTGCAATATGCGGTTTACTTACTGGAACATGCTTCGGATTCAACCTATACGACATTAATGTGCCATTCATACAGAAGATGAAAGAAGTAATCATGCTCGACAATCAGCAGATGTTTAACCTTTCGCTGATTTTAGGAGCTATACAGATTATCTTCGGTATGACACTGAAAGCTGTAAACCAAGCCATACAGTTCGGATTCAAGTACGCTATCTCTACCATAGGATGGCTGCTCGTACTGGTTAGCACAGCCGTTGCATTTGCCGCTCCCGGCGTAATGGCTATGGGAGGCACGCTGCATCTGGCTATCTTAGCCGTAGGCGGACTGATGGTATATCTGTTCAACAGCCCCGGAAAGAACATATTCTTGAATATCGGATTAGGACTGTGGGACACTTATAACATGGCTACCGGATTGCTGGGCGATATTCTGTCGTACGTTCGTCTGTTTGCCTTAGGCTTATCAGGCGGTATATTGGCAGGCGTATTCAACAGCTTAGCAGTAGGTATGAGTCCTGATAACGTAATAGCAGGTCCCATCGTAATGGTACTAATATTCGTTATAGGTCACTCTATCAACATCTTTATGAACGTATTGGGTGCTATGGTTCACCCAATGCGACTCACCTTTGTAGAGTTCTTCAAGAACTCAGGCTACGAAGGCGGTGGCAAAGAATACAAACCATTTAAAAACTAATTAAAGCAAACGTAAAACAATTAAAATCTATAATTTATGGAAACAAATCTTCTTATTGCCTATCTTGGCATAGCTATCATGATCGGTCTGTCAGGTATCGGCAGTGCTTATGGTGTAACAATCGCAGGTAACGCAACAGTTGGTGCATTGAAGAAAAACGACGGTGCATTCGGTAACTTCTTGGTACTTACCGCTCTTCCTGGCACACAGGGTCTTTACGGATTTGCCGGTTACTTCATGTTCCAGAGCATATTCAATATCCTTACTCCTGAAATCACCGGAATCCAAGCTTGCGCAGTATTAGGCTCTGGTATCGGTTTAGGATTGGTTGCCTTGTTCTCTGCTATCCGTCAGGGTCAGGTTTGTGCAAACGGTATCGCTGCTATCGGTCAGGGTTACAACGTATTCGGTAACACTTTGATTTTGGCTGTATTCCCAGAATTGTATGCCATCGTTGCTTTGGCTGCTACATTCTTGATGGGTTCAGCTCTTTAATCAACGAGCGATTATAAAGTAATTATAAAAAGTAAGCTCTGTCGATGTGATGTCGGCAGAGCTTTTCTTTTTTGTTTATTGCCATGAAGGAGAATTTGATTCTTATTTGGATATTTATCGCAAAGCCACTGCCTGACGACAGACATACGCATTACATCACTCAAATATCCCAACTGTTTACTATCCGAATTTAGAAGTAGCTAACAGACAAGAATAGATAATTTTATCACTTGTCTTTCATATAATCTTTTGGTAATACTCCGAATTGCTTTTGAAAACAACGCGCGAAATAAGAGTGATTGCTAAATCCTACCAAATGACATACTTCATTAACCCGATATTTTCCTTCTTTTAGATATTGCGCAGCCGATTTCAGCCTAACAAGTCGTATATAATCAATAGGAGGAAGCCCTATGACCCCCTTTAATTTACGTTGTAAATTTGAACGGCTCAAAGCCATCTCAGAAGCAAGTATATCTACCGTGAAATTTTCATTCATGAAATTATTGATAATAATTTCATTTACTTGTTCAAGCCACTCAAAATCAGAACGTTTAATTTCTCCTTGTCCGTATTCCAAATTAGCCATACTGGCAAAACGATCAAATAATATCTTTCTATTTTTAAGTAGATTATCAATCGTAGCCTTGATATGACTTAAAGAGAAAGGTTTTTCAATGTAGGCATCTGCTCCATAATCCAATCCAGTAATTTTCGAATTTACAGAACTTTGTGCCGACAGTAATATAAATGGAATATGACAAAGCATTTTATCTGCACGAACCGCACTCAATAATTCAAAGCCATCCATCTCAGGCATTACAATATCACTTATTATTATATCTACTGTGTTATTGTTCAATATCTTCAATGCTTCTTTCCCATTAGTTACCCCTAAAACATTATAACTATAACCCAAATTTTTCATTAGAAATTCCAGCATTTCGTATGTGTCTTCTACAATGAGAAGATTACACTCGCCAAGTTCAAAATGAGCAGTTGAATCATGTTCATTTTGGTTGGCAGCCAATTGTGTAGTACATATCTCTACCTTAGGCAAATATATTGTTATCAGGAAACCTCCTCGTTCGCTCTTCCCAACAGAGATTCTTCCCTTATGCTTATCTACCAACAATTTCACAAGACTTAGTCCAATTCCGAAACCTGTCTCTGTTGAATTTCCATTCCCAGACCGATAAAAAGGTTCAAATATTCTAGCAGCTTCTGTTTCCGTCACTCCAGGACCATCATCACCAACAGAAATTTTAAGCATCTGAACATCTTCTAACATAGCTTCGTCAATAGAAATCCAAATACCTGTACGTGCATATTTAAAAGCATTGGTCAGTAGATTACTTATAATTTTCGTCAACGCTTCAATATCAACATTATATATCAGTTGGTCTTTGGCAAACTCAATATAAAGACTTATAGATGATGAAAACGAAACAAATCTCTTGACAATCTCTTTCATGAAAGAGATTATGTCGACTTCACTATAAGACAATTTATAACCGCATTGATCTACCTTGCGGAAATCCAATAGTTGCTTAATTAGTTCGAGCAATCTATCTGTATTTTTCCGGATGATAGAGAGGTTAGATTCTGTATCTTCGTTCCACGCACCGGCCTCAAAAATTGTTTCCAACGGAGCTTTTATTAAACTGACAGGAGTCTTTATTTCATGTGCTACATGCGTAAAAAATTGAATTTTAGATCGATACATTTCCTGTTCCATCATCATCTCCATATCCATTTTTTCGCGTTTACGTTTTTCTTTCTGTTTTTTAGAATAACTAAGTAAAAGCAAACATATAAAAAGCAATAACAGAAAGGCATAAACAACTTTAGCAAATGTAGTTTGCCAAAAAGGAGCCTCTATATGAAGGTTAATAAAACAAGGGTTATCACTCCATACACCGTCATTATTTGCGACCTTTAGCATAAACTTGTATGTACCCGGAGGTAAATCCATGAAAGTCACAGAATGCTTATCCGTGTAAACCCAATCACTATGCACTTGATCTATCTTATAGGCATAACGGTTCTTAGAAGGAGCCACAAAACTCAAACAATCATAGCATATTTCGAAAGAAGAAATATGCCTATCAATGGTAAATTCACTTTTTCTACAAATATTTACCTTATGTATTTCGGTGCTTTCACTATTATCAAGTAAATTGATAGAAGATATCAAAGCAGTAGGTTTCACTGTATTTGTATAAATTCTATCCGGATAAAAGCTATTAAAACCTTCTACTCCTCCAAAATAAAACAATCCGGTAGATGCCTTTAGAGACGAACGAAAATTAAACAGATTGCTCTGCAGTCCATCTTCATGAGTATACAGTTTCGATGTTTCTGTTATCGGATTATATTTTATAATTCCATGATTGGAAGACAACCATAAATTACCATCTTTATCATCCAACATTCCATATATGACGTTACTATATAGTTTCTTTCGATAATCATAATTTACAAAAGAATCAGAGTCATAATCATAGCGGGATATGCCACCACCTTCTGTACAAAACCATAACTGCCCAATACGGTCTATGTAAATACGAATCACCCGATTATCACTCAAAGAATTTTCATCGGATACTGAATGCTTATAGTTCCTGAAAAATCCAGTATTAAAGTCGTAACGCCATATTCCACTTTCTTTGGTGGCAATCCATAGTGTGCTAGTACTATCTTCCAACATGTCATATATAAACACATCTCTCAACTTTTCAAACCGATGGAATTTATTTTGCCGTGGAATAAATTGACATAGTCCTCTCATTGTACCTACAAAAATTTCTCCTTGCTTGTTTTTATATAAAGAATAGATGCAATTATGAGGAATGGAAGTGGAATCATTCATATTATATTGATAATTTTTCACTACAGATCGCGTTTTCAAATCCATAACATCAATTCCTTGAGAAAAAGTTCCTATCCACAGCTGATTATTATCCAATAATAAAGCATGTATATTGTTATGACTGATATTACTAGAAGATCCATCTGCCAGATAATGTGTAAATTCTTCTGTACGAGGATTAAAGTAGTTCAATCCTCCATTTTCCGTAGCAATCCATAAGTTTCTATCTGAATCTTCACAGAATTGACTGACAGCATTCCCAGAAAGTGAATTCTGTTTATGTTTCTCGTAATACCATTTGATGTAATTGCTTTGCGGTGAAATATAATATATTCCGTTAAAGTAAGTACCTATCCATATACCACCTTCACGATCACGGTTAAATGAATAAATACATTTAGAATCAAATGTCTCCACTTTATGGAGAGTCTTTTCTTTCTGCCTAAAAAGGAACAACCCATCTTCTGTTCCAATAAAAAAAACATTGGGACTGTATTGAAAAAGAGCACGAATCCAAGTATTGCCATGAGAAGTCGTTGATACATGATAAATGGTAAATGTACCATCCAATTTGTTAAGGTGCAACAAGCCATCGTATCTAGTTCCTACCCAGATTTCTCCATCTGCGGTTTCCATTAAAGTACTAATCTCAAATGTATGTGAAACCTTTGCAAGGCGTGACAAACGGTATACAGTAAAATTATCTGAAGCTTTTTTATATTTTGCTAATCCGTTATAAGTTCCAAACCACAAAGTGCCAGAAGAATCCTTGAATACAGAAAAAACCTGATTATCAGGAAGAGATTCCGGATCCAACTGGGATTTTACATATTTTCGTAGCAAATTTTGCTTTTCATTATATACAAAAAGTCCTCTAGATGTACCAATCCACAAACATCCATCATCATCATAGCACAAATCATTTACAGCCCCCGAAATACCAATTCCCTGCTTCGTTTTTATATTAAATAGAATGAAACTTTTAGATTGAGTGTTGAAAAGATACAACCCATCCGTAGTGGCTGTCCAGATATTATCACGGTTTATATGCGGATATAGCTTCAATACATTAATCAATATCTTATTCGAAAGCTCTGTAGAATCTGCAAATTTAGTAAATTCAATACCGTTAAAACGATTTACCCCGTCTCTTGTACCCAACCATATATATCCGCTAAAGTCTTGCATAATAGTTCTTACCGTATTATCAGACAATCCGGTTTTAACATCATATTTTCTCATAACAGAGAATGACTGTCCACAAATGGAACTAGTCTGTACAATTACAACGGCTAGCAAAAATATACGAAGTAAATAATTCATCATCTTACATGTTTGAAATACACAAATATAGATTTTATTTTAATTCATTATCACCTCCCATATGAATAAAGACTAATAATGGGCCGTGTTTGACTAGTTTGAGCTATTTTCTTTTTACCTTTTTTTATCTCATTGCTTAAAAATGGTATTCTTTTGCTTATTTGAGTTATTGATATTATGATAGAAAATATATTTTTGTGATATCCAAAATTTAGTTCATTGGTATATTTCTAATATAATCAGCTATACTTTTTTTATATATGTCCGGACTAGTTATTTAAGGTATGGCGTTAGAAAAAGAACTTTCTGATGAATTATTTGGAAAAGAACAAAGCATTTTTAACCAATAGATCCAATATGTATTATATGAGAAAACATATTCTACTATTAGCAATATTTGCTCTGCATTGCTTTACAATGTATGCCCAGCAAATAAAGATATCAGGAAAGGTCATCGATGAAAGTAACAATCCTTTGCCTGGAGTTACTATTTCTTATGTAGAGTCTGGTAGTGGCACTTTAACGAATTTAGAAGGAGATTATTCCATTGAGGTTATGCCAGGAAGTAAGCTTCAATTCAGTTATATTGGCTACATATCCCAAACAATAATGGTAAACAGCAATAAAACGACAATAAATGTAACCATGCTTCCTAAATCAGAAATGCTTGAGGAGGTGGTCGTAGTAGGATATGGAGTTCAGAAAAAAGCTAATCTTACAGGTTCGGTAGCAACGATAAACTTTGGTCAGGAAATGTCGAGCCGCCCAATTGCAAATGCTTCAAGCGCATTGGCTGGACTTTCGGCTGGTGTGCAAGTACAACAAAGTTCAGGAAAACCCGGTTCCAATGGAGCAACCATTAGAGTCCGTGGTACTGGAACATTGAATTCCAACAATCCGTTAGTACTTGTAGACGGTATCGAATGGGACATGAATAATGTAAACACAGAAGATATCGCTAGTATTACTATACTGAAAGATGCAGCTTCGGCAGCAATATATGGTTCGCGTGCAGCCAATGGAGTTATCTTGGTAGTGACTAAGAAAGGACAAGGAAAAACACGCGTAAATTATTCTTTTTATGGTTCTATTCAGACACCACAAAACAAACTTTCATTAGTTAGCGATTATGCCAGACATATGGAACTTATCAACGAAGGTACAGACAATGTAGGAAAAGCCAATATTTTTGAACAGTCCACTATCGACAAATGGCGTGAAGCTCAAAACGACCCAAACGGAGTAAATGAATTCGGAGTACCTAACTATATGGCATATCCAAATACTGACTGGTTTAATGAAATCATGGGAACTGGATTCGCACAAAAACACAACCTATCCATTTCGGGCAGTAGCGACAAAGTAAACTATTATATGTCATTAGGGTATCAGGATATGGACGGTGTCATGAATCAAAAAGGAACAGATTCCGGACTACAACTGTTTCAGTTCCGTACAAATCTAGAAATCAAAATTAATAAATGGCTTTCTGTAGGTACCCGTCTCAATGGATTAAAACAAAAAACAGGTCTTGCTAATATTAGTCGCGGATTTGAATATCTTTATAAAACCACCCCTGGCATTTACCCAGGCGAAGACAATAAATGGGGTTTGCCTGCCGCAACAGAAGAATCGACAAATGCCAATAATATATTCGAAAAAATGAGGCGCTGGGGATATGACAAGATGTTCCGCGGTAATTTTACACTTTTCGGAAGCATTCATCCGTTTAAAGGATTATCTATTGAGGCGAGTTATAACTATGCTCCTGATTGGGGAGATTATGCTACATGGGGAGGCCAAAACGGAACATGGAATTACGTACAAAATGTACGTGCCAATGAAAATGTTTTAGAGAATGCAAGTATCAATAACAAATCATTTAAAAGACACAGAGAAAACTCAGAAATTCTTATACGCTATAATACAACTGTTGCACGCAATCATGATATTAATGTACTAAGTGGATTCACAACCTCATACTATAATGAAAACTATTTTGACGTTACACGAAAAGGCATGTCAGACTGGAGTCTTACACAACTCAAAACAGCCACAGAACTGGTTTCCAGTAATAGTAATGAAACAGACTGGGCACTGATTTCTTATTTCGGACGCCTCAATTATGCCTTTAAAGGACGCTATTTATTTGAAGCAAATGTACGCTACGATGGTTCATCACGATTCGCTCCTGAAAGTCGTTGGGGATTGTTCCCATCATTTTCTGCAGGTTGGAGAATGAATGAAGAAAAATTCATGAGCTTTGCACAAAACTATCTTTCTAATTTGAAAATTCGTGTTTCCTGGGGAAAACTCGGTAATAATGCATCAGGAAATTATGACTGGCAAGCTAATTATGTTTCTAACAAAGTAGTTCTTGACGCCACTCCCACTACAGGATTAGCTATTAGCAAACTTGGAAACAGTTTTCTTAAATGGGAATCTACCACTACCACAAACATAGGTATTGATTTAGGTTTTTTCAATAATAAATTGACAGCAGAATTTGAGTGGTATAATAAAATGACTACTGGAATATTGTTCACTCCATCAATTCCACTATCTATGGGGCTAGTTACCGGTTCCACAGAAAACATTGCAGAAGTACGCAACAGAGGCATTGAATTGACTTTAGGATGGCAGGATAATATAAATGGCTTTACATACCAAATAGGAGGTAACTTTTCTTTCAATCAAAATAAAATAATAAAATATAAAGGAGGCTTAAACAGATATTGGGAATATGATAATGCAGGAAATCCACGCAGATTTGTAAGCAACTACGGTGATGTAGCACAAAGTGGCTTTGGTGGAGTTATCGTTGAGAACAGAATGTTAGGAGAAATGTACCTGAGACAGCTTTATAATGGTAACGGCTCATATTCTGGCGGAAAACCTGACATCAATGCAGGTCCTAAGGATGGCATGATTCGTACAGAATCTGATATGGCGTGGGTAAAAGCCATGATAGCAGATGGATACAAGTTCAATGGAGTTACCAAAGTAGCGAAAGACCAATTGTGGTATGGCGACTTAATTTATGAAGATGCCAATGGAGATGGCAATTATGGTGATACAAATGATATGAACTTTACTGGAACCTCTACACAACCGCGATATAATTTTGGATTCAATATCGCCGCTGCATATAAAGGCTTTGATTTTTATATGCAATGGGCCGGTTGCGCAGGATTTGATTTGTACTGGAATCACTCTTCCTACAATGGTACACGTACAGAAAACGGATTTGGAATTAGCCAACGTGTAGCAGATAACCATTACTTTTATGATCCTGAAAATCCATCTGACCCTAGAACAAACATAACCGCAAAATATCCGAGAATCACAGATCAAACACAGCGTGATAATGCTATAGGCAGTGTATTTTGGAAATATAAAGGTGACTATTTAAAACTGAAAAACATTCAGTTAGGTTATACTATTCCTATGAAATGGACTAAAAAATTCATGGTGGAAAAACTTCGTTTCTATTTCTCTGGAGAAAACCTATTGACCATAACAGACTATCCAGGTCTTGATCCGGAAGTGGGAACCTCGATAACTTATCCATTAACCAAGCAGTTTGCATTTGGCTTACAATTATCATTTTAATACATCATTATTCATTTTAAAATTATGAAAAAAGCAATAATATTCTGTTTGACAATATGTAACATTCTCCAAGGATGTACATATATGCTTGATACCGCCCCATACGATCAAGTAGCAACTGGTAATATGTGGACAAGTGAAGAGCTGGCGGATAAAGGAGTTGCCGGCATCTATGATGTACTGTATAACAGAAGTCTCACGGTGCTAAACCCTGAAAAATCGGCAGTGACAGGCATTAATAAACTAGGAATAGAATGTATGGGATTCTGCTCTGGCTACTATTCTGGTATCGGCTTGCTTACTTCAACCGCTCCTAGTGCCGGATATTCCTATATTTCACGTGAATGGAAATTTAACTATGAAGGAATTCACAGATGCAACGATGCTATTGCCAATCTACATAAAGCCGGACTTTCTGAAGAAAAACTGGAACGTTTAATATGTGAATCAAAATTCATGAGAGCCTTCTTCTATTACAGACTTAACATGTTTTTTCAAGGAGTTCCCATCTATCTTGAACCAATAAACAGCAGTGAAGCCACACGAGGAAAATCTTCTGCTGACGAAGTTTGGCAGGTATGTTTGAATGACCTAACCGCATGTATTCAAAGCCAATATCTAGCAAACAATACATTGACTGAAAATTATGGACGACCATCCAAAGGAGCAGCCTATGCTTTGAGAGGAATGGTATATATGTGGAAGAAACAATATGATCTAGCCATTAACGATTTTGAACAAGTAAGCAAATGTGGCTATGGATTATGGGAAGGAAAATATATCGACTTCTTTAAATATGAGAATGAAAAAGATAAAGAGATGATATTTCCGCTACAATATGATGAAGACAGCGGATATTGCGACAACATTCAACTGATGGTCGGCGCACGCGACCACTATGACTGTTGGACCGAATTGCTACCGTCAGCCGATTTCGTAGATTACTATCGCAATGCTGATGGCTCAGAATTTAAATGGAGCGATTATCTAACAGGATGGAATAATCTTACCCCTGCACAAAGAGAAGTATTCTTCCTGCGTGACAATCTAATATCCAATAAAACAGCATACAATAATGCCAAATCGCGCATTGGAACAGCTGTAATGGATAAATATTACCTCAACTCAGGAAACGAAGCACGCATAAAAAAAACATACTCATCTCGTGACCCGAGATTACAGCAAACAATTATAACTCCTTATTCAAGTACCAATTGCTATAGCCCGTATTGGAATAATGGAGAGCCAATGCAGAATAAAGTACTAAGATGGCCTTACCTGAATCGCGGAGGAAATAATGGAGATATGTGGCACAATCAAAGAAATGCAGGATACTACATTTATAAAAAATACAATGAAACAGAAAAAGGTCGATATATTGAACGTTTGCGTTGTCATTGTGATTTCCCATTGATTCGTTTCACAGATGTATGGTTACTCTATGCAGAAGCTCTGAATGAAAGAGACAGACTAGATGAGGCTATCACTGCAGTTAATAAGATTCGCCAACGTGCCGGTATGGGAGATTTAGAAAAAGGAGGCACAGGGTATAATTCCGTATCTAATAAAGACGACATGAGAGAAAGAGTTCGATATGAACGTCGAGTAGAATTATGCCTTGAAAGTATCAATTATTTCGATGAAATTAGATGGGGAACTTATAAAGAAACTAAGTTTCAAGGTGATTATAGTGGTTTGAAAGCTTGGTGGGGAAACATTGTCGGAAGTAAATGGTATTGGAAAGATTATATGACAGTATGGCCAGTTCCATTGGTAGAAACTCAAAGAAATCCGAACCTAAAACCAACAGAAGGATGGACATATTAAATAGATATAGAATGAAGCGAATATTTATAATTATACTTATAGTTGTTATAGGTGGAGTAAAAGGTTATGCGAAAGATTTCGACTATAAACATATTACTCCACACCCACGCCTATTACTAAAAGAAGGCGAGGAGAAAAATATCAAGATTGCATTACAGAAAAGTCCGGTTTTGCAAGCATTCCATAAGCGAATAATAGACTATTGTGACGAAACTCTTAAAGAAATTCCAGTCGAAAGAATTAAAACAGGCAAACGGCTTTTAGAAGTTTCGCGCATAACACTCAAAAGAGTTTTCTATCTATCATACGCTTATCGTATTACAGGAGAAAAGAAATATTTTCAGCGAGCAGAAAAGGAAATGTTAGCAGCAGCCTCTTTTGTTGACTGGAACCCAAGCCATTTCCTAGATGTAAGCGAGATGAGTTTTGGACTGGCCATCGGATACGACTGGTTATTCAAAGAATTGTCACTAAATAGCCGAAAGATAATTCGGCAAGCCATCGTAGAAAAAGCAATAGAAGCCTCAAAAACAAAGGATGCAAGTTTCTATAAATCAAAAACGAACTGGAATCAGGTTTGTAATGGAGGACTTGTATGTAGCGCATTGGCAATCTACGAAGAAGAACCAGAAAAAGCTAAAAATATTATTGATAAGGCTCTGCAAACAGTTCCATTAGCTTTAGAATCTTATGCTCCCGATGGAGGCTACCCAGAAGGTTTCGGCTATTGGACTTATGGCACTACTTATCAGGTAATGCTGAATGACGCATTAGAAAGTGCCTTAGGTAATGATGCTGGGTTAAGTAATTATCCAGGGTTTTTGCAATCTGCTAAATTCATTCAATATATGACAGCTCCAACAGGCAACTGTTTTAATTTCTCTGATGCCAGTCCTAAAGCGTATGGAAATATCATAATGTTTTGGTTTGCCCATAAAACTAATGATCCATCCCTACTTTGGCTTGAGAAAAAATACCTTAATGACGCAAACTTGGAGTTCGGTGAATACCTAGAAGAAAGATTCTTGCCATGCTTACTCATTTTTGCTTCACGCATTAACTTGAACAAGGTTACAAGTCCTAAAGGTAACATATGGTGTAACAGAGGTAAAACGCCTGTTTATATCTATCGCTCCGGATGGAATTCTAAAAATGATACGTATTTAGGCATAAAAGGTGGAACTGCTTCAACATCACACGCACACATGGACGCAGGATCTTTCATTTATGAACAAGCTGGAGTCAGATGGGCTATGGATTTGGGTATGCAGGATTATTATAGTCTAGAAAGCAAGGGGGTGGACTTGTGGGATATAAAACAACAGTCACAAAGATGGAATGTGTTTCGAATTGGGAGTAGTGTACATAATACACTTACCATAAACGGTCAAAACCACCAAGTTAATGGATTTGCCGAACTTACGCATCTTAATGGTAATACAAAAAACAAGGGTGTCAATGTTGATTTAACATCAACATTAGGACAGGCTGTTCATCAAGCTACACGTACCATTATTCTCGCTCCTGACAACACTTTGGAAGTAACAGATTATATAGAGAACAATGATAGTACATCTATTATCCGATGGACAATGTGTACTCCTACTACTCCTATAATAATAGATAATCAAACAATAATATTAACTCAAGAAAACAAACAACTTTCACTGAAAATAGATTCTCCGCGGAAAGTAAATGTACATATTTGGGACAATATTCCTCCTCATGACTACGATTATAGAAATCCTGGTACATGCAGAGTCGGATATGACATTGCCTTGAATCCTAAAGAAAAAATTACAATTAAAGTAAAATTCAATCTTATTAAAAATAAAGATACATTATGAAGAGAATAGTATTATATATATTTCTATTATTGGGAGCCATCGTTACTTTCGAAAGCTGCGATGTTAATATTCCAGAAGTTGAAAAACCTGTTTATCCAGAAAAGGAATCTTCGCTACCTGATGACAAGGATGATTCATCAGCAGATCCAAGTGGTCTATTTGACTATTCGAAAATAGGAGAACACCCAAGATTACTATTAAACGCCGAAGATTTCACCCGTTTGAAAAAGGAAGTTATAGTCAATCCAACGCTTAAAAGCATTCATGAAATCATCATTAATAGATGCAACAAAGAATTTGTCGGAGCTTCCGAACTTACTTATAAGAAAAATGGGAAACGGCTTTTGACTATCTCACGCAAAGCGTTGGAACGTATATGTTATTTGGCATATGGATATAGAATGAATGGCGAATATACTTATTTGGGACAGGCTGAAAAAGATATCCGTGCGGTATGTTCATTCCCCGACTGGAACCCTACTCATTATTTAGATGTAGGGGAAATGGCTTTAGCTGTGGCTATCGGATTAGACTGGCTGTATAACGAACTGCAACCAGAAACCAGAAAGATGGCTTTAGCCGCACTTGAGAACTACGCATTCCAAACGGCTACAAACAACGCCTATTCAAAGCAGTTTATTCAAGCAACGACAAACTGGAACCAGGTATGTAATGGAGGGTTGTTGGCGGCAGCACTCGTCACTTACGAGAAAAATAAAAATCGTTCTGTTGAGATTATAGAGCAATGTTTCAACAGCAACAAGAGCAAGGGCATGACTACTTATGGAAATTATGGAAATTATCCAGAAGGATATATGTATTGGGGATATGGAACAACTTATCAAGTAATAATGATTGCTGCTTTAGAAAAGATATTCAATACAGATAATGGACTATCACAAACTACAGCCGGATTTTTGAAAACAGCAGAATATATGTTATTTATGGCAGGAACAACAGGAAAGTGTTTCAATTATTCGGATTGTACCGAAGCCGAAGAACCTAAGTTACCAATGTGGTGGTTCGCAAAAAAACAAGAAGACAGCTCTCTATTATTCAATGAACTTAGGTTATTGAAAAAAGGAGCTTACGCAAATAAATTTGAAGAACGACGTTTATTGCCTATTATCATGGGATTTATCAATCCAGACCAAATAAAAGAAACAGTATCTGCTCCACAATCAAAGTTGTGGTGGGGAGACGGAGACACACCAGTAGTACTCATACATACAGATTGGACTTATTCGGATACTGATAAATATTTTGGAATGAAAGGTGGACGTTCAGATACAAGCCACGGCCACATGGATGGTGCAACCTTTGTATACGATGCCTATGGAGAACGCTGGGCTATGGATTTAGGAATGCAAGAGTATGCGCCTCTTGAGGCTTCAGGCATCGATCTATGGAACAGTAAACAGAATTCTACACGATGGAGTATTTTCCGCCTAAACAACTTTAGCCATAATGTAATAACTATTAACAACAATCCATATCATTATCATGGTAAAGCATTTGTGAGAACAGATTATATGAAAAATATTGGTGATAAGCTTGGTGCAAAATTCGAATGCTACGGAGTAAATTTGAATGGAAGCGATTACGATGTAGATGCTCCTGTACGTACTGCAGAATTTGTTAATAATGGTAATGATTTAGATTTGGTCATAAAAGATGAAATCAAAAGTCGTGCAAATAAAACCCCACAGGTACGTTGGAGTATGGCTACACCAGCACAAGCTGAAATCATATCAAAACACTGCATCAAGTTATCACAAAACGGTAAGGTATTGTACCTGACAGTACAGGAACAAAAGAATAATCCGTTTACTCTTAAAACATGGCCTGCTTCTACTGCTAATAAATTGGATGAAGCAAATCCTGGAGTAACAATGGTGGGATTTGAAGCACAAATGGGCGCAAAAGAAACAAGAGTGTTTACCACTACGTTTGCAAAAGAACCAAAGAGTAGTAATTAATTATTCTAACAAAAAAACATGAGAAAAATAATCATCTTGCTAACTTTACTATGCACAGTCATAGTCACAAAAGCCCAAACAGAAAAGAGCCTTCAGCAAATAACGAAAGAAGTCATGGAACAAGCTTGCGTCCAATACACAAATATGGCTTCTAATTTGGGAAAAGGCAGAGTACCCCGCAGCTTCTCAAAAGATCGACTCATTACTTCAGATATTTATTGGTGGTGTAGTGGTTTTTACACTGGCACTCTATGGTATCTTTACGAATATACAGGTTCTGAAAAGATAAAAAAACTCGCTTGTACTTATACGGATATGCTTGCTCCGTTGCAGTACCTCAAAACGGATCATGACATAGGATTTCAACTACTATGCAGTTATGGCAACGGATATAGACTGACTGGAAACAAAAAATATCTGAATGTTCTCCATAATGGTGCCATATCATTAGCTACAAGATTCAATCCTATTATTGGCTCTATCCGTAGTTGGGATTCTTATCCAGAAAAGTGGAAATTCCCTGTTATTATAGACAATATGATGAATCTCGAGTTGCTTATGTGGGTGGGAAACCATTATAATGATCCGTATTTGAAATCTGTTGCCATTACGCATGCTAACACAACGATAAGAAATCATTTCAGACCAGATTATAGTACTTATCATCTTGTTGACTATAATCCGGAAAATGGAGAAATAATAAAGAAACAAACAGTACAAGGATATAGCGATAATTCCAAATGGGCACGTGGACAAGCATGGGCTCTTTACGGATTCACCATGATGTATCGAATGACACGTTCATCACGTTATCTTGAACTGGCAAAATCAATTGCGGATATGCTAATTCCACTATTGCCTTCAGACGGCATTCCTTACTGGGATTTCGATTCTAGGGATATTCCTAATGACTTTAAAGATGCATCAGCAGGAGCTATCATGGCTTCTGCATTAGCAGAACTGAGTGAATATCTACCAGAAAAGAAAACTCTTTATAGAAATACTGCAGAAAGACAAATTCGCACTTTGTATTCACCTGAATACTTGGCAACTCCCGGCACCAATGGGAATTTCATTTTAAAACACAGTGTCGGACATAAGCCGAAGAAAGGAGAAGTTGATGTACCGTTAACTTATGCCGATTATTATTTTATAGAAGCTCTAATGAGAATGAAAAAGAACGATAAGTAATTAAATTTTCTACCTAAAAAATTAGGAGAGGGTGTGTCGAAACGATGCATCCTCTTTTTGTATAAACAAAGCCCCAACTTTCCCAAGACAGGGCTTTGTCACATCCAAAAGAATTTACATCTTTAGACATTGAAATCTTACAATATGGCAAAGTTACA
>ULWY01079286.1_pt1 | contig 31149 bp, 30 predicted proteins | sample 1960761 | NCBI WGS metagenome assembly ULWY01 (sample SAMEA4835824, study PRJEB28245) | human gut metagenome | biome: gut microbiome; material: fecal sample | place: Denmark | collected 2008 | reverse complement strand
ATTTTTGTAAAATAAATTTTTTATCTTTTTAGGCACGAATTAATCCAACCTCCTAGCATATTGCAAATATCTGTAATTGAATTACACCAAGTACCATAGTTTTGAGTAGATATATATTTGTATTTATAAGACAATCGAATATGAATTTTTAAAATAGATAGATTTACATCAAATTCATTTAAATATTTTAATTTATCTTGTATACTATAACTTTTTATACCATACAAAAGTAATCTAAGACCAGTATATAAGGTACTTTTAATTTCCTTTACCAGAGCAAAAGTTTCTGATTTGGGGTATTTTTTTAAAATATCATTTGTGTAATATATAAGACTCATATATTTTTGATAAATGATAAGATTAGGTTTATTTTTAGTGTTCATTTAAGTTCCTCCTTTTTTATTTTTGAATTATAGCGCAAATCGACAAGAAAGTCTTGCCTTTAACGAAAAAAAATGATAAAATTTTAAAGAAGGTGAAAAAAGTGGATATAAGAAATATAAATTTGGATGATAATTATATAAACGAAAAAATAGAAAAATGTAAGGAGCTATACGAATGCAATAGTAAGTATAAGAAAATTTTAATAAGCATAGAGAATATAGAAGAATGGATAGAAAACAAATTAAAAGTAAAAGAAAAAAGTAAAGTAGAAGAGCTAAAAAATCTTATAACAGAACTAGGTAGAATTGAAAAGAATGTGGTATACAAAATAGGATTAATAGATGGAATGAAAGAAAAAAATAAGTGTATTTAATTATTTTTATTAAATACACTATTTAATCAAAATCGGTTACGTTTTTAAAAAAATCGTCAATTGGTTTATCAAAAACAATTGAAAATGCCAATAACTCAAAGTCTTTTACAGAACGCTTATTGTGTTCTATGGAATAAATATCGGCTTTATATAATTGTAATCCCATTAGTTCTAATTTTTCACATAGAGCACGTTGTGAATAACCGCATTCTTTGCGAAATTGTTTGAAGTTTTCAGAAATTACATTTGATTTGTTATTCAATTTTTTGCTACCACTCATTTTATTCACTCCTAAATTTTTCTATTATTTTATAACAAATTTGGACACACGATGGCAATACTATATTGTCGTTTGTAGATAATTTCTATTTACGATTCAAAACAAAGCACAATTCTTTCAACATATCCAAAGCTCCAATAAGTTCATTTTCTGTATATCTTTGCAAATAAATTTGCGTTTTATCTATAACAGTATCATCAAGCCCAAATATAATATAGTCAGCAGAATGGCCAGATAAATTCCTAAGTAATTTAATGCTTCTAAATGTTAAATTACTTTTACCTTCCTCTACCAATCCAAGAAATTGACTAGATACACCAATTTGTTTAGCAAGATCAGTTTTATTCAGCCTAAGTTCATTCTCTCTAATATATTTTATTCTTTTGCCTCGTAATATTTGGTCCTGTTTTTCTATACTAACATCAAAATTTTTACTCATAAAATCACCTCTATATAATTTTAAAACACAAAAAACACAAAACGATGGAAAAAAGTGATGTGTACATATAGTAATTTTTGATATTTTATGGTATAAATGTTGTAAATATATGTGAAGGGGGATTACTATGGAAAATAAGCCGATGAAAATTTTAATTATTGAGGATGATGTTAAAGACTGTGAAGCATTTATAAAGTGCGCAAAAGAGAGAAATGATATCGAAATTGTTGCAATAACAGACTCAGATGTTGAAGGATTAAAACTTGTAAAATCAAAAAGGCCTGAGGGAATAGTTTTAGATTTAGAACTAAATAATAGTTATAATGGAAGCATAGATTCATTAGACTTTTTATCTGATTTAAAAAAATTAAATTTAAGTTATGAGCCTATAGTAATAGTTACAACACACGTAAATTCCAAAAGAACCTATGACATATTACATAGAAATGGCGTAGATTTAATTTTATATAAAGATAATCCAAAATACTCAAGTGAACACGTATTGAATAATTTTATCAATTTAAGAAAGGTGGATTTTAATTACAAGATGCCATCAGTAGAGGAAACCATTGAAAATGAAGAAAAAAGAATATCTAATTTAATTAATGATGAACTAGAATTAATAGGCGTGACATCTAAATTGAAAGGAAGAGAGTATATACACGATGCAATTTTATATTTAATACAAGATGATAGCAATAAAATTAATGTTATACAATATTTAGTAAATAAATATAAAAAATCATCTACGACAATAAATAACGGAATTCAAAATGCAATAATATATGCGTGGAGAATAACGCCTCCAGATGATTTAATTAAGTATTATACTGCAAGAATTAATTTAGATACTGGAATTCCAACACCAATGGAGTTTATATATTATTATGTTAATAAAATAAAAAAGAAAATATAGGTTTATTTGCAAGGAAAAAATTGTAGATAAACCAAAAAATAGAACGTACAACCGAATGTACGTTCTATTTTTTACCACTTTTTTTCATTATTTGTCAAATATAACTATCATAAAATACCGCTAGATATTGGGGAATAGGTAGTATGATTTATATGTAACATATAGAGCAGAGCAACATAACATCGAAAAGGTGGTGAAAAGCTATGAGTTTTTATGACGCATTATGGCGATGGGTAAGACGTTGGATGTAATTCATTCAACAAGAGATAGTCGATAGAAATATTGACTATCTCTTATTTTTTCAATATAATATATTCATATGATATAAATATATTGGAGGAATAAAATGGATTATATGATTATTCAAGAAAATATAAGTAATTATTTATATTATTTTAGACTATTAATAATAAATTTGGGGGCATATTATATTTTTTTTAAAACAGTAAAAAATAAAAGCACAAAATTAACAAAAAATATTATATTTTTACTTATTTTTATTGTTACAGCTATAGAATTATATGAAACAATAAATGGAAATGAACTAAATGGAATAATTATAACTTTATTATTATTAATATTGTTGTTTGATTGGGTGTCAACAGATACGATGTCATTTACAATACTTTCATTAGGAATAAGTTATGTTATTTTCTTTGCATCTGTTGTTATAAGTGGAATATTAAATATATTGTTTAATGTAAAAAATGATATTATTGCATTTTTATGTATTAGTATAATATATTGTATGTTGCTAAATTGTATTATGTCTAGGAAGAAGATAAAAAATGGTTTTTCTTTTTTGAACAAGAAAAATAAAAGCAATTTCTTTGATTTATTAATGATAAATTTAAGTATAATAGTATTATTTTGTATTGTTATGTTAAAGAATTGTGATATATTGCTAATAAATCAAATGGCGATATTTGTTGTAATTCTTTCAATAATAATGTTTATTACAATCAAAAAATCCTTCCAAGTCTACTACAAACAAAAATTGCTAATGAAACAATTAGAAGAAGCTGATAATGAAATTATCAACAAACAAAAAGAAATAGAAAAATTAGAGCAAGAAAATTTAAACTTTAGTAAAAAAAGCCATTCAATGGCACACAAACAAAGATCACTAGAATATAAATTAAATCACTTACTTATGAAAGAAGAAACCTCAAAAGAACTAGAGATAAAAACAGAAATAGAGAAACTATCAAAAGAATTATATCAAATACCAATAGAAGATTTACCTTCAACAGAAATAACACAAATAGATGATATGTTAGAATTTATGCAATCAGAATGTGTAAAAAATAAAATTGACTTTAACCTACAAATAATCGGAAATGTTTATCACATAATAAACAATATAATAACAGTAGAGCAACTAGAAATCCTAATTGCTGACCACATAAAAGATGCAATCATAGCTATAAAGCATACAGATAATATAAATAAAAGTATTTTAGTAAAATTAGGAAAAATAGATGGATGTTATGGATTATACATATATGACTCAGGTATTGAATTTGAAAAAGAAACTCTAAAAAACTTAGGAAAGAAACCAAGTACTACACATAAAGACGAAGGCGGTACTGGAATGGGCTTTATGAATACCTTTGATACTTTAAATGAATGTAAGTGAAGTCTAGTAATAAAAGAAATTGGCAAACCTTCTAAAGACAATTTTACCAAAATAATAATGATAAAGTTTGATGGTAAAAATGAATACAAGGTTGAATCATATAGATAAATTTTAATAATAAAAAAATACAAAAAAACGCAAAATTTTGTTTGACAAAACTGCTTTTGTATGATATTATATTTTTAAATTTATTTTGGAGAGTGATATATATGCCAAGAAAAGCACAAGAATTGAATAAGAGAGAAAAAGCCATATTAAAATTTATCGAAAAAAAAATAAGTGAAGATGGATATCCACCATCAGTAAGAGAAATAGGAAAAGCTGTAGGGTTAAGCTCAACAGCAACAGTTCATGGATACCTAGCAAAATTAAGAGAAAAAGGGTACATAAAAAAAGAAGATAAAAAAGGAAGAACATTAAAATTATTAAAAGGTGGAAACGGAGAACCGGTAGATAACACTCCAAAGAATTTTTATGCGGAAAAAGAATTAATAGATGTACCATTAGTAGGAAAAATAACAGCAGGAATGCCAATATTAGCGGTAGAAAATGTTACAGATACATTCCCAATACCAATAGACTTTGTTGGAAGTTCAGATTGTTTTATGCTAAAAGTTAGAGGAGAAAGTATGATAGAAGCTGGAATATTAGATGGAGATTTAATATTAGTAAGAAAACAATCAGATGCAATAAATGGACAAATTGTTGTAGCATTAATAGAAGATGAAGCTACAGTAAAAACCTTCTACAAAGAAAAAGACCATATTCGTTTACAACCAGAAAATCCAACAATGGACCCTATAATAGTACCAGATTGCAAAATTTTAGGAAAAGTTATAGGTGTGTTTAGAAAAATGTAGTTAAAAATAAAAAAGAGGAGAAATTAATGTCAAAAAAGAGCTCTAAACATATAAAAAATAAAAAGCAAAACAACAAAGGCTATAAAAAGATAGCTTTTGTTGTTATATTTATTTTAATAGTTATTATAGCAATAAAAAATTCAAATAAAGTCCAAAATACAGAAAATACACAAATTATTATAAATAATAACAATGTAACTAAAGAGTTACAAAACAATTTAATAAAAGAAAATGACAAAATATATATGAGTTTTGAGGATATACAAAAATTTATAGATAATACAATATATAAAGAGGACGAAACAGGAAGAATAATAACAATAAGTCCTAAAAAGCTTGCCACATTAAAAACTGGGGAAGATCAAATTAATATAAATGGAGCTAGCCAGAAAGAAAAGGATATTGTTATAGAAAAAAATGACAAAGATTATATAGCAATATCAGAATTAGAAAATGTTTATGATTACGAGTTTAAGTATATACCCACAACCAATATAGCTACAATTGACAGTTTAAATAAAAAAATGATTAAAGCTTATACAAAAAAGACCATAAAAATAAAAGAACAAAATAATTTATTTTCAAAAAATATAGAAAAGGTTGAAAAAGGCAATTGGCTGGTTTGTATAGAGCAAGAAGGAAAAATGACTAAAGTAAGAACACAAAATGGAAATATTGGTTATGTTCAAACAAACAAATTAAACAATTTTGTAACAGAGCGTGAGGATTTTAATTTAGTAGATAATAGTAATAGCCAAACAAATAATAAATTGGAATACGATATTTCAAAAAAAGATATATCAACATTTGAAAAAAGACAAAATATTATAAATTTAATATTGCAAGAAGCAATAAAAAATGATAAGATGTATGTGAAGATTACATATAATGGAGCAGAAGAACAAAAATACGATAGATTTAAAATTGAAATTACTCCAATATTAAGCGAATGTGGAATAAAAGTAGAATTTTAAGAAAGAGGAAATACTATGAGAAAAAAAGGATTTATAATATTAGGCGCAATATTATTAGTAATATTAATAGTAATAATATCATCAATAATTTGGTATCAAGTATCGTTAAAACAGCCAAATAAAGATACAAATCAAGACCTTCAAGCAGTAGTAGAGATAAAAACAGGGACAAGCACAAAGGAAATATTAAATTTATTAAAACAAAACGGAGTAATAAAAAGTCCATTTGCATCAAAAATATATATTGCACTACACGAAGTAAAAAGTTTACAAGCAGGTAAATACTTATTTACAGGTAATGAAACATTACCAGAGGTAGTAAATATATTATCTTCTGGTAAAGTTATGGATGAAACAGTAACAATAACATTCTTAGAAGGAAAAAATATGCGTTATATAGCATCTACAATAGCTGAAAAGACTGATAATACAATAAATGATGTATACCAAACACTTGAAAATGATGAATATATAACATCACTTATAGATAAATACTGGTTCTTAACAGACAGAATAAAAAATTCAGCTATTTATTATCCATTAGAAGGGTATTTATATCCAGATACATACAGTTTTGAAAATAAGGAGGTTTCAGTAGAAACTATTTTCGAAAAAATGCTAGATAAAATGGATAAAGTATTAACAAAATATAAGGGAATTCCAAATTCAACAGGAGGTTCATATTCAGCACACGACATTTTAACAATTGCATCAATAGTTGAGTTAGAAGGAAATAATAGTGATAATAGATCAAAAATTGCAAAGGTAATCTATAATAGATTAGCAGCAAATATGTCATTAGGAAGTGATGTAACAACATATTATGCCATAAGAGTTGATATGGGCGAAAGAGATTTGTATGCAAAAGAGATAAATACATATAATGCTTATAACACAAGAGGTCCAAATATGGAAGGAAAATTACCTGTTGGTCCAATTGCTAGTGTATCAGAAGAATCTATAAAGGCTGCACTAAACCCAACTGGAGAAAAATCACTATATTTTGTTGCAGATAAAAATGGAGATATATATTTTTCAGATACCTATGAAGAGCATCAAGAAACAATAGCAACATTAAAGAAAAAGGGTTTATGGTATGAATACAACACAACTGCAACTGACAATTCGAGTAACACAAGTAATTAATATATTAAATAAAAGAACAAATAATATGCAAGTACTAAATAATAGTCTTGCATATTATTTATTTTTGTGATATCTTTTGATAAGAATATAAATATTCATTTTTAGTATGTTTTATAAATATAATTAATACTAAATAACATAAAAAGGAGCGTGTGTGCGCTATGAAAAAAATTATATTTAAAGGCTGCGGAACAGCAATAGCAACACCATTTAACGAAAATGGTGTAAATTTACCAGAATTTTCAAAACTTGTTGAGGAACAAATAAAACAAGGAGTAGATGGAATAATAGTATGTGGTACAACAGGAGAATCAGCAACAATGACAGAAGAAGAAAGATTACAAACAATAGAATGTGCGGTAAAAATATCAAATGGAAGAGTACCAATTATTGCAGGAACAGGTTCAAATAACACAAAAGCAGTTATAGAAATGAACAAAAAAGTTGAAAAAATAGGAGTAGATGGAGTCTTAGTAGTAACACCATATTACAATAAAACAACAGGAGAAGGTTTGGTTAGACATTATAGTGAAATTGCAAAAAATACAACATTACCAATTATTTTATACAATGTCCCAAGTAGAACAGGGGTAAATATAAAACCAGAAATAGCATTAAAACTATCAAAAATAGAAAATATTGTAGCAATAAAAGAAGCAAGTGGAGATTTATCACAAATAGCTCAAACAATAAATTTATGCAGAGATAATTTAAAAGTATATTCAGGAAATGATGATCAAATTATACCAATATTATCTTTAGGAGGAATTGGAGTAATTTCGGTATTATCAAATATAAAACCAAAATATACTCACGAAATGTGTTACAATTATTTTGATGGAAATGTAAAAAAAGCAGCTCAAATGCAAATAGATGCAATACCATTAATAAATGCACTATTTTCAGAGGTAAACCCAATTCCAGTTAAAGAAGCATTAAATATATGTGGGTACGATTTTGGAGAACCAAGATTACCATTAGTACCAATGAGTAAAGAAAAAAGAGAAATATTAATGAAATGTATGGAGGGTTAATTTTTCTGATTGGGGACGGTTCTTTTTCCGAAAAAGAACCGTCCCCAATCAGAAATTGAGAAAAATTTCAATTGTATTATAAAGAGAAAAATGCTATAATGAAAATTGAATTTATAACTACAAGGAGATTTTTAAATTGGTAAGAAATATTGAAAAGATACTTAAAGACAAAGAATATTTAATAATAATAGCTGATTTAATAAACCAAGAAAAAGTTCAAGAAATGAAGCAATATAGACAACATCATAAAATAAACTGTTTTGAACATTGTTTATTTGTTTCATATAATACATATTTAATTTGCAAAAAACATCACTTGGATTACATATCAGCAGCAAGAGCGGGAATGCTACACGATTTATTTTTATATGATTGGAGAAAACGTGAAAATGGAAGAAAAGGGCTTCATGCTTTTACACATGGAAGAACAGCTTATGAGCAAGCTTCAACATTTTTAAAATTAAATGATAAAGAAAAAGATATGATAATAAAACACATGTGGCCAGTAACACTTGCAGTACCCAAATACAAAGAAACCTTCATAATAACTTTAGTAGATAAATATTTTGCAGTAGCAGAAGCTTTTATAAAAATAAAAAATCATAATGAAATCTTAATAAGAGAAAGGGAGAAGATAAGGAAATGATAGATGTAATGGTAAATGGATGCAATGGCAAAATGGGACAAATTGTATGTGATTTAGTAGATAAAAATCCAAATATGATATTAAAATGCGGAGCCGACAAGGTAGACACAGGTTATTTTACATACCCAGTATATACTGATTTAGACAAAATATCAGAAAAACCAAATGTAATAATTGATTTTTCAATTCCAGTTGCAACATTTGGAGTTTTAGAATATGCTAAAAAGAATAATGTGCCAGTAGTAATTGCAACAACAGGTTTTACAGGTGAGGAAGAAAAGAAAATTGTAGAGTATTCAAATTATATACCAGTATTTAAGTCTGCAAATATGTCATTTAGTATAAATATGTTTCAACACATACTTAAGGAGATTGCTCCAAAGTTAAAAGATACAGATATTGAAATAATAGAAACACATCATAATAGAAAGATTGATGGTCCAAGTGGAACAGCACAAATGCTTGCAGATACTATAAATGAGGCTTTAGGTGGCGGATATGTTTGTGAATATGATAGACATAGTAAACATGAAAAAAGAGCTAAAAATGAGATAGGTATGACTTCAATTCGTGGAGGAAATATTGTTGGAGAACATACTGTTAAGTTTTTTGGAGATTCTGAAACTTTTGAAATAACTCATACATCTTATTCTAGAAATGTTTTTGCAGAAGGTGCTATTAAGGCAGCTGAGTTTATTGTTGGAAAGAAAAATGGATTTTATAATATGGATGATTTAGTTAGTGAGAATTAATATAAAAAATTACTGTACAATTAAAATTGTATAGTATATTTTTTGGTGCTGATGGTGGGACTCGAACCCACATGGTTTCCCGCTGGATTTTGAGTCCAGTGCGTCTGCCAGTTCCGCCACATCAGCATTAATACTTGTATATTCTAGCATATAAATAAAAAAAAGTCTACAATTTTTCTTAAAACTATAAAAAAAGTTGAACAAAATAAAAAAAATGATATAATATATATCAAAAAAATACAAGGAGTAAAGATATGTTTTTTGCAAGACCAAATGAATATGAACCTTGTGGAATATTTACCACAAAACATTTTATATTAATAATACTAACAATAGCAGCAATATCTGTAGCATTGAAAAAAACAGTAAATAAAAGCAAAGAGGAAGTAAAAAAGATAATAAAAAAACTAACAATAATAATTTGGATACTAGAATTTGTAAGAATAGGATTCAATCTTTACATAGGAAATGCAAATAATGTAAATGAATATTTGCCATTATATTATTGTAGTTTACTTTTATATGCTGGACTAATGTCATCATTCGGAAAAGGAAAAATAAAAAGAATTGGAGATGTATTTTTATCTACAGGAGGAATTATTGGAGGAATCGTATTTATAATAATGCCAACGACATCGCTTCCTACATATCCAATGCTACATTTCCTAAGTTTACATAGTTTCTTATATCACGGAATAATGGTATATATAGGACTTCTTATGAATGCTACACATTATATTAATTTAGAGTTTAAAGATATTATATATTTTGCAGAATTAGTAGGTGGGATTTGTGCTATATCTTTAGTAATAAATCATATTTTTGATAGTAATCTAATGTTTATATCAAAAGATTTTCCGGGAACCCCACTTACAATACTGTATCATTTAACCGGAAAATTATTTACACCAATAATGATAATATCTCAAATGACACTGCCATTTTTAGTAGTATATTCTGTAGAAAAAGGAAAGAATAATATAAAAAATGAAGAAATTGCCTAAAAATATGCGGAAAAAGCCAAAAACTTTTTCCGCAAAACTATTGACAAAAGAAAAATAAAAGTTTATAATATTAAATGTTCGCACATCGCGGGGTGGAGCAGTTGGCAGCTCGCAGGGCTCATAACCCTGAGGTCGTAGGTTCGAGTCCTACCTCCGCAACCAAAAAGATTAAAGAAGAGCAACTTAAAACTAAGTTAAAGCTCTTCTTTTTTTATCAAAATAAAACTTAGTTTGAAAGAAAATAAAATCTTTTAAAATTAAGTAATGCCTTTAAATAATTTAAGAAAGGGATGGAATCTTTATGAATAAATTTATGAATCAAGCCAAACAAAATGCAGACAATGGAATAAACCAAAAAGAAGGAGGACCATTTGGAGCAGTAATAACAGATAAAGACGGAAACATAATTTCAAATGGAAACAATCAAGTATTAAAACAAAAAGATCCAACGGCACACGCAGAAATAGTAGCAATAAGAAATGCTTGTAAAAAATTAAGCAAATACGATTTATCAGAATGCATATTATATACATCCTGTGAACCTTGTCCAATGTGTTTATCAGCAATAATTTGGTCAAATATAAAAGAGGTATATTATGGATGTACTAAAGAAGATGCTGGAAATATAGGATTTAGAGATGATATAATATATGACTATTTAAAAGGAAAAAACAAAGATTTAATAAATTTAAAACAAATAGATAGAGAAGAATGTATAAAAACATTTGAACAATATAAAAATCAAAATGGAATTATATACTAAAAAACAAGCTAATTTTGTACTTAAAACAAATTAGCTTGTTTTTTATAAATTACAATAAGTTTTTACGCTATTTAAAATTCCATCTATATAGCCACTCATATTATTAATAATAATACTTAAATCTTTTTCAATAGACATATATCCAAGATCTACAACATAGCTTTCAATACCTGTATTTGAATTATAATACTTATTAGTACCATATTTAGTATTTCTACCATCAACAAATGCATTAGTAGAAATTCCACCAGTTTCTCTAATTATATAAAGATAAGGTGTAGTCAAAGTAATATTATAGGGTTCATATTTTCCTTTTATTGCATTTGATTTGAAAGCCAAAATATCACTATTAGTAAAATTACGAACATATACGCCGTCTGCCTTTTTAAATTGCGTATTCTCAGAGTAATATAAACCTGATTTATTAACAATATTTCCAGCAAGGCAAATTGCAAAATCTAAATTACAATTACTTGGAGCATAAATTTCAAGCCCACCAGTTTTTTTATTGTAAGATGTTCCATTAATTTGAAGAGATAGTAAAAGTTTAGCATGTGATGCATTTAAAATATTAATTCTTCCATTTTCGCTATACATATTATTGGCTGTATCCTCTTTCTTAGAAGAATTTGAATCTCTTGAAATATATACCTTTAACCCCAAATTTTCTAATTCAGATTTCAATTTTAAACCATAATTTAAAACCAAGTCAGCTTCTGTATATTCGCCAGAAGTAGAACCTCTATCTAAACCGCCACGTGCTGGGTCAATTGCAATATCATATACATCATCAGGTAAATTTTGAGCTTTAGAAACAACTATTGATAAATATTTTGTATCATTATATGTATTAAATGAAATATCAATTTTGTTATTACTATTATTTTTGGTAATTGTATAATAAGTTATATCACTATATTCAGAATCATTAACAAGAGAATAGTACTTGATATCACTATTAGAATAAGTAACTTTTATAAACATATAATAGGTATCTATTGGTAAATTTTCTAAATCGACACCAGTATTTATTTCATCAGAAGTAGAAAAAGAACAAGTATTATCCGAATAATTAAAATTTGCCTTAATGCTATTTTCATCACCATTCAAATTTTTTATTATTAAATCAACATATTCTATTTTTATACCTGATAATTTAACAATATCTATAGTTCCATCTAAATTAAAGTGGGTTCCATAGGTTGCAAATTTTGTGATTTTAGCATTTGTACTTTTATCAATATTACTAAAAATTGCATTTTTTTGTTCTTCTGTAATTCTATCTGGATTATTATCTTTACGAAATTTTACAAATACTAGAACTGTCATTAAAATTATAAAAAGAATTACTATAATTTTTATATAAAATTCTTTTGGGCGTGACATATTTACTTTCAATAAAATCACCTCATATTTGTATTTTTACTAAATAATATAAAAAAAATGTGAATATGTCAAGAAATTACTCGATTTCTGTCAATTTTAGGTTATATTTATCCTCAAAAACTTTTTTCTTTGCGATATATTCTTTAGTTTTAAACCCCTTAACATCAATAACATCGTAGGTTCCATCATTATTAAAAACAATAAAATCAGCCTTATATTTTAAACCAGGTGCAAGAATAAATGTAGGTTGCAAGCAAAAACCTTTTATATCGTTACATTTTAGTCTCAATTTTAAATCATTATAATAATTTGCTTCCTTTAAACTATCAAATGTATGTCCATCTATAGAGGTTTTATATGACCTGTATTTGGCTTTTTTTAATGTTTTTTTATCTGTGTAATTTTTATAATCTTCTACGCTCCAGTGTTCCATAGTTTTTATCCTTTCTTTTTTGAAATGGGGACGGTTCCTTTTTCAAAAAGGAACCGTCCCCATTTCAAAAAAATGTTCCTTACAAACAAATATTTTACTAAAAGCTTCCAAATATGTCAATAAATAATCAAAATAAAACTTGTAAAAAATAAAAAATGTGATATAATAAGAAAAAAATTAGGAGGTACTAAAATGGATTTAAAAGGAACAAAAACAGAAGCTAATTTAAAGGCGGCATTTGCAGGAGAATCTCAAGCAAGAAATAAATATACTTATTTTGCAAGTCAAGCAAAAAAAGATGGATATGAACAAATAGCAGCAATATTTGAAGAAACTGCTCAAAACGAAAAAGAACACGCAAAAATGTGGTTTAAAGAATTAAGTGGAATTGGTAGCACAGCTGAAAACTTAAAAGCAGCAGCTGATGGAGAAAATTATGAATGGACAGATATGTATGACGAATTTGCAAAAACTGCTAAAGAAGAAGGATTTGACAGAATTGCTTATTTATTTGAAGCAGTTGGTAAAATAGAAAAAGAACATGAAGAAAGATTTAAAAAATTATTAGAAAATGTTGAAGAAGGAAAAGTTTTTGAAGCAGGAGAAGTTAAAATTTGGAAATGCAGAAATTGTGGTCATATAGTTGTTGGTACAAAAGCTCCAGAAGTTTGCCCAGTTTGTAATCATCCAAAAGCTTATTTTGAAATTAAAGCTGAAAATTATTAATATATTACATCCTTGGAAATCAGTTGGTTTCCGAGGATTTTTTATAGAAGGAGAAAATAATGAAAATATTAATAGGAACAAAAAATCCAGGAAAAATACAGGGTGCAAAAGAAGCTTTTGAAAAATATTTTGAGAATGTTCAAATTGAAGGAATACCTGTAAGCTCAGATGTGAATGCTCAGCCAATAAACAAAGAAATATTTCAAGGAGCACAAAATAGAGTTAAAAATTTAAAAAAATATGCAAAAGAAAACAACATAATTGCAGATTTTTATGTAGCAAGTGAAGGTGGAATTCAAAATTTACTATGTGATGAATGGATTGATTTTAATGCGGTTGTAATGGAAGATAAAAATGGAATAATAAGTTATGGTGCAAGTCAAGGATTTCCTATTCCAAATAAATACATAGAAGAAATTAAAGAAAAAGAACTAGGTAGTGTTATGGATAGAATTTTTGAAGGACATGATTTAGGAAAAGGAAAAGGCGGAATTGGGTTGCTAACTCGTGGCGAATTATCTAGAATTGATTTAACTAGAAGTGCTTTTATTATGGCTTTGACTAGATATATTAATGGAGAGATATGGAGATAATTGCACAACGAAACGGTCAAAATATGCACAATAAGTAAAAATAATGATACAAAAAAATTCTAAAATCATTGACATACAAGCATATTTTATGCTATTATGAATATAATAATGAAGAACATCATTGTTAAATAAATGTGTTTGTCGCCGCCCCTTTGGCGAGTTATAAATGAGAGAGTGAATAAATGTGTTTGTCGCCGCCCCTTTGGCGAGTTATAAATGAGAGAGTGAATAAATAATAAGGCTTACCTTTAATGGTAAGCCTTATACTGTATAAGGAGGAAATATGCAAATAGACGTAGGAAAATTTTATTTTATAAAAGACGAGTTCTTTGAAATTGTAAATGATAGAGAATTAATGAAAAATAAAGAAAATAGTATAAAAAGACCTTGCTATTATTGTTTTAAAAGCAAAGAAAACGAAAAAATAATATGGTTTATACCTGTAAGCACCAAAATTGAGAAATATAAAAAAATTTATGATAAAAAAATTCAAAAACAAAAAGAATTAAGGAAAAATCCTTCTGTTGATACTATTGTTTTTGGATATGTAGCTAATACATATAGTACATTTTTAATACAAAATATGTTTCCTGTTACAGAAAAATATATTGAATGTAAATATATAAAAAATAAAGTGGAAATAACAGTATCAAATAGATTGCAAGAAGAGATAATATTTAAAGCTAATAAAGTATTAAATTTATATAAGCATGGAATGAAAAACATAGTGTTCCCAAATATAAACAATATATTAAAAAAACTCGAAAATAGCTAAATAAATACAATGCAACCAAAAGTAGCATAGATGTAAATAAAAGTTTATAGAAAAAATACCAAGAATTCAAATGAACCCATCATAAATATGAAAGATACTATAGAAGGAAAAAAAGAAAGAAAAAAATATATAATAAATATATATAAAACAATGATTTTTGCAGATATATTTTTTTCAATAATATTTGGTTTGCCAAATGCAATGAGTGGTTTGTCAGATTTTTTGGGAAACTTTATAGAAAATATTATTATGTTTCTTTTAATAACAATATTTGTAGCAATAAAAAATTATGTGGATTTGGAGAAAAAAGTAAAAGAATTAAATAAAGAAGAATCATTTACAAATGCACAAAAATACGTTATAATATAATTGCTTTTGCTTATTTCATCAAAAAGTTAAAGGAGGAAGACGAAATAAGTAAAAATATTTTAATTATAGGAGAACCACGTTGTGGTAAAACGACCATATCAAATGCTTTATTTCAAAGAAATAAAAATTATGAATTAGTTCGAGGAGATGTATTTTCAATAGCCTTAAATAGTATGTTACGAAAAAAAGTAATGTCAGAAGCAAAATCAAATAACGGAGTATATGAAATAAATATAGAGCAAACATTGGTGCCAGAAAGGGTAATAACAATGCTAATGACAGATATTGCAGACGAAATGAATATAGACCTTAGAAAAGCAAAAAGAAAAATGATATTTGAGACACACGAAATAAGTGTGGAGGACGCAAAAAAATATTTTATACCTAAAGGCTTTGATGTGTATTGTTTAGGAATGCCAAACGAAACAAAAGAAAGTTTAATTAAAGCAATTAAATTAAATGATGACAAGGATGATTGGACTGCAAATGTAGGGACATTTATGCTTGAAATGACTTGTAATCAAATAATATGTCGAAGCAAAGAAATGCAAAAAGAATGCCGAAAATATGGTATAAAATTTTTTGATACATCTGGAAACAGAAAAGAAAAAATAAACAAAATAATAGAACAAATTGAAACAATAAGTGTAAAATAAAAAATATTGATGAAATAGCAAAAGCAATAATTAAAAACATAAAATGTATAAAAAATCTACGAACGGCGAACAATAATCATACAAAATAAAAAGTAAAAAATACGAATAAAAAGCCTATAATTCCAATTTATAAAATAGAGATAATTTTAAATATATAAAAGAAACTGAACAAAATTACAAAAAACATACATTTTGTTTACTACACTAAACAAAATATTGACAAGAAAAAACAATCATGAACATAATTATATTAAAGAAAAGATAGTAAATGACGATAAATACTACTTATTTTTTGATGAGATTCAAAATGTAGAACAATGGGAAAAAGCAATAAATTCATTTAAAGTATCTAAAAATGTATCAATATTTATTACAGGTTCTAATAGTGATTTACTATCTGGGGAGCTTGCTACACATATAGCAGGAAGATATGTAAGTTTTAAAACATACCCATTTACATTTAAAGAAGTATGTAATTTAAAAAATATAACAGATAGAAAAGATTTAGAAGAAGCATTTAATGATTATATGACTTGGGGAGGAATGCCACAAAGATTCATGATGACAGATGAAGTTCAAACAAGAACATATTTGTCAGATATATATAATTCTATTTTAGTAAAAGATATAATAGCTAGGTTTAATATAAAAGATTTAGATTTATTTAATAGAATAGTAGAATATATTGTTACAACTCCATCGCAAAATTTTTCGGCAGAAAGTTTATCAAATTATTTTGCAAACAAAGATAATAGAGAAGTTTCGAGAATAACATTGTATAACTATATAGAATATATGACAAAAGCTATGATGATAAATAAGGCTGATAGGTATGATGTTAGAGGAAAAAGGATATTAAATGGAAAATACAAATATTATTTAACAGATTTAGGATTTGGCCAAATAATGAATATTGGAAAAAGGCCACAGCTAGGAGCATATCTAGAAAACATAGTATATAATGAATTATTATCTAGAGGATATGATGTTAAAGTTGGAAATTTAGAAAATGGAGAAATAGATTTTATAGCAACAAGATTTAAAGAAAAGATATATATTCAGGTAGCATATATTTTAGCAGATGATTCTGTTATTGAAAGAGAATTTGGAGCATTCAAAAATATAGAAGATAATTATCCTAAATATGTTTTAACAATGGATAAATTTGATTTTTCACAAAATGGTATAATCCATAAAAATGTAATAGATTGGTTGTTAGAAGAAGAAGAAAAATAAAAAATATTATAAATCTTAGGGTTAAAACCTTGAGATTTATTTTTTTTATTTAGCAAAAGCAATAATAAAAACACAAAATGTATAAAAAATCCCCAAACAGCAAACAATAATCACAAAAAGCAAAAAAGGGGAAAAGTTTATGACCACAAAACAACTAAAACTAGAAGGAGCACTTCTAAACAAACAAGAATTATATGAACATCTAGAAAAAATAGCAAGCACACATAACACTAAAATAAAATCAGACAAAAACACCTACCCAATACCAGGTCTAAAAGAAAACTACCAAGTAATAAAAGAAGTGTATAACCTTTTAAATGAACATATAAAACAAAAAATAGCCATACATTCTGCAGGGGAATGGCTACTAGACAATTTCTATATAATAGAAGAAGTAACAAAGTCCATAGAAAAAGAGCTAACCCTTGAAAAATACACAAAATTTGTAGGAATAGCAAACGGAAAATATCAAGGGTTTGCAAGAATATATGTATTATCCGCAGAAATAGTAAATTATACAGACAATAAAATAACCAGAGAAATATTAGAAAATGGAATTACTGCTTACCAAACAAAAAAGAATTTAAGTATGGACGAAATATGGAATATAGGACTATTTCTTTGGATAGCAATTATAGAAAATATAAGGCAAATATGTGAAGTAATTTATGTATCTCAAGTCGAAAAGTTTAAAGTCGAATCTATTGTAGAAAGATTAGTTGATTTAACTCCAAAACAAAATCAAAAATTTGAAAATCAAAAAACAACCAAAAAATTAAAAATAAAAATGTATGACTTAAAATATCCATTTATAGAATATATGTCATATAAACTAAAAAAATATGGGAAGAAAACAGAAAGTTACCTAAAAATATTAGAAGAAGAAACCTTAAAAACAGGTTCATCAGTTTCGGAAATAATAAAAAGAGAACACTTTGATATTGCAGTAAGAAAAATAACAATAGGAAATTGTATAACATCAATAAAAAAGATTCAAAGAATAAATTTCTTAGAAATATTTGAGAAAATAAATGGTGTAGAGGAAGTATTAAGACAGGACCCATCAGGTGTATATGAAAATATGGATTATAAGACAAAAGAAGATTATAGAAACAAAATAAAAGAAATTTCTAAAAAAACAAAAATATCTGAAATGTATATAGTACAAAAACTTCTAGAACTAGCAATAGAGGCAAAGTCAAATTCTGATGAAAATAATTGTAATACAGAAATAATAACTGAAAAAATAAAAAAGACACATATTGGATATTATTTATTTGGGAAAAATGTAAATTTATTATATAAAAAATTGCAATACAACGAGGAGAAAGCAATATCTCCAAATAAAAAAACAAAAATATATATTTATTTTGTATATATATTAACTGCTATTGTTGCAGGTGCAATTGCAAGCAAATATCCACAAAATCCGCACAATATGTGGATTAATGTAATATCATTTTTACTATTAATAATACCGATTTCAGAACTTGTAATTCAGATTACACAATACATTCTAAGTAAAATTGTAAAACCAAAATTAATACCAAAAATGGATTTTTATAATGGAATTCCAAAAGATGAAGCAACATTTGTTGTAATTCCAACAATAGTAAGTTCCAAAGAAAAAGTAAAAGAAATGTTTAGAAAACTAGAAGTAGATTTTCTAGCAAATAAATCAGAAAACCTTTATTTTTGCCTACTTGGAGATTGCAAGGAAAGTAATTTAGAACAAGAAAATTATGATAGAGAAGTTATAAAAGAAGGCTTAGAAGAAGTACAAAGATTAAATCAAAAATATGAAAATAATGAATTTCCAATATTTCATTTTATTTATAGAAAAAGAAAATGGAATGACAAAGAAGGTTCATACTTGGGCTGGGAAAGAAAAAGAGGAGCATTAACCGAATTTTCTGAATTTTTGCTAGGAAATATTAATGAACAAGAACAGGAAGAAAAATTTAATGTAAATACTTTAATAGATTACAAAAAAGAAATGCCAAAAATAAAATATATAATAACACTAGATAGTGATACAGACCTAAGTTTAAATTCAGCTTATGAGCTTGTTGGTTCAATGGCACATATTTTAAATAAACCAGAAATACACGACGGAAAAGTAGCAACAGGATATGGCTTAATTCAGCCACGTGTTGGTATAAATTTAGATGTAAGCTATAAAACTTTATTTACAAAAATATTTGCAGGAAGTGGTGGAATTGATTCATATTCAAATGCAATATCAGATATTTATCAAGATAATTTTGGAGAAGGAATATTTACGGGAAAGGGTATTTTTGATTTACAATTATACTCGAAAATACTAAAAAATGAAATACCAGAAAATACAGTACTAAGTCACGATTTGCTAGAAGGAAGTTATTTAAGATGTGGTCTAGCATCAGACATTTTAATAATGGATGGATATCCAACAAAATATTTAAGTTTTATGGCAAGGCTTTCTAGGTGGATTAGAGGAGATTGGCAAATTGTAGGATGGCTTAAAAATCCAAAACTAAATTTACTTTCTAAATATAAAATATTTGATAATTTAAGAAGAAGTTTATTTGAAATTTCTATAATAATTGCAGGTATTTATTTTTTTATAATATCAAATATATTCAAAATAAATGTAGTATTTCCAGTTACACTACTTGGAATTATTACAATATTGCCATTTATTTTAGAAATTTTAAATGTAATAATTTTCAAAAAAGATGGAGAACAAAAACAAAATACATTTACACCAAAAATTGCAGGAGTGACAGGTGCTATTTATAGAGCTTTTATAACATTTGGCAGTTTGCCCTACAAGGCTTATGTAAGTGCAAAAGCAATAGTAATAACTTTATACAGAATTTTAGTGAGCAAAAAACACAAGCTAGAATGGATGACATCAGAAGAAGCTGAAAAGGTACTAAAAGATGATATTGCAAGTTACTATAAATTAATGTATTTTAATACAATTTTAGGTTTTATAACTTTAATATATTTTTGTACTAAACCAAATATCCTCGGAGCCGTAATTGGAATAATTTGGCTACTTGCTTCAAGCTTAATGTGGCTTATAAGTAAAGATATAAAACAAAAAAATCCCAAAGCAGAGCTAGAAACAGGAGAAATAAAATACCTGGAAAATGTGGGAAAAAGAACTTTTGAGTTTTTCTTAGATAATCTAAATACAGATAACAATTATTTAATACCAGATAATTTTCAAGAAGATAGAAAAGAATTATATGTAGATAGAACATCATCAACAAATATAGGATTATCAATGCTTTCTGTTATTGCAGGTTATGACTTAGGATATATTGATTTACTAACAACAATAGAACTTCTAAAAAATATAATAAACACAATAAATGAACTCGAAAAATGGAATGGTCACCTTTATAATTGGTATAATATAAAAACTCTAAAACCACTAATACCAAGGTATATATCAACAGTAGATAGCGGAAATTTTGTAGGATATTTATATGTGGTAAAGGCATTTTTAGAAGAGCAAAAAGAAGATGAAAGTTTGATAAAAAATGTAGATTATTTAATAAAAAATACAGATTTTTCAAAATTATATAGCAAAGAACATAGATTATTTTCAATTGGATTTAATATAGAAGAAAACAAACTTACAGACTCTTACTATGATTTGCTAGCCTCAGAAGCTAGACAAGCAAGCCTTGTTGCAATAATAAAAAGAGATGTAGAAGTAAAACACTGGAACAGTTTAAGTAGAACTTTAACAATTTTAGACAACAAAAAAGGCTTAGTTTCGTGGTCTGGAACGGCTTTTGAGTATTTAATGCCAAATATAAATATACCGAGATATAAAGGAAGTTTAATAGATGAATCAATAAGATTTGCAGAAATGTGCCAAATAAAATATGCCGAGGCTTTAGGCACACCTTGGGGAATTTCAGAATCTGCATTTAATGTAAAAGATTTACACTCAAATTACCAATATAAAGCCTTTGGAATTCCGTGGCTAGGATTAAAAAGAGGTTTAGCAGATGAAATTGTAATTGCAAGTTATGGAAGTGTTTTGGCTTTACAAGATAAACCAAAAGAAGTAGTACAAAATTTAAAACGACTTGAGAAATATGGAATGTACAACAAATATGGATTTTACGAGAGTTTGGACTTTTCACCACAAAGGCTTAAAGCAAATGAGGAAGCAAATGTTGTAAAAACATATATGGCACACCATCAAGCATTAATACTATTATCAATAAATAATTTAATAAATAACAATATTTTTCAGGAAAGATTTATGAAAAATCCAGAGGTAGAAGCAGTATCAATTTTGTTACAAGAAAAAATGCCAGAAACATTTATTGTAACAAAAGAGGAAAAAGAAAAGCCAGAAAAACAGAAATATCAAGATTATGAAAATTATTCTGTTGTATCATATAAAAAGATTGATGAAAGAATAATGAGGTCAAATGTAATATCAAATGGAAACTATACAGTTGCTTGTAATCAAAGACTCCAAGGCTTTAGTAAATTTGGTGATATATATGTAAATAGATTTAAAAAGACGGCTGACTATAATCAAGGAATTTTTATGTATGTAAAAAATATAGAAAATCAAAATATTTTAACAGTTGGAGAAGATGGAACAACTGCAAGTTTTATGCCAGACCAAATGTCTTATGAAAAAGATTTGGGATATATAAAAACAAACTTAAAAATAACGTTAGATACTGAAGAAGGTGTAGAAATAAGATGTTTAGAACTAGAAAATAAGGGAGGAAGGGAAGAAACTTTAGAAGTAACAGGAGTTTTTGAACCTATACTATCGAAAAGAGAGCAAGACTATGCACATCCTGCATTTAACAATTTATTTTTGCTATATGATTATGATAACGAAAACAATATACTAGAAGTAAAACGTAAAAAAAGAAACAAAGACGAAGAGGAAATCTACTTAGAAACCACATTTTTAACAGATTGTGAGACAATTGTGGATAACGAATTTGAAATAGATAAAGAAAGATTAAATGAAAGAGGAAACTTAAAAATACCAGTAGCAATAGAAAAATCCCTTCCATTTTCTAAGAAATTAGGACTAGTTACAGAACCGATGGTAGCACTAAGAAAAACAATAAAATTAGGTGGCGGACAAAAAAGAATGATAAGCTTGATTATTTCGGTTGATAAAACAAAAGAATCGGCCATCAAAAATTTAGATAAATACAAAAACCTAGAAAATATAAAAAGAGCATTTGAAATATCAAAAGCAAAAGCAGAAGCTGAAAGTAGGTATTTAGATGTAAAAGCAAAAGAGATGGAAATATACCAAAAAGTTTTAGGATATATACTTTTCGATAATCCTATAAGGTCAAGACAAATAAAAAAATTAAATGTTACAAGATACAGCCAAAGTGAAATATGGAAATATGGTATTTCAGGAGATTTAATAATCATTTTAGTAAAAATACGAGATAGCAATGACATTTATGTAATAAAACAAGTTCTAAAGATGTACGAATTTTTCAGAAGTAAAAATATCAAAATAGATTTGGTATTTTTAGATGAGGAAAATCATAGCTATGAAAATTATGTAAGAGAAGAAATCGATTCCCAAATTTTGGATAGACATCTGTTCTTCCTAAAAAATATAAGAGGCGGAATTTTTGTATTACAAAAAAGTGAGCTACCTAAAAAAGACTTAGATTTAATAAACTTTTTATCAAGTTTCACAATTGATGCACATTTAGGGGACTTAAGACATTTGGTAGAAGACATTGAAGAAGAATATTTAGCAAGTGTTCAAAATATACCAGAAGAATATATTGAAGATGGAAATATAGAAAGCCCTCAAATGGGAACAGAAATTGACATTCTAAAAAGTAACGAAAACAAGTACTACAATGGTTATGGGGCATTTTCGCCAGATGGAAAAGAATATTTAATAAAAGTAAACAAACAAAATAGATTACCAACAGTATGGAGCCATATTATTGCAAATGAAAATTTTGGAACATTAGTTACAGAAAATATGGGAGGATATACTTGGTATAAAAATAGTAGATTAAATAGGATATCAAACTGGTCAAATAGAGCATTTTTAGATGATCCTTCAGAAATTATATATTTAGAAGATTATAAAACAGGAAAAAAATGGTCACTTGGATTAAATCCTATGCCAGATGAAAATGATTATAGCATAATTTATGGATTTGGATATAGTAAATTTATTCATAATAGTTTAGGAATAAATCAGGAATTAGAGGTATTTGTGCCTTGCTTAGATACTGCAAAACTAAGTATATTAAGGCTTACAAATAACAATCCAGAAAGAAGAAAATTAAAACTTGTATATTATATAAAACCAGTTTTAGGTGAAGACGAAATAAAATCAGATGGCTGTATAAAAATAAATTATGATGATAATTCAAATATGGTTATAGGCGAAAATTTATATGAGGCAACATTTAAAAATAAGGTATTTTTGACAAGCAGTGAAAAAATAAAAAGTTTTACAGGAGATAAAAAGCTATTTTTAGGAAAAGGCGGAATTTCAAATCCAGATGGACTTAAAAAGGTTAGGCTAAACAATTCATCAGGTTTTGGAGCAACAAATTGTATTGCAATTCAAATTGATATCGAGTTAGATAGTATGTCAACAAAGGAAATTGTGCTTAATTTAGGCGTATGTGAAAATATTATAGATGGAAAAAATATGGCATATAAATATAACAAAATTCAAAATTGTAAACAAGAATTAGAGGCAGTAAAACGAAAATGGAAAGATACTTTAGAAAGATTGCAAGTCTATACTCCAATAGAGTCTATGAATATAATGCTTAATGGTTGGGCTTTATACCAAACAATATCAAGTAGATTATATGGCAGAACAGGATTTTACCAATCAGGTGGTGCTTATGGATTTAGAGACCAATTGCAAGACACTTTGTGCTTAAAATATACAAATCCAAATAAGGTAAAAGAACAAATAATAAAACACTCTATGCATCAATTTATAGAGGGAGATGTAGAACACTGGTGGCACGAAGAAACTTCAAGAGGAATAAGGACAAAGTTTTCAGATGACCTATTGTGGTTACCATTTGTGGTAGAAGAATATATAGAAGCAACAGGAGATAGCGAAATTTTAGAAATAAAAACACCATATTTACAAGGAGAAGTTTTAAAAGAAGATGAAGAAGAAAGATACGACCTATATAAAAGCTCAGAAATTCAAGGCTCAATATATGACCATTCAATAAGAGCAATAGAAAAAACTTTAAACTTTGGGGAACACGGAATACCCAAAATTGGAACAGGTGACTGGAATGACGGATTTAGTACTGTTGGGAATAAAGGAAAAGGAGAAAGTGTATGGCTAGGATTTTTCCAGTATTTAGTAATTAATAGATTTTTACCATTTATAAGACAAAAAGGAGATAAGGAAAGAGAAGAAAGATACAAAAAAATCTTACAGGACCTAAGAATTGCCCTAAATATCAAATGTTGGGATGGCAGATGGTTTAGACGCGCATATATGGATGATGGACAAATATTAGGAAGTATAGAAAATGAAGAATGCAGAATAGATAGTATCGCACAAAGTTGGTCTGTAATCTCAGGAGCAGGAGATATGGCAAAACAATTGGTGTCTATGGAAAGCTTAGAAAATCATTTAGTAGACAAAGAAAATGGAATAATAAAACTTTTAGACCCTCCATTTATAGACGGAAAATTAAATCCGGGATATATAAAATCTTATTTGCCAGGTGTTCGTGAGAATGGGCGGACAATATACGCATGCAAGTGTGTGGGTAATTATAGCAGAAGCTATGCTTAAATTTGGAGATAAGGCAGTTAATTTTTACAATATGATAAATCCAATTGAACATTCTAAAACAAAAGAATCAGCAAATAAATACAAAGTTGAACCTTATGTAATTGCAGCTGATGTATATGGAGCCTCAAACCTTGCAGGACGTGGAGGTTGGACTTGGTATACAGGATCTTCAAGTTGGTTTTACAAGGCTGGAATTGAGTATATTTTAGGGTTTAAGATTGAAAACAATATGCTTAGAATTAATCCTTGCATTTCTAAGGATTGGCGAGAATTTAGTATGAGGTACAAGTTTGGTAGGAGTATTTATAATATTAAGGTGAAAAATCCTAATGGGAAGTGTTTTGGAGTTAATAAGATTTTAGTAAATGGTGAAGAAATGCCAAATAAGGCGATTTTGTTGGTTGATGATGGTAGAGTAAATGATGTAGTTGTGGAGATGTAAATGACCCATTGGGACCGGTTCTTTTTTGGTAAATTGCCCCATTGGGACCGGTTCTTTTTGGGACAAAAATTATTTTAAAGATATTTTCAAATAACCGAATGAAAAACCCACAAATAACCGAACAAAAAAGTCACAAATAACCGAAAAGGCAATTAAATTTCTTAAACACGAAATAAAAAACCAAAAAATAAAAGTTATTTCTCATTTGAGAAATAACTTGACAAAAATTCTATGGGGAGTTAAAATAAATATAGGTGATGAAAATGTTAAAAAGAGAAATGTATTTATCAAGAATAAGAGGATTTTATGACAGTGATTTAATAAAAATACTAGTAGGAATAAGAAGATGTGGTAAATCTGTAATACTAAAACAAATAATGAATGAGTTAAAAGAAAAAAAAGTAGATGAAAATCACATTATATATGTAAATTTTGAACTTATAGAATTTGAAGAATTACAAGACTATAAAAAGCTTAATAAATATATCAAAGAAAAAATAAAGGATGACAAAAAATATTATGTTTTTCTAGATGAAATTCAAAAAGTAATAAAATTTGAAGAGGTTGTAAATTCACTTAGAGCCTCAATAGAAAATATCAGTATTTTTATTACTGGTTCAAATAGTAAATTACTATCAAATGAATTATCTACGGTACTATCTGGAAGATATGTATTATTTAATATTTATCCATTAAGCTATAAAGAATTTATAGAATTAACAGGAAAAGATGCAAAATCAATAGAAACATTTTGGGACTTTGTTAAATGGGGAGGACTTCCAAATAGGACACAATTTAAAGATGAGGGTAATATAAAAGATTATTTGCATAGTGTATTTGACTCGATTATATTAAGAGATGTTGTTGAAAGATTAGGACTAAAAGATACAATTTTATTTGATTTAATACTTCAATATATTGTAGACACAACAGGTCGACAATTTTCAGCTGAAAACGTTATAAACTTTTTAAAAAGAGAGGGGAAATCTATTTCAACAGAAACTTTATACACATATTTAGATGCATTATGTAAGGCTCTAATGATAAAGAAAATATATAGATATGATATTCATGGAAAAGCAATATTGAAAACATTGAATAAATATTATATGACAGATTTAGGAATTGCGCAAATAAAAAATAACAATTTTGAAATAAACAAGAGTTTTGCTATTGAAAATGTGGTATATAATGAATTATTAGAAAGAGGATATGATGTATATATTGGGAAAACAAAAGATGGAGAAATTGACTTTATAGCAACAAAAACAGAAGAAAAAATATATATACAGGTTACCTATTTATTAGAAAGCGAAAAGGTTATAAATAGGGAGTTTGGAGCATTTGAAGAAATCAAAGATAATTATCCTAAATATGTTCTTTCATTAGATAATACTAATTTTTCTAGACAAGGAATTATTCATAAAAATATAATAGATTGGTTACTGGAAAGTAATTAACTTAACGAAATATTCTAGTATGTAAATAAAAGGAGAGCTAAAACTCTCCTAATTTTTTTACTAAAATTTAATCTATCATATTGGCACATAAACCCCAAATATAAGAAAAAGAATAACAACATATAAAATCAACATAGCAATTCCAGCAATAATTAATAACCCAAAATCTTTAACCTCAACATTAACAGTTTTCATTTTATTACCAACCTTAACTTCTATAATAGTATTTCCCTTAGATATACCAGTTACAACTCCATAATCATTTACACGAGCAATATCAGAATTCTGACAATTATAACTAATAACATCATCAAAAATACCTTCGTAATTTTCAGGAATGGTTTTAATATTTAAATCTAATTTTTTGCTTTTGTTAATAAACAAAACTAAATTATCATCTGAAATATCAAAATCATAATCTATTTTAATTTTAGAATCCTCTATAGTATCATTGGTAATTTTAACTTCATCAGTAGAAATAACCTTAAAATTATCATTATTAATTGAAATTACAGAACTATTGCTAGTTCCGGCATTTAAACTGCCAATATTACCACCAATCAAATTGGTATTAACAGTATCTATTTTGCCAGTAACAGTCGAATCCTCAGTTTCGCCGCCAACATAAAATTTATCAATAGAGCCAGAGTTAAGTTTAACTTGTGCACTTTCTACAGTGCCTCTATTTACAGACTGATACAAATAAATAGAACCACCATTAATTTTCACAGTACAATTACCAGTATAGCCATTTGAACCTCCAGCAGTTACATAAGCTTTACTCATATCTCCATCATTAATAGTAAGATTTGCAGTTCCTGTATAAGAATAACCTTGACCTCCACCAAAAAGAAGAGATTGGATAGTTCCGCCATTTACAATAGTATTTGCAGTAGTTACGCGGCATTTAGAATTAATAGCGTCATCTTTAGTTCCAACAGAATAATTTACGCCACTAATTTTACCAGTTGCAATAGCACCACCTTGCATAGAAAAAATATTGCCACCATTTACTTCTATATTTGAAGTATCAACTGTGGCATAAAAATATCCTCCCCCAACAATAGCATTTGTTACATTGCCATCATTCATAACTATTTTTGTATTAGAAACAAAAGCTGAAGTATCCTCAGTAAAACCAATTCCTCCACCTACAAGGTTTTGAACAGTTCCACTATTCATTGTGATGCTAGATGAAGCAAAATTTCCTCCGTTTCCACCGCCAAAAATAGACACAGTATTTGGCACAACTTGGCTTCCACCGTCCCATGATACAACAGTTTGACCATTTTCTTCGGATACAGTAATAGATGTTCCATTTGCATAAATTGCACCTTGATTATTGTTGTAGGTTTCGTCATATATTGGAAGAGAAGAAGCGTAAGATCCAGTAAAATTTAAAATTTCGAAACAAAATATCAATGTAAATAATATTATTAATTTTTTCATTTAATTTTAGTCCTTTCTTAATAATTTTTGATAAGTGTATTATAATATTTTATGATTAAGTTTTATAAGATGTGATTTTTTGTCAAATATTAGTTTTTCCTTGTGTGCCAAAGACTTATTTGTTATAATATAAAAAATCTAAGGATATGGAGGACAATGCAATAATGGACAAGTTTTATTTAGAAAAAGTAACTTACAAAAGGAAAGAAGATATTATTGAGTATATAAGAGAATTATACAAATTGGGTTCAAGAATAAATGGAGTTGGCAGACTTCAAGATTATGTAACAGAGGATACTGAGGATTTTGATGCTTGGTTTAAAAAAATAAAAGAAGAAGAAAACGAAGAGTTTCATAAGACTTGTTTTCTTTTTATTAGAGAAAATGATGATAAATTAATAGGAATGTTAAATATTAGAATATGTGAGGATTTAAAAGATTATCCATATGGACATATAGGATATTCAATTAGGCCTTTAGAACGTAATAAAGGTTATGGAAAAATACAATTCTTTTTAGCGTTGGAAGAATTAAAGAAATATAATATAAAAATGTGTCAAATGAATTGTGTGAGTGATAATGATGCTTCAAGAAAAATAATATTATCATTAGGTGGAGTTTTTGAGAAAAATATTGAATGTGAAGAATATTATTTGATTGATGTTTATAAAGCAATAGAGGAAAATTATGAAAAGTATAGTAGTTATGAAAAAAAGAAAATAATTAGTAATCCAATTATTGTAACTACACTTTGTAATAAAAAAGAAATTGCTGATAAAATGAAATTTACTTTATTAGAAAAAAGATTAATTGCAGGATGTCAAATATCAGAGAGAAGATCAACATATTGGTGGAATAACTCTATTGAGGAAGCAACAGAATTTCATCTAGAAATGAGAAGTCAAGAAAACTTATTTGATAAAATAAAAGAAATAATATTAGAAATTAATGATTATGATGTGTGTGAAATTTCGTATTATGAAATAAAGGGGGCAAATAAGGAATTTTTAGAGTGGATAGAAAATGAAACAATTTAGTTAATATTGGAGGACACTATTATAACCAAAATAATAAATATATTGGCTATATTGATGGTGCTAATATTCATATTATGGAAAAGAAGATGTTTAAGCTAATGAAATTTGTGGATTTTTAAAAGAAATCTATTGACAACACCGAAAAAATAATGTAAACTACTAATATTGGAAATGAGATAATTAAATATAAAAAAATAAAAAGTTGGAACCAAGGGGGTAATCTCTTTAGTTTCAACTTTTATTTATATGCTGGAAATAAAAAATGAAATGTGGTTCGAATATAAATTGAAGGAGGAATTTGTAAATGATTGATTTACATGTACATACCACAAATTCAGCTGGTAGATTAAAAGTAGAAGAAATTTTAGAAATGGCGAAAAAACAAGAAATAACAACAATATCATTTTGTGACCATAATGTTGTACGGGGCGTACGACGAAATTGAAAGCAAGAAAATATGAATTAAGAAAAAGAAAATTTAGAATTTTTAAAATCAGTATGTAAAAAAGAAGGAATAAAAATAGATGAAAATTTAGACATAAAAACACCAAATGATAAAGCAAGCACAGTTTTAAAATATAATATGATGGAATTCAAAGAAAACGATTTAATATTAGATGAAATGTTAGGAAAAGATAGAAAGAAAAGTTTTGCAAGAGGATTTGTTCACAATCCAAATTCACCTTTCTATATTGATATGACCAAAAATTTGCCAACAGCAAAAGAAGTTGCAAACTTAATTCATAGTACAGGTGGAGAAGTATTTTTGGCACATCCATTTGATTATAAAGATATTGATCATAAAAAGTATATTGAGGATATGTATGATTTAGGAATATTAGATGGAATTGAATGCATACACACAAGACACAGTTTAGAGCAAATTAAATTTATAAAAAATTTTGCAAAAGAGAAGAATTTAAAAATAAGTGGAGGAAGTGATTTCCATAGAGATGAAAAACAAAAGCTTGGATATGGTGTAGAGGGAACTGTTCCAATGACAGAAGAGTATTTATTAAAAAATGTTTATGAGGTATTGTAATGGAAGAAAGATATAAAAGTAAAATTGTTGTGGATTTATTGTTAAAAAGAAAAAATGAAAATGGCAAAGAAGAAATATTGTTATTACTAAGAGAAAACACAGGATACTTAGACGGATACTATGATTTACCAGGTGGTCATGTAGATGAAAATGAAGATTTATATGCTGCAATGATTCGTGAGGCAAAAGAAGAAATTGGAATAGATATTTTTAGAGAAGATATGAAAATTATACACATATATCATCATTTTAGAAATGGTATGTTAAAATTTGGATTTTCTGCAAATAGATATGAGGGAAGATTGATTAATAATGAGCCTGAAAAATGTAAAGAATTGAAATGGTTTGAAACGGAGAATTTGCCTGAAAATATTATTCCTAGAATTAGAGAGGAAATATTAAATGTTGAGAATGATGTTTTTTATAGTTATGATGAAAAAATAAGTAAAGCTACCAAAAAAAGAGAAAATCCATCCAAAAACACCAAAACAACAATTGAACAAAAACAAAAAATGATATATAATT
>ULWY01080472.1_pt1 | contig 31406 bp, 25 predicted proteins | sample 1960761 | NCBI WGS metagenome assembly ULWY01 (sample SAMEA4835824, study PRJEB28245) | human gut metagenome | biome: gut microbiome; material: fecal sample | place: Denmark | collected 2008 | reverse complement strand
GAACTCCATCACAACAGGTCTTCATACTCTTGAAGGCATGGGAATCCGTATGATTGATAATTTCGTTGGAGGTTATCTGAATTTTGCATGCATTCTTCTCTGGTTGATCTATCTTAACTGGAGAGTAGGGCTGATTGCCATAGCAGGTGCGGCAATATCTTTGATATTCCTTCTGGTTATTTCCAAATACAGTACTGTAAATGCCCCTGTCCTTGCAGAAGCTAATAAGGATCTGACTGGAGCAACACTGGAATATGCCAGAGGTCTTGCAGTTGTGAAGTCATTTGGCAGAGCGGGAGCTTCTATGGATGCCATGAGCACTGCATGCAGAGACAGTCGTGATATCAATCTGAAGATAGAATGGGGCTATATTCCTTTTGATGCACTGCATTTACTGGCGTTAAAAACTGCAAGCGTAGCCATTGCCATTGCTGCTTTTTACCTGGGAGTTTCCGGCCAGCTTGATTTTACATCCGTAATGCTTGTCGTCCTGCTGTCATTCCATATATTCGGCTCACTGGAACCAATATCTGACTGTGCACATGTACTGGCGATCATTGATGATGCACTGGATCATCTGGATGCATTGACAGGAGAATCTTTTATCGACGCAGATGGCAGAGAAATAAAAATACACAACTACGATATTCAATTCAAAAATGTTGACTTTTCCTATGGAGAAGGACAGGGCAAAAGACAGGTACTTAGAAATGTAAGTTTCAAGATTCCCCAGAATACCGTAACTGCGATCGTAGGTCCATCAGGAAGTGGCAAATCTACCATATATAATCTGATTGCCAGATTCTATGATGTAGACAACGGAAGTGTCAGTGTAGGTGGACACAATGTGAAAGAATTCACATGCGACAGCCTTTTGTCTAATATATCTATGGTATTCCAGAATGTTTATCTGTTCCACGATACCATAAGAAACAACATATGCTTTGGTAAACCGGATGCAACAGAAGAAGAGATGATAGAAGCTGCAAAGAAGGCATGCTGTCATGATTTCATCATGGCATTACCGGATGGTTATGATACTGTGGTCGGAGAAGGCGGCGGAAGCCTGTCCGGTGGCGAGAAACAGCGTATTTCCATAGCAAGGGCTATTCTGAAGGATGCGCCGATCATCATACTGGATGAAGCCACAGCCAGTGTAGATCCGGAGAACGAACATCTTATTCAGGCAGCAATATCTGAGCTTACCAGAGGTAAAACGATCGTTACGATTGCCCACAGACTGGCAACGATCGAACAGGCAGACCAGATCCTTGTTGTTGATGATGGGCAGATCGTCCAGAGCGGAACACATAGTGAACTTGTGAAAGTTCCGGGAAAATATAAAGATTTTGTAGATATCAGAAGTAAATCAGAAGGGTGGAGATTAGCATGAAAAAATTAACAGGTAGAGATTTAATTACGATAGGTATCTTCTCAGCAATCTATTTTGTACTTAATCTAGCAGCTATGATCACCGGCTTTGTACCGGTATTATGGTTGTTGCTTCCGGGTGTTGCGGGAATACTTACAGGAATCCCCTTCATGCTGATGGAGTCCAAAGTGCGTAAACCGGGAGCTATCCTCATTATGGGAGCTATCACTGCATTATTGTATTTTGTAACAGGACAGTTTACTGTGCTTTTGCTTATCACTTTTGCTGTTGCATGCATTTTGTCCGAGGTATACAGGGCAATTACCAAATACGATAACAATTTTATCCATATGACGATATCCTTCATCATTTTCTGCTATGGTATGTTAGGTTCCCCAATGGCAATTTGGGTATACAAGGACAGCTTCCTTGCACAGATCCAGCAAAATGGAATGTCTGCTGAGTATGTACAGTCATTATCAGGGCTGATTTCGACGCCAATGTTCATAGGCCTGTGTGTTTCTCCTATAATAGGAGGACTTGTGGGTGCCATGATCGCGAAAGGACTGTTCTGTAAACATTTCAGGAAAGCAGGAATTGTATAATGAATGGTCAGATCAAGATAAAACCTCTTGACCCCAGGGCTGGTCTATGGCTGCTGTTAGTTGCAAACATAGGCATGTTCTGTGAGAAAAATACAGAGCAGGGAAGTATGCTTTCGGGCATATTTCTCCTACTCCTTTTGCTATATGGACAGTATATGGCAGCAATAAAAGGAGCATCACTGCTTATTGTATTCCGGTTATTGTTAAAATTTGTATTTCCCCTGTGCCCGTCATGGGTCAATATGGTATTTCCGGTACTTATCAACTACACACTGCGTATGATGCCCTGTATTCTGGCAGGATTACTGATCCTTCGTACATCATCCATGTCCAGAATGATAGCTGCCATGCGTGCATTACATCTTCCCCAGGGATTTATCATAGCCATGTCTACCACATTCAGATATTTCCCGGCTATCAAAGAAGAATTTATACATATAAGAGCAGCAATGAAACTGCAAAATATTCCACTGTCCAGCAGATTAGAATGTACGGTGGTTCCTCTTATGATGTCTGCTGTGAATACATCAGATGAAATAGCGGCTGCAGCGGTGGCAAGAGGAATTGAAAATCCATGCAAAAAAACCAGTGTTATTAAGATACATATGGTAGTATCAGACTGGATTGTAATGTTTCTGGTAACAATTGGAGTTACAATACTTATGATAGCAGCATAATGTGAAAATACTGAAAGGCGCGGATTATTATGATAAAATTTGAAAATGTAAATGTTAGTCTTCAGGGTAAAAATATTTTATCTGATATTAATCTGGAGATAAAAGATGGGGAATTCGTATTGATCTGTGGTGACAGTGGGTGTGGAAAAACTACTATGACTAAACTGGTCAATGGTCTGATTCCCCATTTTGTTAAAGATGTGAAATTAGAGGGTAGGGTTACTGTATCAGGTAAAAATGTTTCCCTGACTCAGATGTACGAGATTGCAGAGTTGGTTGGTTCTGTTTTCCAGAACCCAAAGACCCAGTTCTTTCATACCAATTCCAGTGCTGAAATGGCATTTGGACTGGAAAACAGAGGTGCCAGTCCGGAATACATACAGAAGAGAGTAGAGGACACGATAACGGAACTGGATATAGAGAATTTGGCTGACAGAAATGTATTCTCTATGTCAGGCGGTGAAAAGCAGCTTCTTGCATTTGCCTCTGTATATGCGATGGACCCTGATGTGTATGTGTTAGATGAACCTTCGGCAAATCTGGATGCAGCAGGCATAGACAAGTTATGCAAAAGACTTGAGGTAATAAAAAATAATGGACATACGGTAGTGGTGGCAGAACACAGACTGGCATATCTTCAGAAATTCGTAGACAGAGTCATTTATATAAAAGAGGGGCACATTGAGCAGGAATTTACTCCATTAGAGTTCGGACAGCTTCCTGATGCAGAATGGGAACTTATGGGACTTAGAAGCATCTCCAGGGAACAGATACGTATACCCGAACTTGCAAATACTCAAAGAGATGCTGACCTGATGATCCGTAATCTTTCCTGTAAGAGGAAGAAGCAGCTTATCTTTCACAATGTATCCTTATCTGCCAATGAGGGCGATATTATTGGAATCCTTGGTAAAAATGGAGCAGGAAAGTCAACGTTCTGCAACTGTCTGTGTGGACTGCTATCCCCCAAAAGTGGAGAAATTATATATAAAGGAAAGAAACTTTCAGGCAAAGCCAGAACGAAGCTGTTTGGTATGGTAATGCAGGAAGTAAATCACCAGTTATTTTCTGACAGTGTGAAAAATGAATGTCTGCTGGCGAAAGAGGATGCCACAGATGCAGAGATCATGAGTCTGTTGGAAAGCTTTGATCTGACAGAATATGCAGACAATCACCCAATGACTTTATCCGGCGGACAAAGACAGCGGCTTGCCATATGTCAGGCGGTGATGGGTGGTAAGAAACTGCTTATATTTGACGAACCTACCAGCGGTCTGGATTTCAGACATATGTGTCAGGTAGAGAAACTCATGAAGAAACTGGCAGAAGAGAACTATATCATTCTGGTCGTGACACATGATTATGAATTCCTGAATAGAACGTGTGATGGATATGTTCAAATCAATAATTCCCTTTGTATTCCTGAGGAAAGGTGCTAAAATAATATTAATTAGTGAGAACTAACTGTATATTATATAATGCGAAGGAGCCGTGAGCCATATGAAATACACAGATATGCCGCTTGCAATGTGGCTGGTATTTGTAAAATCATTCAGAAACAACCTGACAACTGTATTGGGAATAAAACCATTAGAGGCAAAAGAGATTACCCAAAAGGCGAAGCGCAAATATAAGGAAATCATAGCGAAGATTCCTGAGTTCGAGAAGAAAGACAGATTCAAGATGAATCTGGTAAGCTGTGCCATGTTTTCAGCATTTCTGCTAGCACTGCCTACACTTCCGGATGTAGATGCCGCCACAGAATATTATAAAAAAGCAATGATGACAAATCTCATGGAGTGGTTCTGCAGACAGAGCGGTAAAAGCCAATATTCTCCATCAGATATTCGTGGAATGCAGGAAACAGCAGCACTTAGAGCCGGTGACAGAAATCCCTATTCCTGGAATATGGATTTTCGTGAATATGAAGATGGAAGCGGTTATGAGGCAAAATTCTATACCTGCGGAATTTGTACACTTATGACGGAACTGGGATTGAAACAATTGATTCCGGCTATGTGCCGCCTTGATTATACAATGAGCGAGGCTGGAGGTGTGACCAATTTTGTCAGGGAATATACATTGGCTTCCGGTGGTCCCTATTGTGACTGCGGTTATAAGAAAAAATAACAATGTATATGAGTAAGATTTTCCCTTATTTTTACCAATGTATAAATATATGGTAAAAATAAGGGATTTTTGCTGTATAAAGGTTATTGGGTTTGGTTAAAAGTTTGGGTTTTCATAACCTTAGTTTGCTATACAAATATTGTCGGGATAGATATAATAAAGTCAGAGATTGTCAACGATAAAGAGTGAAAGGATTGAAAAATATGAAAAAAGTATGGATTGGTCTGTCAATTACATGTATTTTGATAGGCATATTGGGAACTGCGGTAGATGTGATAGAGGGAAATTCCCTGGAAGATACCGCTATCGTACTCTTCGTTCTGGCTTTATTTGCAGTATTCTTTGGCTGGCTTGCATGGCTCTGGAGAATCAGATCTCCTCTAAAAAGGGCAGGAGAACAGGCATCTATGGCGGCGAACAAGGTAAAAGAAAGCAACGATGCGTACAAAGAGTTGTCCAAATCATTAAAGCGCCGCGTATGGAAGTATCGTATTGTAGGTGCACTGCTGGCCGTATTAGGTGTACGGATGTGGCCAATGGGGAACTGGAGTACCTTCTGGATATCCTTTGGAACGGTCGTGCTGATCATCGGTATCGCAATCTTTATGATGGGCTCACCGCAAGATTATAATAGTATAACTGATGCAGCTAAAATGATCGGACTGGATAGAGAACGGACGATAGATGAATTCTACGAAGCTTATAAAGACATACAGACTCCGCTTGGCTCTGCCTGGCTGGGGTATTTCTACACTTCTCCTTATAAATCAATGATATTCGGCCCTGATAACAGGGGACAGTTCATATACTTCTATCTGAACAGCGCAGGTAACGTTGGTTATATTGGATATTCTTTTCTGGAAAATGCGATAAAGGAAAAATTGACTGAGCCGGTCTATCCACCTGCAAAAGATTTGGGAGCAGATACAGCAGGACATCTCTGTTACCATACAGATATCTTTTTCTTCCAGGACTGGTTGAAGGCGAGTATCGAGAATTATGTGAAGACAGGACAGGTGAATCCCTTTATGGATGCATCTCCCTCAGAAATTTATACCTTTACCGAGGATTTCAAGCTTACCGGAGAGCACTTTGAGGTACAGGATAAGGATCAGAATACTGTCTACATAGTAGATAGTACCATGCCTCTTATTAATCTGTATATCCATGATACGGACGGCAATGAGATATTTAAAATGACGAAGGAAATCGGACACGCGCTGGCTACTTACCGCTTTTTCTACCGGGGAGAGCCTTATGGTGTATTGGAGAAACAGTTCACTTTGGTACGTGATTCTTTCGCAATGGATATTAATGAAGGTAAGCTGGAACTGATCGAATACGCAGGAACGATTGGTCATAACTTCAAGGTAACATTGAATGGTACGCTGATCGGTGCGATCATGGATGACATGGACATCACCATTAAAAATATCATATGGGACAATGCTTTCCTGATCGTCTATGACAGGACTTATCTGCCACTTATCACTGCAATGGCAGTCATGGTAACCAGAGAGCTTGCCAGGGATGAGGATGGTGGACTGAGCAACCGATAAAAAGAGGAGAGAGACATATGAAAAGAGAGAGACGAATAGGAATTATACTTGCAACGATTGCGACAACAGCTCTGTGTGGCTGTGGAGGTCCTTCCACGGTAGCCTTTTCTGATGAAGAGGCAGCGAAGGAAGCACTGAATACAGCCAGAACTGTGCATTTTGATGGTGATGTGAAAGCGGTCAACCAGGGTACGGATATTCTGGCTGATGAACAGGTAGCCGGATATATGGAGGAGACAGGTTTTTTCAATACTAAATGGACAGTCTCTATTGATGGGAACACATGGTTCTATGCGAAATTCGTAACAGATGAACCAATCAATGAAAATACGGATACGCTTGTTTCAGCAACGACCTATGGTTTCTATGATGCAGATGACACCTGTATCGGCTATGCACAGGAGCAGGCAGTAAAAGGAGAAAGTGGTGATTATTATATTTGCTATATGGACGCAGATGGGAATCCCAAAGATTATTATTCCAATGAAAAAGCAACCGAGACCTATGACAGCGAAGGCAATCTCATTGCTACAGGGACTGTTGATTTTAATGGTTTCTTTGAAAGCCAACATTGTTATGTAGAGATTATTGCAGAAGAGGGCAGTACTACACAGATGGATTTCGTGGATAAGATGGCGATGTATCTCTACCTGTTTTCAGACTTTGACAGCGAACATTTCGACTGATTCAGGGTCTGTAAAACCGGTTCATGCCGAAATAAAGTGGATTGTCGTTATTTTATTCTGAAAAGTCACGGAATCAGGAGGAAATTATCATATGAAACAAAAGAATAATAGAATCAAATGGAAAAAGCTGCCGAAACGTGTACTTGCGGTAGGACTGACGGTTGCCATGCTCAGCAACATGGTAGACCTGTCAACGCTGCCGGTAGATGCACAGTCAACAGAAGAAGAGCTGACTATCGTTGCTTTCGATTCCTTATCAAAAGATATCCGGGAGCAGAAGCTTGAAATTGGGGCATCAGAGGATGACATCAATTTTCCGGATACGCTGACTGTAACGGTGGAAAAGATACAGACTGTAGAAAAAGATGATAAAGAAGCCGAGACAGAATCTACAGAAGAGACTACCGAGGCAACAGAGAGTACGGAAACCGAAGCTGAGAGCACAGAGTCTTCTACGGAACAGACAACAGAAATGTCAGAGGAGACTGACGAAGGTTCGTCATCTGCAACGGAGGCTTCAACCCAGACTTCAGAAGAAACTTCAAGCCAGGAAGCTTCACAGGAATCCGGCAGTGAGGAGACTTCTTCACAGACAACTGCCGAAGAAATGCAGAAAGCTGATGAGGATTCCATGCCGGCTGATTCACAGGAAGAAAAAGCAGAAGAAGCAGAGAACGAAGAAGCACGAAACAGTGGTTCTTTTTCTGGTGTACGCCTGTCTGCATTAGCGGATAACCTGCTTCCTCACAAGATGATCGTTCATGCAGCCGAGACCAAGCCTGAATCAGAAGACGAGACTACTACTCAGACCGAGAAGATCAGGCTTACAGATATCCAGTGGAAGATCAATGCAAGCGAAAGTGACGCAGAAGAATTCAACAGCAGCAAGAAATACAGCGGATTCTGCTATGTCTACACCCCGGTTTTGCCTGACACCGACAAAAAAGGCAATAAGCTGGTGCTGGGTGAAGACGTGGAACTGCCGATGATCTATGTGCTGGTTGGAGAGTATGGAATTGCAACTCTGGATAACGAATTGGTTGAAGTAAGTATAAACGACACAACAACGGGGTATGCAACGTTGCAAGAAGCATGTGAAGCGATTAGTGGAGCAGTAGAAACGCCATCTGCAGGTAACACGTTAGATATTACTTTAAAAATATTACAGACTATTAAACTTGATAGCGGATATAACTGGACATTAGACGGTGGAAATAAAAATATAACGTTGACTGTTGATTTAAATGGACAGGAAATAGGGTATTATAAAGATACGGTATGGGGTGGAAGTGGTACGAATGCCTTAAACATGCACTTTCAAAATATTACAGTTATCTTAACAGATAAAAGTAGTTCAAATGGTAAGCTACATGGTACTTTTTATGTAGAAAATTATTCGAATTTTACATTAGATAATACATATTGCCAAGTTTTACAAATTTGGGGAGGCACTACAGTATTAGAAGGTGGAGAATGTCCAAATTTATATGTAGGAAGTTTAAAACCTGCAAGTAATGAAAATGCTCGATGCCAGATTAAAGGTGGTACGTATGGAAATATAGTGGTTTATGGAGGAGCAGAACTCTCTATTGAAGGTGACGCAAGTGTTCGATCTATATATGCGCTCCATTACATTCAATCAGATGCCAATACATACAAAGATGTAAAAGCAACTGTTAATCTTCGTGGTGGGACATATACATCAGTAACAACAAGCCCTCGAAATGCTGAAGATGCTAAGGATGAATCCAAAGGTTATGCCCTTTCCAATATGTTAGCAACAGGCTATGATTTTGTTTCACAGGATAATAGTGAGCATATAGATTTAACAGATAAGACTTTGATTAGAAATGTCAAAGTAGTTCCCGTAGCGATTACGATTACAAAGCAGCCTTCCATTGCTTCTAATAAAAGTACTGTTCCGGAACATTACGCAGAAGCAGACGCACCGAAGCTTACCGTAGCGGCTGAAAGCACCGGTGAATTAACCTACCAGTGGTATCAGGTAACATCTGCTGGGACAGAAGGTGCTGCAACAGAGACAGCAGTTTCTGGCGCAACAGAAAGTACCTATCAGATTCCTGCCGGATTAACGCCCGGAACCTATCAGTACGATTGTACTGTTTCTTGTGGGGAAAGCTCTGTAAAATCGGATGCTGTTACCTTTACAGTAACACAGGCTGTCGTAAAGATCGTTGAAACCAAGGCAGATGGAACCACAAAGGAAACCTATTATGCCGATTGGGCAGATGCCATGACATACTTATCATATAGCGGTGAAGGTGAATTTGAAGGTGTTGAAAAGGCAGAGGTCATCTTATTGCAGGATACAAAGTGTATCGGTATATCTTCAGTACAGTCTATAGGTGATTTCGCTGGTCAGTTCCCAAAAGAAGTCATTATCAGATCTGAGGGAGAGTGCCATGAATTGTCCGGTGGTACGGTACTGAAAGCTGTGTATGATACGACACATGTATATATGAAGAATATAAAGGTGGAAGGATCTATTGCCTTGTCAGGAGGAGCCACACTTACATTAGATGAAAAAACAGAGGTGGTAGCTAAAAGCAAAGCGGATACTTTTGAGGTAAAAGAATCGAAACTTATTATTGGAGATGCAAAAGTGTCTGCTGGCATTGAATTGATAAGTGGCAGTACATTAGAAGTAAGGCAGGGAGCGGTTATTTCCGGTCCGAGTGGAGCTTTGGACGAACAGATTAAGGTGACAAATACAGGAAATACAGCTGTTCTGGGGGCAGGTGCTGCGACACCCGTTTTCTACGGAGATGGAGAACTCAGTATTTATTGCAAGAATGATACAGCTGACTGGTCTGCATCTTTAAAAACAACCGGAAACAAAAAAATCTGGTATCCGATTACGCTTCCGGAGGGCGTTACATTGCCGACGGATGGAGAAAATGCTTCTGTTGTTTCCGTATACAATGGAGACACCTATGGTCTTTATCAAAATGGAGACACAACGGATCATTCCATCAATGTACCGGGTCAGATCTGCAGCTATTATCTGACAAAAGATGGAAATAATAATCTGCAGAAAATATCAGATAGCAAATTTACGATGCCTGCTGCAGCAGTAACTCTGTTGGGCCATAATACAGATGAATATGGCGTGTGTGCAAATTGTGGCAGGACAGATCTTGCAAAAGCTTATGAGAACGGACACCTGCATGTTGAAGGTCTGACCGGACGTACCTATGACAGCTATCCGCAGATATTGTCAAATATCACACTGGATACTGCTGATGGTTCGAAGACACTCACTGCACCGAGTTATTACAATGAGAGAGGAATTCCGGCTTTGAACAGCCCTATCGGTGTAGGTGGTGACAATCCTCTGAATAGTGCTATAGCTGAGTATGTTGTACATTATAAAAATAATGCAGATATATATACCCTGACACAGGGGGAAGCTGGCTTTGATGAGGCAAAAGCACCTCAGGTCACAATTAAAGGACGTGGTAATTATACCGGAGAAGTTACCATTTACTTTACGATCGGAAAAGGTACGGCAAGACTGGGCGATATAAATGTCTGCATAAACAGTTATTGTGGATATGAGCAGCCGGCATGGAGTTTGATCCCTTTGCAATTTGAAGCTGATCCCAGCGATCAATATCAGTTTGCTGCCGGTCTGACTGATGGCAAATATATTCCGGTATGCTCTGAGGCAGAAGCCAATAATTGGTATAAGGGTGGTACTTATATATCAAACTACAAAATTGAGTATAGTACGGATGATCAAAAAACCTGGATAACAGAAAAAGAATTCGGCACCACAGTTGAAAATGCATATATGATCACCGATGCCGGAGAATATCCTTTTTATCTCAGAATAACAGGTGGAAATGGTCTTTTTGATACACTTACATCTGAAAAGTGTATTGCAAGGATTACGCCAAGAGACCTGTCTCTCTTATATGGTATTACTGTGGATGTACCTGAGGATCTGGTAGCATATTATACCGGTAAGCCGGTTCTTCCTGCATCCGGGTATCAACTCAAGGACAGGGAACTTTATCAGAGAGATGCGGATGGAAACCTGATAACGGGTTATACATTGGTAAAAGACACCGACTTTACCGTATCCGGTCTTAACAATACGGATATAACAGATGATGCAACTTTGATCTTTACAGGTAAAGGGAATTATCGCGGAGAGATTCAGGCTGACAATAAATTTGCGATTAAGTATGCGTTTTCACCTGCACAGACCACGGTATCCAAAGACCATTGGTACAATGGGGATGTGCCTGTGAAATTTAGTGAGCAGGATGAGAGCTCAGATGCGGAAAAGATTGTATACAAAGGAAATGTAGAAGCAGGTGCCGGTTTAAGTGATAATCTGAATGCCTATGCCTCGCTGGAGGAGGCCATCAATGGCTCTGCTTTGGGATATACTTTCACATCAGAGGGCAAGAATACACAGACTCTTTATATAAAAGATGAGGATAACGGTTATATCAGTACATCTGTAGATGTGACTGTCCAGATCGACAAGACAGCTCCGGTATGGGAAGGTACTGATGGAAGCTCTAGTGGATACGGAATCCAGATCAAAGAAAACTGGTGGAAGAAACTGTTAAACACGATCAGCTTTGATCAATTTTATAATGATGAGACATTGGAAATCAAAATCCGTGCCAATGATGAGAAAGCCGGTATTGATACCAGCGGCCTTGATCAGTATTTTTACTATATCGAAGAGGTTTCTGATGAAAATGCCATAGATAATTACAAGGTAAAAACAGCGGAAGAACTGGATCAGTTGAGTTTTGTGGGAGTAGCAGCGAATGGAGCTTCTGCTGTTACAGCAGGAAGCCTGAGTAAAGATGCTAACTATGTTGTTTATGCATATGCTGTGGATAAAGCCGGTAATAAGAGTGAATATATCTGCACGGAAGGTATTGTGAGAGACACTGCAATTCTTTCATATGTGATCAATGCGCCGAATGCGTCAACCGGAACCTTAGATGATACAGAGGGTACATTCTCTTTCGAAGCACCAGAAGATCTGACATTGTTATATTTCTATGTGCATGCAAATGAATTTGATTCTGCGTCTGAATACGAGGAATTTGTAAATGACATGAAGGATTATTACACACAGCTGGATGCGGAGTCTTCTGATAAATATCTTCCTCTTGCCAAAAAAGGAAATGACGACAAGTGGGTACCGAATTTTACAAGTGATGGAGATAAGGCACAGGTTTCATTTGGTTATTCAGGAAGAGAAATAACCCTGCATACCAGCAAGGTTCCCAAAGGCAATTATGAACTCACTATTTCAGATTTGCAGCCCAGCGAAGCATGTACAGTCTGGATGGTAAGTATTGACAGGGCCGGCAATATAAGTTCCAGTCCTTTTATGAGCTTTACCACGACCAAGGCATTGCCATGGATAGCAGCAGTACCTGTACTGACCGGTTTTTATGGAGATAAGCCGCAGGATCTGACGATTACCACTCCCGGTGTAGCGGAGTATGGTGATGTTGAGATTCAGGGTGAATGGAAGATTACAGAGAAAGATACGACGCCGTTAGGGATGAATACAACGACAACGTGTCAGGTGACCTTCATCCCGGATGCCAGCCTGTATCCGGATCAATTTGAGAATCATATATTCAGGGTAAGACCGGTTATTAAAAAACGGCCGATCACGATCCGTGTTGCAGATATGACGGTAGGCTATGGGGAAAATATACCCCGGATAACGGATGGTGATTTTGACATTGTCACAGACGGTGAAAGCAAGGGCCTGGTAGGCTCAGATACAAAAGAGACCATTCAAAATACATTGTCTCTTGAGACTTCGTCAACAAGTGGATCGGATTGCGGTGAATATCCATTTACAGTAAGCTCTGACAGCGGTAATTATGAGGTGACCGCAAAGTATTATGAGAATTTATCCGATTTATCCAATCCTAAGACGGAAGGAACTCTTACGATCACAAAGGCAGCCGGAGAAATCATCCAGAATGAAGGTTTTACTGCAAGCAAGACCGTAGTTTACGGGGATCCTGATTTTTCCTTAAATGTATCATCCAACAACAAAGAAGGGAAGCTTATATATGAAGTAAGTAATTCTAAGGGTATGAATGGTGTGGATGTAGAGGATGACTGGATCGTTTCGGTATCAGATGATGGCAAGGTAACTGTCAAGAGCCCCGGAAGTGCGAAGATCAAGATTTATCTTCCTGCAACCAAGAACTATACGGCGGTAAAAACACCTTTGACTGTGGATGTGACAGTCAATAAGAAGGCATATACTGCAGAGGCCGTCAATAGAAAGTATCTGTATTCCAAGGAGAATGAGGATGCGATTGACCTTTTGCCATTGCTTCCGAAAGATTGCGGTTCTGCGAATTTTGGTGCGATATCAACAGCAGACAGCAGTTTGTTTACTGAAACACCACAGTATAAGGAAGGTAAACTGGCCTATAAGCTTGCAACGGGAAATATAGGTAAAAAAATAACAATCACAGTTCCCATAATAACAGATAACTATATAATAAATGGCAATAATACGCTGACCATTAACCTTGAGCTGGTGGAACAGAAGCCTTTAAAACCACAGGGTGAGATTACTTTGCAAAAAAATGAGATGACTTATGGGGAATCTTGGTCTGTACTGCAGTTTAATGAAGCAAAATTTGTAGATGAAGATACCGGAGAAGAAATAGTGGGAACGCTTGTATGGAACGACCCGGATTATAAGCCTGAGGTTGGAGAGCGCCTGGCTGAGTGGACATTTACCCCGGATAATGTGGAATACGCATCATATATTGGATATACAACTGTTACAGTCAATAAAGCAGTTCCTCACGTTGTTTTGCCACCGGATCCGTCAGAACAGATTTATCGTACATCTGCATATAGCAGGGAGATTTTAAATGGACTTTCAAAAAATCCCGGTATTGTAATAGGTGTAGACAATCAGCAGATTGGTGGTATCTGGAAATGGGAAGATGTGAACTGGACTCCGACGGTAGGACAGAGTGAGCGCAGGGTTTATTTTGAGCCTCTTGATACGCAGCATTATGAAAATTCAGCGATGGAGACGGTGACACTGATTGTGAAGAAGGCAAGACCTTATATACAGATTGGACCACAAGTAAGCGATTACACTCATGGTGATATCCTGTACAGCCAGAATGTGACCGGAACCGTGATCTATGGTGATGGCAGAGGCAATCGTGGATCTGATGATGCATATAGTAATGAAACAGTAAGCGGTACGTTCACATGGGTGACAGCTGATATGAAGCTTTCCTATCAGGATGATAATGGCAAAACCTGTGAATATGTCTTTACCCCGGCAGATACTGCATCTTATGAGACAGTGAAGGGAACATTTACCATAACAGTCAATAAGGCTCAGAATCCTCCGCAGGTTCCGGACAGCGTTATGAATGTAAGCTTTTCCTGTAAAAAAGTCAGTGATGTGAAGCTGCCTGCTGGTTGGGAATGGACTCCGGCTGAGGGGCAGGATACGGCTCTGACAGTGGGAAATTCGATAACTGTTACAGCAACTTATACGGCATCGGATTCTGTGAATTATGAGAATGTAAAAGTCGATGTGGCAATTACCCGTTCAAGCTGTGAGCATGCCAAAACGGAGCGCCGTGGAGAGGTAAAGGCAACTTGTGCCGCAACCGGAAGCACCGGAGAGCTCTGGTGTCTCGTATGTGGTGAAATGATAACCGGAAGTACAGAAATTGAAAAAGATCCTACAAATCATGTAGCACTGACAAGCAAGGTTACCAAGCAGCCGACAACTACAGAGGAAGGCGTTATGACCTATGAGTGCAGCGCCTGTGGTTACACAGCGACTAAGCCGATTGCTAAGATTACCGGTAGCAGCAATGAGCCGGAAAGCAGTTCAGGAAGTTCCGGTTCTTCAAATAATGTTCGAAAGAATGTGAAACAGCCTACTAAGCCAACGCCGGATCCTTCTCTGACTCCGATATTGACACCTGATCCGATACCAGATCCTGCACAGCCCGCACAACCGGTTGATAACGTGAAAAAACCTCAGCGTAATGTTTCAGCGGCACAGAATGATACGGTAGAGGAAGGCAAGGAGGCAAGACCTTTTATTCAGGGTGAAGAAGGCAAGGAAGGCTGGGATGTGATCAAGGCAGAATCCACGGCATGTGCTGAAGGTGGCACGATCGTAGTGGATATGAATGGTTCAAGTGTTGTACCTGGCAGTATCTTTGATACGATCAGAGGAAGAGACATTACGATTGAGTTCAAGCTTGATAATGGAATCTCCTGGCAGGTAAATGGCAAGAGTGTTCAGAAAGAGAATATCAGTGATATTGATTTCCATGTGGCACTTGGTGAAGATGCGTCAGATACGATTCCAGTAGACCTGATCAATGCCCTGACCGGCGAGCGGTCCTCCATGAATGTGACACTTGCCTATGATGGAGCTTTTGGCTTTGAAGCTATCATGTGTCTGAATGTAGGAGAAGCAAATAAGGGACTTGTAGCAAACCTCTTCTACTATAATGTAAGGACAGATGCGCTGGAATTTATCTGTGCGGATGAGATAGATGAGACTGGCCTGGCGGAGCTTATCTTTACACATGCTTCTGACTATACTATCATCCTTGATACAGCTTCAATGGAACCAGTTGAAGAAACAGATGAGTCTCTTGTTGCAGATACAACCGGTGACAATACCATACAGGCAGCAACGACAGAAGATACAACAGCTTCTGATTCAGGCGATCATACACTCTTTATCTGGCTTATCATACTTGCCTGCATAGCAGCATTGACAGAGACAGGCTTTTTGACCTTGAAGAAACGTAAAGAAGAATAGAATTGTTTAAAAGGAAAAGGCGATATTGTATAGCATAACAGCTATACAGTATCGCCGCTTTTTATATCAATTTTTTGATATAATTATACATATATTATCCCATGTAATAAAGAATAAATGCATAATAAAGCATTGATGTTTGGGAAACAGTTAGGTATCATATAAATATGAATATCTACCGTAAATATCGGAGGAAAAATAACTATAATTGTAGTGCATTTTATGAACCATCCTATGTGGTTGCAAGAGCATATCAAAACGGTGGTTTCTAATTTAGCATAAAAAGTACGAGAGGAGAACTATTATGAAGATGAAGAAAATTGCAATACTTGGAGCGGGAGCAGTTGGTTCCTATGTCATCTGGGGGCTTTCTAAACGTGATGACATCAGCTTAGGTGTTGTCGCAGAGGGTGAAAGAGCCAATCGAATGAAGAATGGTTGTATCATTAATGGCGTGACATATCATCCGGAAGTGTGGACACCTCAGGAAGCACAGGGGGCTGATCTGTTAGTCATAGCTCTGAAATATGGTGCATTGCCGGGCGCATTAGACAGTATCCGCACCATTACCGGAGAGAATACAGTTGTGATGAGTCTTATGAATGGTGTAGACAGTGAAGAGATTATTTCCACTGTAATCGACAGTTCTCATATTATTTATTCTCTGATAAAAGTGGCTTCGCATAAGGAGGGTGATGGATTTTGCTTTAACCCGGAGACTACGATAGGTATTATTTTCGGAGAACTTACAGCACCATTTCAAAGCGAGCGTGTGCAGGCAATCGAAGCCCTCTTTGAAGGCACGGGCTTACATTATCGCATAGCTGAGCATATCAGGGAAGAAATGTGGAGCAAATTCCGTCTGAATGTGTGCAACAATCTTCCACAGGCAATCCTTGGAGCGGGTGTTGGATGTTATCAGGACAGTGTTCATATGAAAGAGATCAGCAACGGACTCAGAAGAGAACTGGAAGCGGTCGCAGCAGCCAAAGGAATTGATATAAGCAAGGCGGATGCTTCTTCCAGCCATGGAAGTGCCGTCCCGCCAACAGCCAGATATTCTACCTTACAGGATCTGGATGCAGGTCGTCATACAGAGATCGACATGTTTTCAGGTGCTTTGATGCGTATGGGAAAAGAGCTTGGTATCCCTACGCCTTATAATGAATTCGCCTACCATATCATCAAAGCTATGGAAGAGAAAAATGACGGCAAATTTGATTATAATGGAAAACAGGAAGAAACTACTTGTGCCAAGTGATGAGCTAAAATTCAAAAAGGAAGAACAATACATTATGAGAAAAAAGAATATGTGGGCATTATTAATTATGAGTATGGCTGTACTTGCAACCGCCTGTGGGAAGGAAGAAATAAGTACAGTATCACAAACGCAAACCTCAGAAGAGGTAAGTACAACGGAATTACAAACACAAACTTCAGAAGAAATAACAAGCGAAGTAAGTATTTCTGATGGATACGAGTCATTTATACCCAATAGTTTTATTGAGGAGAAGATACAGAAAAATGAATTTGACTCTTACGAGGAAGTCATCAGTTATCTGGAAGCAGGTCAGGCCTATACCTATGTGGATGTATTAGGAAGTGACGAGCCTGTATTACTGGTTACAGAAGGTACCTATGATAACCAGGATGGAAAAAATGATGCAGTTTCTATTTCAGCATATGTGTATGTGCAGAATGAAAATGGTGTAAGCTGCAGTTCTATGATCGCTTCCGATGGCACAGCATATCCAATTGCTGTAAAGGATGGGCTTCTTTATACAGCAGGAGGTCATATGGTAGAGGCAGACTGCATTTCACAGGAAACACATGCACTGATGGTAAAGGCATATGTATACGAAGATTTTGATGATAATGGAACAGCACATTATACAGGATTTGTCAGAAGTAGCAATCAGGTATATGAAGACGGCAAGGAAATCGATGATGCAGACGAAGATCATCAGTATCAGGCACTTTGGGATGAATATACGAGTGCAGAAATCGTCAATTTCACTGTAGTACAATAACGAGAGGATAAACAAATGCTTGAAATTATTGAAACTTCTATTGACAGTCCTGATGGCAATGAACTTATTTCAGAATTGAATCAAAGGCTTATTCAGATTACCGGAGATGACGGAACTATAAACTTTCACACAGAAGATACTAAAGTCGACGGATCTACATTTTTGATAGCCTATCTTGACGGAATTCCTTATGGATGTGGAGCTTTACGAAAAATATCCGAAGATATTGCAGAAGTTAAGAGGATTTATGCCCGCAAAAACAAGGTTGGTGTTGGAAGGGCGATCATATGTCGGTTAGAAGAAAAGGCAATTGAATTTGGGTATCATAAGTTACTGCTTGAAACAAGAATACAAAATTCACATGCTATTCAGTTTTATAATGAATGCGGGTATGCTCATTGTGCGGCATATGGCAATTATTGCGGAAATAAAAACTCTTATTGTTTTGAAAAATTATTACCATAACCGCTCACGCATTAAAATATATATAGGTAATTGCAAAATAAGCATAAAGAATGGGACGAATTGTGCAGGCACTTAAAAAATATGTATGAAAAAAGGAGGAAAATTTGAAATGGATTTTTCAGAAGTAATCAAAAACAGGTACTCTTGTAAAAAATTTAGTGAGAAGAAAGTAGAAAAAGAGAAACTTGAAATTATTTTGGAGGCAGGCAGAGTAGCTCCAACAGCTAAAAATTTTCAGGAACAACATATCTATGTAGTGCAATCTGAAAGTGGGCTGGCTGCAATTGATAAAGTAACGCCCTGTCGTTATGGTGCAACTACGGTATTAGTCGTGGCTTTTGATAAGAACAATGTGTTTACTTATCCGGGTGGAACAAGAGATTCCGGAATTGAGGATGCCAGCATTGTGGCTACGCATATGATGCTTGCTGCCTATAATGAGGGCGTTGACAGTTGCTGGATTAACTTTTTTAATCCTGATGAATTAGCACAGACTCTCAACCTTCCGGAGAATGAAGAAATATTGATGCTTCTTGATCTTGGCATTGCAGCAGAAGGAACAGGGCCGCTTCCAAATCACAATAGCAGAAAAGAATTATCAGAAACGATAACTTATATTTAATATCGGTTGACAGAACTAACCATATTAGTTATTATAGAATAAATACTAATATGGTTAGTTTTTTATTGCGCTTTAAGGAGATATTTATGCCAAGAATAGGACTTTCAAGAGAAAAAGTTATAGAGCAGGCGGCCATGCTCGCAAATGAAAAAGGATTAAAATATGTAACTATTACAACACTTGCAGATCATCTGGGAATTAAAAAGCCGTCCCTTTATAATCATATCAAAAGTCAGGATGACATATATCAGGGAATCATGATATATGGTTGGAAGAATGGGGCTGAGGCAATAACAGATCATATTACAGAAAAAGATGCTCACGAAGCATTAAGGGAGTATGCACGCGGATTTTATAAATATGCCATCGACAATCCCGGGATTTTCGAAGCAATGTTGTGGTACAACAAATATAAAAGTGAAGAATTGGTACAGGCTACCCAGAAAGTATATACCTTTTTCTTTGCACAGACGGATAAACTGCATATTGATCAGGTAGTTGCAAATCATCTGCTTCGGACATACAGAGCATTTCTGGAAGGATTTTTGCTTCTGGTAGTACATGATTCATTTGGCAATCCCATATCTGTCAATGACAGTTTTGAACTGTCACTGGATGTACTGATCAGCGGAATAAAACAGTATGAATCATAAATAAACTCAGGAGAAATCATGGAGGAGACATAGATGTTATGTGAACTGGAAGACGCATCAAAAGTAAAAGAATTATTTGCCGGTTGGAATGAGACATTGATTTTTTCATGTCTTCAAAAAATTATGGGAAAGGTTTATGTTTCGGATCTGGAACAACCGAAATCGGCATATGCATTTGTGGGATGTTTCGGCTTCTATGCCGGAATCCCTGATAAAGAAATGGTAATGGATAGACCGGATGGTTTTGTGATCATGACACCTCAAAATAATGAATGGGCGAAGTTAATAGAGGAATGCTATCCTTTGGCTAAAAAAGTTACAAGATATGCGATAAAAAAAGATACAATATTTGACCAGACCATGCTGCAAAATGAAATCTTAAAGCTTCCTGCCGGCTATGAACTGAAAAAGATAGATGCAGATATTTATGATCAATGTCTGGAAAATCCTGCAACAGAAGATTTTGTTTCGGCTTTTGAGAGCAAGGAAAAATATTTACAAATGGGCAGGGGAATGGTTATCTTAAAAAATGGTATCATTGTAGCAGGAGCATCATCATATACACGATATCGTGAAGGCATAGAGGTTGAAGTTGATACGATTGAACCTGAGAGAAGAAAGCATTTAGCAACAATAGCATGTTCCGCACTCATATTAAACTGCCTGGAGGAAGGACTATACCCCAGTTGGGATGCACAAAATATGAATTCAGTTCATCTGGCAGAAAAGCTGGGATATGAATTCGATCATGAATATGCAGCGTATGAGGTTGTATAAAAATGACAGGATTAGAAATGTGGCAAAGATTTTGCCAGAATAATAACATAGATGAAAACACACCACATGATCAGTGGAAGTTCTGCGGTGGTGGACCGTTTGCAGATGAACTGGCTAATTTGGCACTTCAGGGAATCAAAACAGCAACAGCCAGTGCAAAAATAGCATTTGAGAACGAACATGAGCCAATACCGGTGGCAGGATCTTATAGCGTCATTCTTTTTGATAATGAAGAAGCCGCCTGTATAATTCAGGATGTAAAAGTATCAATAGTTCCATTCGATCAGGTCAGTGAGGAGCATGCATACAAAGAAGGTGAAGATGACCGCAGTCTGGAAAAATGGAGAGAAGTACATAAACGTGCATTTACACCGGATTATACAGCGGCCGGACTGCCTTTTGATGAGCAGGGAGAGTGCGTATTAGAAGAATTTATAGTTGTATATAAATAAAGGATTGGAAAATAAGTGCAGGAATATATTCAGAAATATTATTTCAGTTTAAAATTCAGTCCGGCTGTTGATACTGTTGTAAATGAAATAAAAAGCAATCCCAAACGGATGCAGCGTGAAACGAAAAAGCAGATACATGGAATAGGTATAGGAACAAAATCACAACAGGCTTTAAAATTACAACAGGAACAGAACAAGCAAGAGCGTAAAGTAAGAAGCCGTGAGAAAAGAGAAGCGGATGAACTACAAAAGAATAACAAAACTGGTCGATAATGTTTCAATTAGTCTTGTTGCAAGAAACAGAGATAATCAGATAGTTGGTGTTTTATTTGGATTAACGGATTATGTCTATTGGCTTTATGTGACAGATTTGGGGGTAGACAGAGCCTATGAGCATCAGGGTATTGGCACTGCACTGATGAAGACAGCACATTCCATAGCTGGCGGCGAGCAGGATATTGCTGTTTATCTGATAGCAAACGAAAATGCTATTCAATTCTATGAAAAATTAGGAATGAAAAAAGCGGATGATGTGATGGAATACAATCATATAGAGTGGACGGAATTTACTGTACAATAGAAACTTTCACGAAAAGCAGGTAAAAAATGGCAAGAAGAATTAAGGAAGATCCAACGGTTCATCAGAACCGGATTGCCCAAAAGGCAGAAGAATTATTTTCTAAAAAAGGCATTGATAACACATCGATGAATGAAATCGCCAGGAGTGCCGGATATAGCAAGGCAACACTATATGTGTATTTTAAAAATAAAGAAGATATTGTATCATTTCTGGCATTAAAGAGTATGAGCATCTTAAGAGATATTCTGATAGCATCACTGAATGAACAAAAGAATAGCAAAGAAGCTTTTTTTTCACTGTGTTATGGACTGGTTGATTATCAGAATCAATATCCGGATTTTTTTGATCGAACACTTAACTATATTCAATTCGATGTGAATGAGGAAGCAGATAGTTTGTTGAACCAGACTTATCGAATTGGAGAAGAAATTAATCATATCCTGATCCGGTATCTGAAGTCAGGAATAGAAAAGGGAGAATTGGGAGCTTGTGAGAATTATTTTGAAACAATATTTCACATGTGGGGAATGATATCCGGGCTGATAAAACTGGCAAAGGAAAAGGAAACGTATATTAAGTTGTCCGGAAACATTCCCAAAGACAAATTTTTAGAAGATGGATTTCAAAAAATATATAAAATGATCTGTAATGCACAGTAAGCAAAATCTATTTCCGTGCAACAAGGTGTGCACGGAAGCCTTTCTGCTTCTCCATAGTCAGCACTGTAAAGCCGGCTTTTTCAGCCATCGCAACAAATTCTTCAGGTTTACGGATCTTCACATCTCCGTGTCCAAACAAATTTGCCAGAGGCATTTCCAAATGATTCATCAGCCATACCATGAAGTCAGAGGAAGTATAGTCCCTCAGGATCAGGCGGCCTCCTTTGCGCAGAACACGGTATGCATTATTGAAAAAATTCTGAGGATTAGGATAGTGATGGAAACTGTTAGCACAAATAACTGCATCGAAAGAATTCTCTGCAAAGGGCAGATTCTCACTGTCTCCCACAAGAAATTCTGTATTGGATAGTTTTTTAGCCTGTGCGACATGAATCATCTCGGGAGTGAGATCAAGACCGACATAATGTCTATCCGGATATTTTTCATGAAGCAACTGAAGCATCGGTCCTGTTCCACAGCCGCAGTCGAGTACATTGTGAAATGGTTCCTTTTCCAGCTCTGCCAGGATCGGCGGATAGTCATCCTTGCATAATTCATAGATGCCGGCATGTCCGCTGTCATAAATTTTAGCTGCCTGTGTAAATTCTTTAATAGAAAGTTCTTTATACTTTTCAGGTGTCATATAGACCTTCTCCTTAATATTAATCTTTTAGTTAGATATCTCTAACCAACATTATCATAAATTTTCAAAAAAGTCAAAAAATTGCAGAATGAAAAACAAAAACTATTGACAAATAAACAGAATGCGATAAAATATAGCAGTGTTATATTTTATTGTTGTGTATATCAAAGGGAAATCATTATGACAGAAAAAGCGGAAAATACAAGAGCCAATATATTAAATACTGCATTAAAACATTTTTGGAAACATGGTTTTTCAGGAGTGTCTCTCAGAAATATTGTAAAAGACGCCGGGCTTACAACGGGAGCATTTTATAAATATTATCCGACAAAAGAGAAACTGTTCGATGCACTGGTCGACCCTTATGTAGATGCGATTTATAAAATATATGATGATATCCTTGAGCGTTTTATGAACCTTTCTGTCACGGAACAGACACAGAATATGACGGAAACATCCATGGATGGAATGGAACAGATCATCGATTATATATATGATCACTATGATCATTTCAGACTGTTATTAAAATGTGGTGACAGCGGGAAATATGAGGCTTTTATACATAATATGGTGGAGCGCGAAATAAAGTCCGGTGAGATATATATCGAAAAAATGCGCGCCATAGGTATCAATGTGCCCCAGGTAAGTGAAAGCCTTATACATATGATATACACAGGTTTTTTCTCATCTGTTTTTCAGATCATTGAGCATGATATAGACAGGGAAACAGCTAAGGAAAATGTGCATCAGTTGAGAGAATTCAACACCGGCGGATGGGAGAGATTATGGGGGATTAAATTTCCGGCAGAGAATCATGCAATGCCGGAGGATGATACCCTTGAAAAAGAATAAATCGAATAATATTTGGCGGCAAGACGCAAAAATTATGTTTTTGGATTTGCAGAAAAGCCGTCAAATTTATTATATAAGGGTTAGTTATAACTAATAAATATTAGTAGAAGGAGACTACAAGTATGAAGAAAAAGAAAAAATCAACTGTCGGTTGGATTCTCACATGGGCCGGTCAGAAGAAATCTGACTACGTGTGGAGTGTTATCCTGGCAATTGCAAACGTAGTATTCAGAATCATCCCATATTTTATGATTGCAGATGTGGTGAAAATGTTTCTGGATGAAGAAAAAGATTTACAAAAATATCTGATGAAAGCAGTGTATATTGCGGGATCATTTATGATAGCAGAACTGTTTCATTCATTATCCACGACCTGCTCGCACAAAGCAACTTTTGCAGTACTTTCCAATATCAGGAAGTCTTGTTGTGATAAATTGGCAAGAGTTCCGCTTGGATATGTAAAGGATACACCTTCGGGATCTTTTAAAAATATTATGGTGGAGCGAATTGACAGCATTGAGACAACATTGGCACATGTAGTTCCGGAATTTACCTCAAATCTGCTGGCACCGGTCATTATCCTGATATATTTTTTTATGACCGACTGGAGACTGGCTCTGTGGTCATTTGTACCTGTAGTTATTGGATTTTTATCTTTTTTTGGAATGATGATAGATTATCAGCCAAGTTTTGAAAGGACCGTAAGAACGACAAAAGATCTGAATGATGCGGCAGTCGAGTACATAGATGGAATCGAAGTCATCAAGGCATTTGGCAAGACAGAAAGTTCCTATGCCAAGTTTACAAAGGCTACCAGAGCATGTGCAGATTCTTTTATCTCATGGATGAAGAGATGCTCCCTGTTTCAGGCACTCCTATTTGTAGTTATGCCATATACGCTGCTTACGGTTCTGCCAATGGGAGCACATTATGTGGATAATGGCACATTGGATATATCAGCCTTTGTAATGTGCATTATTTTGTCACTTGGCATTGTGGGCCCGCTTATTACAGTTGGCTCCTATACAGATGATCTGGGGAAAATCGGTGTTATTGTGGGAGAAGTTACCGGTATTTTGGAACATCCTGAACTTGAACGCCCGCAGACAGGCAAAGCTGTGCCGAAAGACAACTCTATTACATTGGAAAATGTAAAATTTTCCTATCATGATAAGGAAATTCTGCATGGAATTAATATGGAATTAAAGGCAGGAACAGTCAATGCAATCGTAGGGCCGTCTGGAAGCGGTAAATCTACGATTGCCAAACTGATTGCATCTCTATGGGATGTAGACTCAGGAAGTATAAAAATTGGCGGTGTGGATATCAGGCAGATTGCCTTACCGGAATTTAACAACAGAATTGCTTATGTCTCACAGGACAATTATCTTTTTAATGAGACTGTTCGTGAAAATATCAGACAGGGAAAGCCTAATGCAACAGATGCCGAAGTAGAGGAAGTTACAAGGAAAAGCGGATGCTATGATTTTATTATGAATCTGGAAAATGGCTTTGACACTATCGTTGGAGAGGCAGGTGGACATTTGTCAGGTGGTGAAAGGCAAAGAATATCCATCGCAAGAGCAATGCTTAAAGATGCACCTATTGTGATACTTGATGAGGCAACTGCTTATACAGATCCGGAAAATGAAGCCATCCTTCAGAATTCGATCGCAAAGCTTGTAACAGGAAAGACTCTGATCGTTATTGCGCACAGGCTTTCCACTGTTAAGGATTCCGATCAGATATTTGTGGTAAATGCGGGAAATGTGCAGGCCCATGGAACCCACGAAGAATTATTGACAACGTGCCCATTATACAGGGACATGTGGAATGCACACATTTCTGTGAAAGATACTGTAAAGGAGGGCGAGTGATATGTTCGGAGTTTTGTCAAAATTTTTTCAATTTTCAGGTGAGAAAAACAGCAATAAATTCAAGCACTCTATTGTACTAGGATTGATCGAAGCGCTTGCTTCTGCCATGAGGATACCGGCAATCATGTATATACTTATGGGAATTATTGAGGGAAAACCTCTTGGCAGATATATCGCAGGTTCGCTGGGAATCATGGGAGTATCTATTGTAGTAAGTGTTTTGTGTAAAATGAGATCTACTGTTCTGCAAACAGAGGGTGGATATGATGCCTGCGCATTTAAAAGAATCGAAATAGCAGAACATCTAAGATACCTTCCCATGGGATATTTTAATACCAACAGTATTGGGGAAATCTCATCAGTTACGACGAATACCATGGAAAGTCTTGGGGACGTGGCTACACGTGTAGTTATGCAGACGACACAGGGAATCCTGGAAACTTCCATGATCATTCTGATGATCCTTGTCTATGACTGGCGAATTGGCCTGATCGCATTGGCAGGAGTTTCCATTTTCTTTGTCATCAATACTATCATGCAGAAGGCCGGTCGAAAAGAGTCTGAACGCAAGGTTATTTGTGACACAGAACTTGTTAATCAGATCATGGAATATATTCAGGGAATTTCAGAAGTAAAATCATACAATCTGATAGGCGCACAGACGAAACGACTGAATGATGCAAATGACACTTGTGCGAAAACGAACATTAACATGGAACTGGTATTTGTGCCATTTCACTTTCTCCAAAATGTAGTGACAAAAATTACTGGTGCAGCCATTATAGTTGCTTCTGCCTGCTTTTATATTAATGGTACAATGAGTATGCTTTATGCAATTGGTATGTCGATCTCTGCATTTTTACTTTATTCTAGTCTGGAAGCAGCGGGAAGTTTTTCATCACTTCTACATGTTGTCAGTGTGGGTGTAGATAAGGCAAATGCAATCCTTGCGCTTGATACAATGGATATTAATGGAAAAGATGTGAAACCTCAAAATCACGATATTGAACTTTCAAACGTGACCTTTTCCTATGATGAGAGAAAGATCATAGACGGCGTTTCACTCTCTATTCGGGAAAAAACAACAACGGCAATCGTTGGACCATCTGGTGGTGGCAAATCAACATTGTGCAACCTGATAGCAAGATTCTGGGATGTGGATTCCGGGGAGGTGACATTGGGCGGTATAAATGTAAAAGACTATAGTATGAACAGCCTTATGAGTAACTTTGCCTTTGTATTTCAGACGGTATATCTGTTTGCAGATACGATTGAGAACAATATCAAGTTCGGCCGGCCGGAAGCAAGTCATGCGGAAGTTGTAGAGGCAGCCAAAAAAGCGTGCTGCCATGAATTTATCAGCAAGCTCCCAGATGGGTATAACACAGTGATCGGGGAAGGTGGTGCAACCTTATCAGGCGGCGAAAAACAGCGTATTTCGATTGCCCGCGCAATTATGAAGAATGCACCGATCATCATTCTTGATGAGGCAACCGCAAATGTAGATCCGGAAAATGAGAAGGAACTGGTCGAAGCCATTGATGCACTGACGAAGGAAAAAACAATCATTATGATCGCACATCGGTTAAAAACAGTACGTCATGCAGATCAGATCGTAGTCGTGGACCGGGGACAGGTTGTGCAAAAAGGAACACACGAAGAGCTTATGGAACAGGATGGTATTTACAGAAGATTTGTTAATTCCAGAGAACAGGCAGTAAGCTGGAAGATCGCACATTAGATATTGACGATAGTGCAGAAAGAATGAAACAGCAACGATTGTGGCATGATCGTTGCTGTTTTTATATTCCATACTTGACAAAGTATAATACGTATGCTTTAATTAAACTCACAAGTTCAATTAATAGGGTGAAAATATGAAAAAAAATAAAATTGTTGCAATTCAGGGAAGCTATCGTGAAAATGGAATCACAACTTCAATGTTACAGTACGCAGTAGCTAAGGCAAAAAATATAGGACATGACGTAACCTATATCAATCTTTTTGAGAAAAATATAGACTTTTGTAAAGGCTGTCGAAAATGTCTGGAAACAACGGAATGTATATTCAAAAACGATGATATGCCGGAAATCAGAAGACAGATCAAAGAAGCTGATATCATTTTTCTCGCAGCACCAGTCTACTGGGCAAATGTACCTGCAATCGTAAAGAATCTGTTTGACCGCCTGTTGGGAGCCTCCATGCAGGAAACCAAAACATTTCCAAAAGCCCGGATGACAGGAAAAAGATATCTGTTCTTTACTGCCTGCAATACGAGAATGCCCTTTGCCAAATGGTTTGGACAGACTCCCGGCGTTCTACGTGCGGTTCGGGAATATTTTAAAACCTCAGGAGTTCAATGCATAGGAAATGTAATCTGCGCCAATACCGGAGTCATAAAAGAAATACCGGAAAAGTGTTTGCAAAAAACAGACAGACTGTTAAAGAAAATAGTGTAAAAATACCATGGCTGCAATTACCCTTAGTCTGCCTGTTCTGTACTTTTATTTCAGAGCATTAAAAATATTATTTTTCCATGCGCCTGAGTTCTGGCAGAATAGTGCACAACATGGTAATAAAGCACAGACTACCGCCAATGATATTGGACACCGGTTCTGCCAGAAAAACACCATTTGTTCCCATATGCATTGCATAGGGCATCAGATAAGTTAACGGAACAACAATAAAAACCTTACGAAGCAGGGAGAAGAAAATCGCCTGCTTCTTTTTATTCAAAGATTTGAATACGGTCTGTCCGATGTATTGCAGATTCATAAAGATAAATGCTGCAAAATACTGTTTTAAGGCTGGTATGGAATCCTGGATTAATGTTGTATCAGAACTGAATACCTGAATCAAAGCGCCCGGAGCCAGAATGATCAGACTCCACATAACGGCTGTATAGCCAAAGATCATAATTCCCATCACAATACCCGCCTTGCGGACACGGGATGGACGACCGGCACCGTAATTATAACTCAAAATCGGGGAAGTTCCTTCATTTATGGCATAAATAGGAGTCTCTACTAACTGTCGTACACTGGAAACAATCGTCATAACGGAAATATAAATATCCCCGCCCGTAACAGAAAGTACGTTATTACAACAAATCGTTACAAGACTGTTTGTTAACTGCATGATAAACCCGGATGTGCCAAGACTAATGATATTTTTCGCATAATCCAGACTTTGGGACAATTCATTTCTTCTAAGGAACCGTACCTTTAATTCCGCCTTTCCGGTAAGAAAGATCAAAACGAATATCGCGGACAGACATTGAGAAATTACAGTCGCCATCGCAGCACCGCGCACGCCAAATCCCAAAGCAAAGATAAACAATGGGTCGAGCAATAAATTCGCAACTGCGCCAATCGCAACAGAGAACATTCCGATTACAGAATACCCCTGCGCATTGATAAATGGATTCATTCCTACTGCAAGCATTGAGGGTAATGTACCGATCAGATAGATCATCATATAAGGAACAGCATAAGTCAGTGCCGCCTTAGAAGCGCCAAACAAAGTCAAAAGCGGATGCGCAAATATAAATCCAATCATCATTAATATGACTGCACTGAAACATAACATGGAAAAGGAAGTGTTCATGATATGTATTGCCTGCTGTTCTTCCTTTTTCCCTCTGAAAATAGAAAAGAGTGGTGCACCGCCACTTCCAAACAGATTGGCAAATGCACTGATGATCACGATCAAAGGAAAGCATAGACCTACTGCGCCGAGAGCAGCAGTTCCCACCTCCGGGATTCTGGCAATATAAATACGGTCTACAATATTGTAAAGAAGATTTAAAACCTGGGCTACAAGCATAGGCAGAGCCGCCCCGATAATATTTCCTGTTACTGTTCCATTTTCAAAGTCAATACGCTTCATTTTCTTCGCCATTCCTTTTGTTTTCTTTGCTTTCCAGTATAGCAATTGTTACGATATGTGTAAATCAGGAATTGTGAAGCAACATAAAAAACCGAATTACAATTTTCCTATAATATAGAATATATAAGTTAAATCATTGAAATGGATATGACTCAACTGATGTGAATGATACATATCAGGGCTTAACAGCACAGATGGAATATATGAAAACACTGACAAATGCATTTGATTATACAGACAAGGAATTTGCAAATGGTAATCTGATGTATTACACTGTAAAAGGTAATCGTCATCTGATACTGGAAAAGTCACAGCACAAGAACCTGTTACAGATTCAAAAGGAAGTCTTACTGCTGTGATAACAGCAGGGGATATGCGGATGGCAACATTAAACAAGACTGGATTAACAAAATAAAAAAAATTGCTGAGAGGATGGTTACTAATGGATGATCGTGATGTTTTATTTACCTTATTGCAAAAAATGTCCTTAAGAGAATCTTTTATTATGGCAATAGATGGACGTTGTGCGGCTGGAAAGACTACACTTGCCGGAGAACTTAAAAAGGTATGTAAATGTAATGTGGTTCATATGGATGATTTTTTCCTTCCGATGGAAAAGAGAACAGCAGCCAGAATGGGACAGCCCGGAGGAAATATGGATTTTCAAAGGTTATTAAATGAAGTCCTTATTCCATTGACAGAAGGAAAACAGGCAGTGTACCGTCCGTATGATTGTCATAATAATCAATATTTGGCATCCAAAAAAGTTGATAGTGATTTAATTACAGTTATTGAAGGTTCATATAGCTGTCACCCCAAATTGCGAGAATTTTATAAGTTATGTATTTTTATGGACATTTCCAAAGAATTACAAATACAGCGGTTAAAAGTCAGAAATCCAATGAAGCTGGATGATTTTAAAAATATATGGATTCCGAGAGAAGAAAGCTATTTTGACATCTGTAAAATACGTGAAAATTGTGATCTGACACTTTCTGACGAGTGATTTGCAGGCATATTTCCGGCAAATTCCATGATATATCGGTTAAAAGTCTGTTGGATCAGACTTCCAAATCCATTATGATACAATGCCGAAAGATCCGCTTTTTGACCAGACAGTATGTGTAAATCAGGAATTATAAAGTGATATAAAAAACAGAATTACAATTTCTTTAGAACATGTCTAAGGTATATACACGCAATAAATGTGACAATTATTTCTATAGCCGGAAAAGCCATCCATACGCCGGCAACCTGAAAGATTTTTCCTAAAATATACGCCGCCGGAATGAGAATGATAACCTGCCTCGCTGCAGAAATTATCATGCTTGGAGTTCCGATAGAAAGTCCCTGTAACGCATAACAAACCATGCACGGTACGCTATCATATTGAAACAGCGTGATGAAGCTTATAAAAGAATGGACGAAGCTAAAGCTACCTTAAAATATATGGACGAGAAAGTGGCACATTATGAAGCCATTCTCGCTGGACTGGCTCCAGATGACACTAATCCGAAAAAATGGACAATCCAGAATCGTCCCCAACATGGAAATAATTAAAATTGCAGTTTAAGGAAGAAGTTCTGGGGACGCCGGTTTAGCTCGCCCATTGTAGAGTATGGCAGAGAAGCTTGGATATTTCGTTCGAAGACACGTTTCCACTCCGCTGCTCGATGTAACGGACGCATAAGGTTGCATGGGCTTAACAGCCCCTGCGACCTAAGCGCCGACACTCGCAGAGGGTCTTCTTACGAAATATTCCAAGTTTCTCTGTGACGTTACGTATGAAGGGCGAGCTGCACCGCCTGTGTATTGAAAGTTTCCATGTCAAAAATTTGCCGTATACAGATGATGCACCTTACCGACTTCGTATGTAATCTTACAGAAAGATTCGAATATTTTGTGTCAAACACATTTTCCTTCTACTGATTGATGTGACCGTTTAATGGACTTTGAATCACCATTTATAGAAATAGGTACTGCCTAGAGCAAATTTCCAAAACAATAAATGCTAATGTGACTGTGACA
>ULWY01038028.1_pt1 | contig 31470 bp, 23 predicted proteins | sample 1960761 | NCBI WGS metagenome assembly ULWY01 (sample SAMEA4835824, study PRJEB28245) | human gut metagenome | biome: gut microbiome; material: fecal sample | place: Denmark | collected 2008 | reverse complement strand
ATATCTTTCCGCATTTCACTTTTTTGTAGTAACTTTGCAACTGAATTATTCCGACTGATGATAGAACGTATTGTAATTATCGACAGCGCCGATCCCGTCAGCTTCTACGGGGTCAACAACTCCAACATGCAGCTGATCCGCAACCTTTTCCCCAAGCTGCGCATGGCTGCCCGCGGGTCGGTGATAAAAGTGGTAGGCGACGATGCCGAGACCGAGGAATTCGAAAAGAAAATCAAGGAACTCGAAGCCTACTGCGCCAAATTCAACAAACTCACCGAGGATGTAATCCTCGATATAATGAAGGGCGAGACACCCCACGACTCGCGTGCCGACGGAGTGATAATCTACGGCGTGAACGGCAAACCCATCGCCGCGCGCACACCCAACCAGCAGAAACTCGCCGACAGTTTCCGCCACAACGACCTGACGTTCGCCCTCGGACCAGCCGGCACCGGCAAGACATATGTGGCCATCGCGCTGGCCGTCAAAGCCTTGAAAAACCGCGAAGTAAAGAAGATTATCCTGTCGCGCCCCGCTGTGGAAGCCGGCGAGAAGCTCGGCTTCCTGCCCGGCGACATGAAGGACAAAATCGATCCCTATCTTCAGCCGCTCTACGATGCGCTCGAGGATATGGTTCCGGCCGTCAAGCTCAAGGAATACATGGAGACAAAGGTAATCCAGATTGCTCCGCTGGCATTCATGCGCGGCCGCACGCTCAACGACGCTGTAATCGTGCTCGATGAAGCGCAGAACACCACCACCCACCAGATCAAGATGTTCCTCACACGTCTGGGCGTCAACGCCAAGATGATAATCACCGGCGACGTAACCCAGATCGACCTGCCGCGCACGGCCACTTCCGGGCTCGTTCAGGCCCTGCGCATACTCCGCGACATTCCCGGCATCGGGAAGGTGGAGTTCGGCAAGAAGGACATAGTGCGCCATCAGCTCGTGCAGCGCATCGTGGAAGCCTACCAGGCTTTCGACGAGGAGCAGAAGAAGCAGGCTCCCGACGTCAACGAGGCCGCAGAAACCGAAGCCCCGGCATGACAAAACCAATTTATCACCCAATATTCCCCAATCCAACCCACAATGGCTACACTTACCAAAACCGACTTCCATTTCCCGGGCCAGACCAACGTGTATCACGGCAAAGTGCGCGACGTCTATTCCGTGGTCGACGACCTCCTTGTAATGGTGGCTACCGACCGCATCTCGGCATTCGACGTAATCCTCCCGAAAGGCATCCCATACAAGGGCCAGGTACTCAATCAGATAGCCACCTACTTCCTTGAGGCTACCGCCGACCTCGTGCCCAACTGGCGCCTGGCCACGCCCGACCCGATGGTCACCGTAGGCTACCGCTGCGAGGGCTTCCCCGTGGAGATGATTATCCGCGGATATCTTACCGGAAGCGCATGGCGCGAATACGCAGCCGGCAAGCGCGAGCTATGCGGCGTGAAGCTTCCCGACGGTATGCGCGAGAACGAGCGCTTCCCCGAACCCATCATTACCCCCACCACCAAAGCAGCCGAGGGCCACGACGAGAATATCTCGCGCGAGGAAATCATCGCCCAGGGTCTGGTAAGCGAGGAGGACTACGCAGTGATGGAGCAGTATACGCGCCAGCTCTTCGCCCGCGGCACCGAAATGGCAGCCGAAAAGGGCCTGATTCTTGTCGACACAAAATATGAATTCGGCAAACGCGACGGCCGCGTTATTCTCATCGACGAAATCCACACCCCCGACTCCAGCCGCTACTTCTATGCCGACGGCTTCGAGGAGCGCTTCGAAAAAGGGGAACCCCAGCGCCAGCTGTCGAAGGAATTCGTGCGTCAATGGCTCATCGACAATGGATTCATGGGCAAGCAGGGGCAATCCGTACCCGAGATGACCGATGCTTTCTGCCAGGAAGTATCCGAGCGCTATATCGAGTTGTACGAACTTATTACCGGACAGAAATTCGTCAAAGCCCCTGAAGAGCATCTTGAAAGCCGCATTGCCGACAACGTGCTCTCCTGCCTCAACATGCTGCGCGACTGATGGCCACCACACCCGAAACGATAACCCCCTACTGCTCAGCCGACTCGAAGACCGAGCAGGTGGAGCGCATGTTCGACTCCATTGCCCCGGCCTACGATTTCATGAACCGCGCCATGACTCTCGGCATCGACCGCCGATGGCGCCGCAAGGCAGTGGAAATGGTGGCGGCAACGCGCCCGAAGGATATTCTCGACGTAGCCACCGGAACAGCCGACTTCGCCCTGCAACTCGCCCGCTCCATGCCGGAAGCCTCAATCACCGGAATAGACCTGAGCGAGGAGATGCTCGCGTTCGGACGCCGCAAGGTCGAGCAGGCCGGGCTCGCCGACCGCATCGGGCTTCGTAAGGCCGACTGCCTTGCCCTCCCCTATGCCGGCGCGTCGTTCGACGCCATCACCGTGGCTTTCGGCGTGCGCAATTTCGAGCAGCTTGCCAAAGGCTACGCCGAAATGGCCCGGGTGCTTCGCCCCGGTGGGATACTCTGCGTGGTCGAACTTGCCGTGCCGGGGTCGAAACTCGTGCGCCCGTTCTATAATCTGTATACCCGCGCCGTGATTCCGGCAGTGGGTCGCATCGTGAGCTCCGACAGCCGCGCCTACACTTACCTGCCGCAGTCGATAGCTGCGATGCCCGGAGGGAACCGGATGCTCAATATTATGCGGGAAGCCGGCCTGACCGACGCACGCCTCACCCCACTCACCTTCGGAGTGTGCGCTATCTATACGGCCAGGAAACCGCAGTAGCCGATATTCGGGTCATTTTTGTGGCGCATATGGCCCCACAAAATCCCGACCGAGCCAATTTTTGGTGAATTTTGCTAATTTTTTTAGCGAATAAGTGTTAAAAACACACCCGCGCTATTGCACAGTTTCCAAAAACTTGTTTCCTTTGCATGTGTGTTTTTCATAGTATTAGATTAAGATAAAGGTTTAAAGGAAAAAGGTCGTCGGGATGACGACCTTTTTTTAGTTAAAACCGCATCCACTCACAACCGCATTCGCGGGCAGACGCAATCACGATCTCGATTTAACAAAAAATTTCATCACCGCCGCAGCATTCTTCGCGATGCTTTCGGCGCTTTTTTGTATTGAGGTGTTATTTTAGTATATTTGCACAATATACGCGCTCTATGGGAAATCAATCCTACCGTCAACCCGAACATATACCCGAGATTCCGCGGCCACACTACAGGCCGCCTTATAACCCCTATATGCCCCCGCCTCCCAGCAATTCCACCAATGTTATGGGCATATTGGGCTTCATATTCTCGCTGTTGAGCCTCTTCATCGGGTTTATTCCGATTTTCGGCTGGATAATATGGGTGCTCGGCCTTGTATTCTCATGTATCGGGCTGGGCAGGCAGCCGCGCGCCCTGGCCGTGGCCGGACTGATTATATCCGTGGCGGTTGTGGCCATGCTCATCGTTTTCGCAGCCATCTTCAGCGAGACCATGGATGCATTCAGTACCTCGGTCTCCGACTTCGACTGAGCCCAAACCGAGCAGCTGCAATAGCTGTATTAGCTAACATAGCTACCTGAGCTACCTCCGCTAAAAAGCAATTTAAGTAACTGGTCGAAATTATTTTGATATTTCCGGGAGGAAAATTTTCAGGAGATTTTTCTCGATGAAGAAGGAGTGTAGATGTCTACACGACTGATGAAGAGAGGAAAAGATTCGAAAATTTTACCGCGGAAATGTTGAAATAATTAGATCAGGAAAGTATAAAATAATTTTGAACAGTTACTTAAAAACTCATAATAACCTCCTAACAACTATGTCGTTTGTAAAAGAATTCAAGGAGTTTGCCATGAAGGGCAACGTAGTCGACATGGCAGTCGGTGTGATCATCGGCGCAGCCTTCGGCAAGATCGTAAGCTCGCTCGTCGACGATATAATCATGCCTCTGGTCGGCGTGGCTACCGGCGGCATCAACTTCACCGACTATAAATGGGTGATTCAGAAAGCGGTGACCGACGGCCAGGAAGTGCTCAAGCCCGAAGTTACGATGAACTGGGGCGCGTGGGTGCAGACCATCGTCGATTTCCTCATCGTGGCCTTCTGTATCTTCGTGATGATCAAGTTCATCAACAATATGCGCAAACGCACGGCCAAGGCCGACGCGGAAGAAGCAGCCGCAGCCGCCCCCGCGGAGCCTTCGAAGGAAGAACAGCTTCTCACAGAAATCCGCGACCTCCTCAAGGAGCAGCAGGCCAAAAAGTAATCATCGCTCAAGCAGCCTGAAACCGATATTCCTCATAGGATTCATGGGCTCGGGGAAAACCACCCTGGGCCGGGCGCTCCACGGGGCCATCGGCCCGGATGGAGTGCGCCTGCGTTTTGTCGACCTCGACGAGGCTGTAGAACAGGCCGAGGGCGCCACCGTGGCCAAAATCTTCAGCCGAAAGGGAGAGGCGTACTTCCGCCGCCTCGAATCAGATACGCTCCGCCGCCTGACGGCCACTCCCGGAACGGTCGTAGCATGCGGAGGCGGGACACCGTGCCAGCCGGGGAATATGGAGTGGATGAACTCCAACGGTCTGACCATCCTGCTCCAGGCCTCCGACGAAGCCCTGCTGCGCCGCCTGTCGGAGGGAGCGGCCAAGCGTCCTCTCATAGCCAGCCTAAGCTGCGAGGAGCTTCGCGCCTTCATAGCCTCGAAACAGGCCGAACGCCAACCCTTCTACTCGCAGGCCGCCCTCACCTTCCCCTCCGACCTGCTTGAGACGGCCGACGAGATTACGGCCTCACGCCAACGATTCCTTCAACTTATCGAATGCCACATGATATGACTTCCGCCGAAACACAGTCGACTCCCGACGTAAAGGAGGCTATGGTCGGAACAGCCACTCCGCGCCGACGCGCCACTATCGGTTTGCCCAAGTGCCTCAACCACGCCGAAAAGCGCTTCCCGCTCACACCCGAGGCCGTGGGCACGCTCACGCGCATGGGCTTCGCCGTAAAGATGGAGGCCGACGCCGCCTCCTATATCCACTACAGCGACCGCGCCTACGTGCGCGCCGGAGCCCAGATATGTCCGCGCTCGCAGGCCCTCGGAGCCGACATCGTGATACATCTTGCTCCGCTGGAGATTTCCGACATCCGTCAGCTCCACCGCGGCGCCATGCTCCTGAGTCTGGCGAACTTCAACCGCAATAGCGCCCCGGAGGTAATCAAGGAGTTGCTCTCGCGGCGCATAATCAATATCGCAATCGACCTGGTGCGCGATCCGCAGGGCAACCGCCCGTTTGGCGACATTCTCTCGGAAATCGACGGCCGGAGCGCCATGACCATTGCGGCATCGATGCTCGCCGACCCCGTAAACGGCAAGGGGATACTCCTGGGCGGCATCGCCGGGGTGATACCCTGCGAAGTGACGATCATAGGGTCGTGCCTGGCCGCGGCTGCCGCCGCCCGCTCGGCCATGGGCCTTGGAGCCATAGTGCGCCTCTTCGACGACGATGTTTACCGTCTGCGCACAGCCCTGCGCCAGCTGGGAGGGGGAGTGATCGGTTCGTCGCTCCATCCGCGTGTGCTTGAGAGCGCACTGCGCACGGCCGATATCGTGGTAGTCACCGAGCGCACCAGTGCGCTGCCCGTCGACGGCGACCCCACGGCAATTCTCAAGCGCAACGCTCTGGTATTCGACCTATCGGAATGCCCCGGCAGGGCATTTACGTCGCTGCGGCCCATCGACCTGGGCGAACTCGACACCCTGAAATGCACCCAGGCCACAGGCTTCTCGATGGTCAACGACCTCAACGACGAAGCCAGCTACCGCCGCTACTGCTTCATCAACCCCGGAAGCACCGTGCCGCGCACGGCCGCCATGGCTCTGAGCGATACCTTCATCACTCTTCTCAACCAGATCTCCGACTGCGAAGGTGGCAGCGCCGGTGCGCGCCTGCCGCTGTCGGCGGGGTTGCAGCAGGCTGTTCTGACCTTTATGGGCAAAGCCGTCAACCCCAAAGTGGCATCGCTCGCCGGGCTCCGCTATACCGACATCGCCATTCTCCTGTCGCTCAGTTGAGGCGAACCGGAACATCAACCGAATCAATCACACCTCAAGCCAATGGCCAAACGAAAATACTACGTGGTATGGGTAGGGCGCGAGCCCGGAATCTACGAAGACTGGGACGACTGCCTCGAACAGGTCGACGGCTTTCCCGGCGCCCGCTACAAGGCGTTCGACAGCTCCACAGCCGCCGCGATCGCCTTCCGCGGCGACCCCAACGACCAGGCGTCCATAATTGAGGCCATCGCCGCCCACAATGCCGAAAAGGCCCGCGCACATCAGGCTCAGCTTTTCGAGATTCCCGAAATCAATCCCGACTCCATAGCCGTGGATGGCGCCTGCGCAGGCAATCCCGGCATGATGGAATACCGCGGAGTCGACGTGCGCTCCGGCATAGAACTTTTCCATGTGGGGCCTTATCCCGAAGGGACTAACAATATAGCCGAGTATCTTGCTTTAGTACACGCACTTGCGTATCTCTGGAAAAAGGGGGACTCCACCACCCCGATTTACTCCGACTCGCGCACGGCGCGCAGCTGGCTGAAAAACCGCGGGTGCCGCACAAAACTGCAGCCTTCGGCCGCCAACAGGAAGATTTTCGAGCTGCTCGCCCGCGCCGACCTCTGGGTGCGCACACATCAGACGAAAAACCCCGTGCTACGGTGGGACACCGACGCATGGGGTGAGATTCCCGCCGATTTCGGACGCAAATAAATTATTCTACATCACTGCCTATCATTAATTTCTGAATCTATACGATACCTAAACGTTTTACCATGACCACAGCCTCAATTGCCGCCACCGCCAGGAAGACAAACTGGAGATGGGTAATCTGCTCTCTGCTATTCTTCGCAACAACAATCAACTATCTCGACCGCCAGGTGCTCTCGCTTACCTGGAAGGATTTCATAGCGCCGGAATTCCACTGGACCGACGCCGACTACGGCCACATCACCGGATTCTTCTCTCTCTTCTATGCCGCCGTGAGCCTCGTGGCCGGCAAGTTCATCGACTGGATGGGCTCGCGCAAAGGCTACCTCTGGGCCATATTCATCTGGTCGCTGGCCGCCGTGATGCATGCCGGTTGTGGCTGGGTGACAATGAAATATGAAGGGATAGCCTCTGTCGAGGCTCTTCGCGCCGTCGAGTCGGGCTCGGCTCTGGCGCTCTCGATAGCTTCGGTGAGCGTCTGGCTCTTCCTCGGCTGCCGCGCCCTGCTCGCCATCGGCGAGTCGGGCAACTTCCCCGCCGCCATCAAGGTGACGGCCCAGTACTTCCCCAAGATGGACCGCGCTTTCGCTACCTCGATATTCAATGCCGGAGCCTCGGTGGGCGCGCTGGCCGCCCCGCTGTGCATCCCCGTGCTGGCCAAGCAGTTCGGCTGGGAGATGGCCTTCGTGATTATCGGCGCGCTCGGCTTCGTGTGGATGGGTTTCTGGAGCGGATGCTATACGCTCCCCGAGAAATCGAAACACGTCAACGCCGCCGAGCTTGCCTACATCCGTCAGGACGAGGCCAACGAGTCGAAGGCTGAAATCAAGGCCGAGGAGACAAAGACAATTTCGTTCTGGCGCTGCTTCACATTCCGCCAGACGTGGGCATTCGTGGCCGGCAAGGCTCTGACCGACGGCGTATGGTGGTTCTTCCTCTTCTGGGCTCCCGCCTATTTCTCCGACCAGTTCGGCTACGCGAGCTATACCCCCATGGGGCAGGCTCTGATATTCGTGCTCTACTTCATCGTAACGGTTCTCTCCATCGGCGGCGGCTACCTGCCGAAGCTCTTCGTTGAGAAACGCGGCATGAACCCCTATGCCGGACGCATGCGTGCCATGCTGATGTTTGCCTTCGTGCCCATTCTGGCCCTGTTCGCCCAGCCGCTGGGCGTCCATTCCTCATGGTGGCCGGCGGTAATCATCGGTCTTGCCGGAGCAGCCCATCAGGCCTGGAGCGCCAACCTCTATTCCACGATCGGCGACATGTTCCCCTCGTCGACCGTGGCCTCGATCGTAGGTATCGGCACCATGGCCGGCGGCATAAGCTCGTATCTGATCAACGCCGGCGCCGGCGAACTCTTCTACTACGCCGGAGAGCAGGGTGCGGCATTTACCTTCCTCGACTTCGAGGGGAAGCCGGCCGGCTACATGATTGTGTTCTGCATCTGCGCCGTAAGCTATCTGCTGGCGTGGGGAGCTATCAAGCTGCTCGTGCCGCGCTACAAGAAAATCGAAATAGACTGATATGCTTAAGAAGACCATCTGGGAAATGGGGCGCGACAGCCTCGAAGAGTATCGCACTAAAGGCAAGCTTCCGCTGATAGTCGTGCTCGACAACGTGCGCTCACTCAACAATATAGGCTCGATATTCCGCACCTCCGACGCCTTCCGCGTAGCCGAACTCTGGCTTTGCGGCATCAGCGCCACGCCCCCATCGCCTGAAATCCACAAGACGGCTCTGGGCGCGGAGGAGTCGGTGGCCTGGCGATATTTCCCCTCTACACTCGATGCCGTAGAGGAACTTCACGACCAAGGATTTACAGTCTGTGCTCTTGAGCAGGTGAACGGCAGCGTGGCGCTCGACGGGTTCCGCCCCGACCGCTCGCGCCGCTACGCCGTGGTGGCCGGACACGAGGTGAACGGCGTGGACCAGGCCGTGGTCGACCGCGCCGACCTCTGTCTGGAAATCCCTCAGGAAGGCACGAAGCATTCCCTCAACGTGGCCGTCAGCACCGCCCTGGCCATATGGCAGTTCTACCTCCACCTCCGATAGTCCGCCTCCAGCGCCTCAAAAAAGCATCCGCAAACAATGTCACGCCATTGTTTGCGGATGTTGTCATATTGGCTTGAATCAGTGTATTACCGGGCGATTTTGGCTGTTGCGCGGGCGCCGGTGGCATCGGTGGCGACTACCACGTAGACCCCTGCGGGGAGAGCCTCGACCGAAACGGTGCGGCCCTCCATATCTATGGCAATGGCCCTGCCGTCGGCGCTATAGACCTCAAGCGAGGTGACGGGCGAAGTGCCGCCGAGCACTATGGTGTGCACCCCGCGGTCGTAGAAAATCTTCAGCGCGTCGGTCTCAGCCACGGCGTCAGCCACCCCACCCGTCTTCAGCAGAGTGAACGGAGCAGGCGAATTTGCGAGAGCACTGCCCTTCACCATATTGAAAGGCATAACATAATACGTGCCGAAGTCGCGAAGATTTTCAGGAATGCTAAAAGCAACTGTGGCTTCCGCGTGTCCGTTCTCTTCTATGAATACCGGCTTCGATGTATTGCAGAGTCCGAGATAAGCGAGCTGGCCGTTATTTTGCGGATCTACGTAGAGCTGGAACCGGATGGTATGTGCATAAACACCTTTGGAGCACGCCACGTCGGCTGTTACAGTAAATCCGTCGGGATTGACCACGTTCGAGCTTCCGTCGTCGAAACGGATGCCGGCAGACGTGACTGCAGCATCGTCGGGGAAGGAAGCGACCGCTATGCCGCGCGAATCGTGTATGAGGTAGTCGTTCTGTACCAGCATAAGAGTAACGGAATTGTCGGTTGCACCTAACCCGTAATTCACGGTTAGTTCGCGCTCGGCTACCTCACCGGGGCCGAGTTCCACCAGAATACCGTCGCCTACAGGATAATAGCCGCTGTTATAACTGATATACGGAGTGAAATATGAATGTACCGGGAAATCCCAGCGGTTGGTAATCTGAACTTTCACGGTCTGCATGCCGTTGACATACAGCGTAGAAGGAACTTCTAAAAATGAGCCGACGGGATTGTAGCTGTATCTCCCTACGGCCTTATATGTAGCGCCTTCTAAGGCGACGATGAATTCGTGGCCGGAGGTGGTCTGATGCAGCGACTCATACCATGGTCCGGAGCCATCGTAGGCGCGGCTTACAACACGCACTGCATAGTTGACGCCTTCGACCATGCCGAACTGCGAGACATCCACCGAGATGCTTCCCCATCCCATGCCGAGGGAGAGATTCTGCTCCCTGGCGTCGAGGGGGTAATACTTTTCGGTATTGTCCGTCATATTGCGCACGCAGACACCAAGCTGCACGTCGATCGAGGAATGGCTTTCATTATAAAACCCGCTGTCGAGAGTCAGCGTTGAACCTTCCATGTTGCCGTAAAGATCGCTGTCCTGGCAGATTATCGGTTTTACATCCTGTATGGTGCTGGCGCCGGGTTTCATGTTCAGAACGGCAAACTGCCCCTGTGTGAACCCGCTCATCTCAGTGCCGGTATATATCTGATTGGGATTGAGGGCGGAAACCTTGAAATAACCGTCGGACTGGCCGTTCCAGCCCCAGTTGAAGTGGAAATAGCCGTCGGAGGCATAGCCGTCGCATACGAAGATGTGGCCGCCCTGAGTGTTGCCGTAGCCACGGTATACAATAGGACATCCGGCCTGCAGACTGCCGTAGAGCAAATCCTCCCATTCGGCGATGGAATGGTATTTCATTTGATCGAGCGTAGTTGCGCGGTCGAAACCGAAATGGTTGACGGCGGCGGTGGTGATTCCGTACATATCCGATTCAGACCACTGCAGCCCATAGTTCATATGGATCGCATAGCCGCAGATTTTCATAAGCTGGGCTACGGCTGCCTTCTGAGCGGCAGTCTGTGGAACTACTTCGGGCATGTTCGCCCAGTCGATGGGCTCGCCGAGGTCGAGGAACTCCTGCTGCTTCTCGTTGTCGACGGTATAGTAGCAGTATCCCCTGCCGGTGGCCTGGGCGGGAAAGCGGTGATAGGCGAGCACCTGTGCAACGGCGGTTGCACCGCATCCGGTGAGGCAGTGCTGCCCGTCAATTGTGGGTGTCTGGTCGTTGTAAGGCGTTCCCTGGCCCCATTTTGCCTTGACCATCGGGGCGATTGGAGCGCGCTCGGCCGTGGAGGTCTTCGAGGGGAGAGTCTGGCGAACGTTCCCTGCGCGAAGTGCCTCGATTTCGAGGGCGTAGTAATCGAGCATCCCCTGCATCTGCGGAGGAATGGTGCCGTCAGTGGCGGCGGGAGCGTCGGAGTAGCCGAGAACAGCGTCGACACCGTCGTCGGCCGCAAGAACCACGTAGCCCTTTTGGCCCTCCTTCTCGAAAAGGTAAGCCGCCGGCTCGGAGACGGAGGTGTTTACGGTGGTGCGCAGCTTCAGAGTGGCGGGAGCGCCCGCGGAGGGAGCCTTCGTGCGGCCTTCGTCCAGGCGTGCGAGCGCCTGCCCGGGAGTAAGCACGTCGGCCCACGCACCCGTCGACAGGAGAGCCGCAGCCAGTGCAAACAGAGTAAAGCGATGTTTCATGAAAAATGTGTGTGTTGGTTTATACGTAACGTAGAATCACATATGCAATTCCGATTGTCTATCAGCTTAAGAATCAAAAATTAAAATAGCATGTGAATATGCACATATATTTTGCAAATATACTCTATGCATTTCCCGCAACTACATTCTTTACGGTTAAAAATGCTTAAATTTCTCTTCTTTGCCCGCAGAGGGCGCCACATCGCCGGAGGAGGCGGCTCAAGAGGGATTTAGAGTCTTTAAGGTCTCTAAGGTCCCCGAGATTCCCGCAAGTATCGTCCGGAGGCAGTGCTGCTTGTCAGAGCGGTCAGAACTTTTTTATATTATTAAGGCGTTGTTCCCGGGGAATTTCGTAATTTTGCACCCGAATTTCCACACGATTACCTGTTGAAGGCGCGCCGTCCCCCGCCGGACGGAGCTTGCTTCGAATTACAAACAATAAGCTCAGATGGCAAAAAACCTCGTCATAGTCGAGTCGCCGGCCAAGGCAAAGACCATAGGAAAATTCCTTGGTCCGGACTACATAGTAACCTCCTCCTACGGCCACATCCGCGACCTCAAAAAGAAAAATTTCGGCATCGACATGGCCAACGGCTTCGAACCGGAATATGAGATTCCCGACGACAAGAAGGCGCTGGTGGCCGACCTCCGCAAGAAAGCCAAGGAGGCCGAGATGGTATGGCTCGCATCCGATGAAGACCGCGAGGGAGAGGCCATCGCCTGGCATCTGTTTGAGGTGCTCGGGCTGAAGGCGGAGACCACGCGGCGCATCGTATTCCATGAAATCACCAAGGATGCCATTCTCAATGCCATAAAGAATCCGCGCCATATCGACCTGAATCTGGTCGACGCTCAGCAGGCGCGCCGCGTGCTCGACCGCATCGTGGGGTTTGAGCTGTCGCCGGTGCTCTGGAAGAAAATCAAGCCGGCTCTCTCGGCCGGCCGCGTGCAGAGCGTGGTGGTGCGTCTGATTATGGAGCGCGAGCACGAAATCAAAAACTTCCGCCCCGAGCAGTTCTACCGCGTGAACGCCCGATTCGCCACGGCCGACGGCACAGCTGTAGGAGCCGAACTGTCGAAGCGTCTGGCCGACGACGCCCAGGCCCGCGAGCTGCTGGCCGAATGCAGCGGCACCAGCTTCAAGGTATCGTCCGTCAACGTGCGCCCGGTGAAGAAATCTCCGGCGCCACCGTTCACCACCTCCACCCTCCAGCAGGAGGCCGCCCGCAAGCTCGGCTTCACCGTATCGCAGACCATGATGGTGGCCCAGCGCCTGTATGAGGCCGGTCACATCACGTATATGCGTACCGACTCGCTCAACCTCTCGCAGCTGGCACTCAACGCCCTGGCCAAGGAAATCCGCGGGAATCTGGGCGAGCGCTACCTCCACACGCGCCAGTATCACACCCATAGCAAGGGCGCGCAGGAGGCCCACGAAGCCATCCGTCCGACCTACGTCGACAAGCAGACCATCGAGGGGACTGCCCAGGAAAAGCGGCTCTATTCGCTTATCTGGAAGCGCACCCTGGCCTCGCAGATGGCCGACGCCGAAATCGAAAAGACCACCGTGGAGATTCAGCCGGCCTCGCGCCAGGAGCATTTCACGGCCACGGGCGAGGTAGTGCGCTTCGACGGCTTCCTGAAGGTATATCTCGAAAGCACCGACGACGAGACCGACGAACAGACATCCGGCATTCTACCCGCCATGCACGAGGGGGAGACACTCTCGCTCACCGAAATAACCGCCACACAGCGCTTCACACAGCAGCCGCCGCGCTACTCCGAAGGCTCGCTGGTGAAAAAACTCGAGGAGCTTGGCATCGGCCGCCCCTCCACCTACGCCACATTCATCTCCACCATCCTGCAGCGCGAATATGTGGAGCGCGGCGAGAAGGAGGGCACTCCGCGCGAATACGAGATTCTCACGGTTCATCCCGACGGCAAGATCTCGCGCTCGACGCGCACGGAGACCGTCGGCTCGGAGCGCGGCAAGCTCGTGCCCACCGACATCGGCGAGGTCGTAAACGAATACCTCACCGAGAATTTCCCCGACATCCTCGACTATAATTTCACCGCCCAGACCGAGGAGCGCTTCGACGACATCGCCCGGGGCAAACTCGGCTGGCACCAGGAGATACAGACCTTCTACGATGATTTCCACCCCGGGGTGGACCGCGCGCTCAACACGCGCACGGAGCACCGCGTGGGCGAACGCATTCTCGGCACCGACCCCGCCACCGGGCGCCCCGTGTTGGTGAAAATCGGACGCTTCGGCCCGATGATTCAGCTCGGCGACGGCGAGGGCGACGAGAAGCCTCAGTTCGCTTCGCTGCTCAAAGGCCAGAGCGTAAGCACCATAACGCTCGAAGAAGCCCTGAAGCTCTTCGAGTTTCCGCGCCTGATAGGCTCATTCGAGGATCAGGACGTAACGGTGGCCATCGGACGCTTCGGCCCCTACGTGAAGCACGCAGGCAAATTTGTATCCATCCCCAAGGAGCTCTCGCCCGCCCACATCACCCTCGACGAGGCCGTGGAGCTTATCGAAAAGAAGCGCGCCGCCGACGCCAACAAGACGCTCAAGACCTTCGACGAAGATGCCGACATGCAGATTCTCAACGGCCGCTACGGCCCCTACATAAAATATAAAGGCGGTAACTTCAAGATTCCCAGGACCGTGGCCGACCCTGCCGCCCTCGCCCTCGACGAATGCCGCAAGATTGTGGCCGAAGCCGAGGCCAAACCCGCTTCGCCGCGCGCACGCGGCCGCCGCAAAAGCTGAAAATCCACCGATAAGCCGACCCAATGAACAGGAAGACAGCCTCATCCCTACGCAAAACAATGAAACCCGGCGCCGAGCGCGCTCCGCTCCGCCCCGACTCCATCGCAGCCTTCACGGCCACGGAACCCATGCGGCTCATGGAGTTTCTCGCCGCCAGGATGCCGGAACGCAAACGCACTGCCATCAAGCAGATGCTTAAATACGGCCAGGTGAAGCTCGCCGGGACGGTCACCTCGCAGTTCGATGCCGATGTTGCCGCCGGAGCGCGCGTGGAGGTGAACTTTACGCGTCCGTTCGTCACGTTCCGCAACCGCCGCATGCAGCTCGTCTACGAAGACGAACATATCATCGTGGTCAACAAGGGCTACGGACTGCTCTCCATGGGCAACGACAAGGTGAAGGAGGGAACGGCCTACTCCATTCTCCGCGACTACGTGAAAGACGTCGACCCGCGCCAGAAAATCTTCATCGTACACCGCCTCGACCAGCATACCTCCGGCCTGATGGTCTTCGCAAAGACCATGGCCGCCAAGGAGGGACTTCAGCATAACTGGAACAATATGGTGCGCCGCCGCCAGTATGTCTGTGTGGTCGAGGGGAAGCTCGACCCGCCCGACGGCGAAGTGCGCAGCTACCTGGCCGAGAACTCGAAATATCAGGTATACTCCACCGACAACCCCGAAGAGGGGAAGCCCGCGCTGACGCGCTACCGCACCCTACAGTGCGCCAACGGATTCACCCTCGCCGAAGTCGAGCTTGAGACCGGCCGCAAGAACCAGATCCGCGTCCATATGTCTGACCTCGGCCACCCCATAAGCGGCGACCGCCGCTACGGCGCCAAGTCGGCCCCCATCCACCGTCTGGCCCTCCATGCGCGCACGCTCGTGTTCATCCATCCTGCCACGCGCCAGCTGATGACGTTCGAGACCCCGGTTCCCGCCTCATTCCTCTCGATGGTGAAACAGGGCTGAACGGCCCATATCTCCCCGATCACCTCAATCTCCCTCAAATCTTATAATCAAATTCACATTACCCATATGATTACCCTGGAGCAACTTAAAGATACCGCCACACGCCGCGACGCCCTTCACCGCTATCTCGATATCGACAACAAGAAAATCCAGATCGAGGAGGAGGAACTCCGCACCCACGTGCCCGATTTCTGGGAACACCCTAAGGAGGCACAGGCCCAGATGAAGAAAATCAAGGACCTCCAGGCGTGGGTCAACGGCTATCACGAAGTCGAAGTGGCCGTCGACGAGCTCCAGAGCGGCTGGGACTTCCTTAAGGAAGGTCTGCTCGAGGAGGCCGAACTCGACCAGATGTATGCCCGTGCCATCGAGCTTATCGAGGGGCTCGAACTGCGCAACATGCTCCGCCGCGAGGAAGACCACATGGGCGTCGTGCTCAAGATCAACTCCGGCGCCGGAGGCACCGAGAGCCAGGACTGGGCCTCGATGCTCATGCGCATGTATCTGCGCTACTGCGAGAAACACGGCTACAAAACCTCCATCGCCAACCTTCTCGAAGGCGACGAAGCCGGCATAAAGAGCTGCACCATCAACGTCGAGGGCGATTTCGCCTACGGCTACCTCAAGAGCGAGAACGGAGTGCACCGCCTTGTGCGCGTGTCGCCCTACAACGCCCAGGGAAAGCGCATGACCTCGTTCGCCTCCGTATTCGTCACCCCCCTGGTCGACGATTCCATCGAGGTTAAGATCGAACCGGCCCTCATGTCGTGGGATACCTTCCGCTCCGGCGGCGCCGGCGGCCAGAACGTCAATAAGGTGGAATCCGGCGTGCGCCTGCGCTACCAGTACACCGACCCCTACACCGGCGAAAAAGAGGAAATCCTTATCGAGAACACCGAGACCCGCGACCAGCCTAAAAACCGTGAGAACGCCCTGCGCCACCTCCGCTCCATCCTCTACGAGAAGGAGATGAACCACCGCCTTGAGGAGCAGGCCAAAATCGAAGCCGGGAAGATGAAAATAGAATGGGGCTCGCAGATACGCAGCTACGTGTTCGACGACCGCCGCGTAAAAGACCACCGCACCGGCTATCAGACCTCCGACGTCAACGGCGTGATGGACGGCGACCTCGACGGCTTTATCAAAGCCTACCTCATGGAATTCGCCCAGACCGAGGAGTAAAGCCCAGGGGCGATTCCGCCACTCTTACCCGTGGCGTCGCCATGGAACTCAACCGACTCGCAAAAGACCTGGAAAAATGGGAACACAACATCCTATTAATGTTTTTTAACGTATAGTCACGGGATTTTACACAATATTCCCCACCGCAATGAGGAAAAATATACGTATCTTTGTGCTTGCAGGGCAAAGTATTGCAATTCAATGCTTCTCCATGCGATAAACACACTGCATATTCAACCGACAATTTCTATTTTTCTAACATCTATAACCACTTTCTATGAAGAAACTTTTACTCGCTTCTCTCGCATTCTTTGCAGCTACTACAGTGGTAGCCCAGAATGTAACCATCGACTTCAAGACGGCTACACCGGTTAAGTACGAAACAAACCAGGAATTCCCCGTAGTTCAAAAAATCAGCAATGTGGATGTTAGCTTTCTGAATAAGAACGCCTATATCTTCACGGATACATACGGGAACTACAAGGATAAGGATGGTAACCCTGTAAACACCAACGTTCTCTTCCTGAATAAAAATACTCCTAAAGGTGAAATTTCATTTAAAACGCCCATTGAGTGCACTAAGATTATTTTCCAGTCGACCATGGGCGGTTCCACCAGCGCCAATGCCAAGGTAAGTGTCTACGCAGACGGCACACAAGTAGGAAGCGCAATCTCGATGTCAAATCCCAAAGGCTCGAAATATACTGTGGAGCTTGGCAAAAAACCCGCAGGCACAGTTATTAAATTTGCGGCCTCCGGTAGCTCCAACCCTCAGATTGAGACAATCGAAATCGTGGCTCCCACCACTACTCCCACACTCACCACTGAGCTTGAAAAAATCGATTTCGCAATGCCTCTGAAGGCCAATTGCACCAAGACCATGAAAGTAATGGCCGATAACATCGAGGGCAACATTACCGCAAGCTGCCCCGATGCCAATGTTGCCATTACTCCTGCATCCTTCACCGCAGAGGAGGGTCTTAAAGGCGTAGAAATCAAATATACCGGTAACGATGCCGACGAAGTTACAACTAAAATCACTTTTGCAGCTGGCGAAATTAAGGCAGAAGTTGCTCTCAACGCTCTCATAATCAGCTGCGAAGGCACCGAAGCAGATCCACTCTCAATTAAAGATGTATTTACCCTTAACAACCTCTATACCGGTAAGGCTTGCGTAAAAGGCACCATCGCCAAAGGCAACGCAGGATTCGCTGAAGACGGAATGGCTACTATTGTAAATGCTGATGACGAAACCAAGTGGATTAACTCAAATATCGTGCTCACCGAAGGTGAAAAAAACATTGCCGTAGCTCTTCCTACAGGCGACGCTCGTACGAAACTCAACATTAAGGACAACTCCGGCAACGTTGGCAAGACCGTAATCGTTAAAGGTACTCTTGAACCTTACTATGGCGCTCCCGGCGTGAAAAATACCGAATATGTAAGCGGCCTCAGCGACGTTGAGAACGTAGGTGTAGATGCCGAGCAGGGTGTGGTTGAATATTTCAACCTCCAGGGTATGCGCGTTGAGAACCCTACCAAGGGACTCTACATTCGTCGCGAAGGCTCGAAAGCTACCAAGGTTATCCTCTAAACCGACGATAAAATCAGTAAGATACTCGTTAAATAATAAACTAACGTAACTTACTTTGCTCCGGCCGTCCCGCCTAACCGCGGGGCGGCCTTATATATACCTTAATATATATAAGCATGCGATCATACGCTCGGGGGATGTGTTGTAGAACCACCGCTCTATTTTCACCCGGATGGAGAGGGCGCTGTCAGCCATCGACCTTTGGTCGCTTGCAATGCAAAGAATGGTCCGGATAGCAGGAGCTTGAGGGAATCAACCGGCATGGATATAGCCGACAAATATGTTGTAGAACATATAGCGAAGTTTTGGGCTTTTAGATATTTTAAATAAATTTGCGAGTGATTATCTAAAACCGTGTAGACATTACCTGAAAACCACCTTAAATTTTCCATAAAAACAACCCCGCTCCGGCTTAGGCCGCGAAGGATGGCAAACGCGCCTTACATTCAGATACCACACTGACACTCAGAGATAAATCTTACGAAATACTTCATTAACATCAAATTTGTCCTAAATGAAACATTTACAAACAGGAATCGCCAGGAAATTCTTTTTCCTGATGGTTGGTCTGCTGTTCTCCGTGGGATTGAACGCGCAGACAATCACCGTTTCGGGCGTTGTATCCGATCCGTCGGGTGAGCCCCTGATCGGTGCAAGTATCCTTGCCCAGGGCACTACGGTGGGCACCTCGACCAACATCGACGGTGAATACACCATCAACGTGGCCCCCGACGCCACCCTCGTGGTGAGCTATGTGGGCTACGACACACAGAACGTGCCCGTCGACGGCCGCACTTCGATCAACGTCACCATGCAGGAAAACTCGGTGATGCTCAACGAAGTCGTAGCCATCGGTTACGGTACGGTGAAGAAATCCGACGCTACCGGTTCGGTGGCCGTGATCAAACCCGACGAAATCGAAGCCGGTCTGGCCACTTCGGTGCAGGACATGCTCGTAGGTCAGACCCCCGGCGTTGTCGTAACGCAGGCCGGCGGCCCTGAAGGCGGAGGTACAATCCGTATCCGCGGCGGCTCCTCGCTGAATGCTTCCAACGACCCTCTGATCGTGGTCGACGGTGTGCCCCTGAGCAACGCCGGCATGGGCGGTCTGGGCAACTCGCTCGGCATGATCTCGCCCGAGAACATCGAAAGCATGACCATCCTTAAAGATGCTTCCGCAACAGCCATCTACGGTTCGCGCGCATCCAACGGTGTGATTATCATCACCACCAAGAAAGGAAAGTCGGGCAAACCGACCGTAAACTTCGCAGCCAACCTCTATGTAAACACCGCCCGCAAGACCTGGAAGGTGCTCGACGCCAACCAGTTCCGCAGCCTTCTCGAATCGCGCGGCATGGACGCCGCCCTCGCAGCCACAGGCGATGCCAACACCGACTGGCAGGACGAGGTGCTCCGCACCACCGTCAGCTCCGACTACTCTCTGAGCGTAGGCGGCACAGCCGGCTGGCTTCCCTACCACGCCGAAATCAGCTATACCAACAACAACGGTATCATCAAGACCTCGAAGATGGACCGCGTGACCATGGGCTTCAACCTCTCGCCTAAATTCTTCGACAACCACCTGAGCGTAAACGCTAACGTAAAGGGCTACTACATCCGCAACAACTTCGCCGACGCCGGCGCCCTCTCCAGCGCCATCAGCTTCGACCCGACTCACCCGGTTCGAAGCAACGAGCCCATCGTAAGCGGCAACTCCGGCTTCCAGTATCTCTACAACGGCTACTATGAGGTGCACAACAACGGCACTCTCGACGACAACGCCGCCCTCAACCCCATGGGTCTGCTCGAGCAGCGCGACAACCACGCCAACGTTTACCGCAGCAACGGTAACCTGCAGCTCGACTACTCGCTCCACTTCCTCCCCGACCTGCACCTGAACCTCAATCTCGGCTACGACGTGATGAAGTCCAATCTGGTCGACAACTGGGCAGCCAACTCGGCTACCGCCTACAAGAACCACGAGCACTACGGCGGCGCATACAACTTCGACCAGTATCAGTTCCGCAGCAACACCCTTCTCAACTTCTACCTCAACTATAAGAAGGAAGTCGAGTCGATCTACTCCAACTTCGACGTAACCGCCGGCTACGACTGGCAGCGCTTCTACAACGACGGCCACTACACCGGCGCAAACGGCAACTCCGGTTACCGCGTGAGCCCGGGTCTGAACACCCCCACTTACCTCGGCAAGAACGAGGCCGGCCAGCAGACCTACGGCGTGACCATCAATGAATCCACCATCCCCCTGCTGGGTCAGAACTTCCAGAACGACGGCGTAAGCCCCGACGGCGACTACCACTGGGCCGACCGCTACCAGCTCCTCTCGTTCTTCGGCCGACTGAACTACACGTTCAAGGACCGCTACCTGCTCACCGTAACCGTCCGCGGCGACGCCACCTCGCGCTTCGCCAAGGATAAGCGCTGGGGCGTATTCCCCGCCGTGGCCCTTGGCTGGAAAATCAACCAGGAGGCATGGATGCAGGGAGCAGCAGGCTGGCTGAGCGACCTCAAGCTCCGTCTGGGCTGGGGTAAGACCGGTCAGCAGGAAATCGGCGAAACCATCAACTACATGGCCCTCTATGCCTTCGCATCGCCCTCGGTAAGCTATCCCAACGGCACCAACGGCTGGTATCTCCCCGTTTACGCACGCGGCTACAACCCCGACCTGACTTGGGAAACCACAACCAGCTGGAACGCCGGCCTTGACTTCGGTTTCTTCAACAACCGCATCACCGGCAGCATCGAATACTACAAGCGCAAGACCACCGACCTTCTGGCCTATGTGGCTGTGCCCGCAGGCTCCTCGACCACCAACATGCTCAACCGCAATATCGGCTCGCTCGAAAACTACGGCGTTGAGTTCAACATCGCGGCAAAACCCATCGTGACCAACGACTTCACATGGACCCTGAGCTACAACGTAGGCTGGAACCACAACGAAATCACCGAGCTCACCACCGGCGCATCGCAGCTGAAGACCGGCGGTATCTCCGGCGGTAACGGCAACACCGTGCAGATCCACGCCGAAGGCCACCCCGCCAACTCCTTCTACCTCTTCCAGCAGGTTTACGACGAAAGCGGCGCACCTCTCGAAGGCGTTTACGTAGACCAGAACGGCGACGGCCAGATTGACGACTCCGACAAGATCATCAACAAATCGCCCGATCCCAAGGTTACGATGACCTTCGGCTCGCAGTTCCGCTACAAGAAGTGGGACCTCGGATTCAACATCCGCGCCTCCATCGGCAACTACGTATATAACAACGTGCTCTCGACCAAGGCTGTATACAACGACCTCTTCACCTATGGTCTGAACAACGTGGTTGAGAACGACTACTACTTCGAGCAGCCGCGCTACATGAGCGACTACTATCTGCGCAACGCATCGTTCGTTCGCTGCGACAACATCACCCTGGGCTACACCTGGGACAACCTTCTCAACGACAAGCTCCGCCTCCGCCTCTTCGGCGCCGTGCAGAACCCCTTCGTGATTACCAAATACAAGGGTGTCGACCCCGAAGTGTTCGGCGGCATCGACAACAGCGTATATCCGCGCGCTACAACCTACTCGCTTGGTCTCGTAGCCACTTTCTAATCACTCCAACTTCCCCTTTAATTACATCGACACAATGAATATCAAGAAATATCTGATGCTTGGCGGAGTGGCTCTGAGTCTGGGTCTGTCGACCGCCTCGTGTGTTGGCGACCTCGACCTCGATCCCATCGATCCGAACCTGGACCCCAACCCAAGCACCGAGCGACTCATCAACGAAGCAATGGAATGCTATCAGGGTCTGGCTACCTCCGGTAACGACGGCCCCGGCTCCTCCATCATCTCCGGCCTCGACAACGGCCGCGGCCAGTACACCCGCGCCCTCTTCATGATGAACGAGTTCCCCACCGACGAGTGCATCTGGATCTGGAAGGACGACGGCATCTACGACCTGGTGACCAACACCTACAACAGCGATAACGGCAACATCTACGGCACATACTCGCGTCTGTATGCCCACATCGCCGTCTGCAACAAGTTCATCGCCGACGCCGCAGGCAACAGCGACGCCGAAGTGCTCAAACTCGTCGACGAGGTGCGCGCCCTGCGCGCCCTGAGCTACTACTGGGTATGCGACATCTTCGGCCGCGCCACCTTTACCCTCGAAGAGCCCGTAGGGCATAATCCCGAGCAGGTTGAACGCGTTACGCTCTACAAATGGCTCGTAGGCGAACTCACCGACCTGGTTGAGAACGGCAAACTTGACCGCACTCCCATCTACGGACGTGTAGGCCTCGACGGCGCCGAGGCTCTTCTGGCCCGCCTCTACCTCAACGCACAGGTTTACGCCGCTGCCGATCCCGCTTATCTCGCAGCCACCGACACCTGGGCCCTCTGCTCGCAGCACTGCGAAAACATCATCGCACGCCATCAGGGCGGCGGTTACCAGGGCTCCGGCCTTGCCAACCACTATCTGAACGTATTCTCGCGCAACAACGACCAGTACATGCCCGGCGGCGGCAACACTGCCGAAAACGAAATTCTCTGGGGCATACCCTTCGACAGCGACCGCCTGCAGAGCTACGGCGGCACGATGTTCCTCATCAACGGCGTGGTTGCCGACGAACTCGGCATGAAAGCTGCCGACTACGGCTGCTCCAACGCCTGGAAATGTATGAAGGCCACCAAAGAATTCTCCGAGCACTTCACAGCCGAGTCGCAGGACGCCCGCTGGCAGCTCTGGGTACGCGGCAAGAAACCCTACATCAACTCCAACGGCGACCCCGCCGAGCATGAGTACAAGATTGCCAACGAAGAGTTCGGAAGCTGGGGCGACGGATATGTCTGCATCAAATGGAACGGCCTCGTGGCCGACAACAACGGCAACCTGACCACCGGCGGCCTCGCCCCCCTGCAGTTCCCCTCGACCGACCTCGGCCTGATCCGTCTGAGCGACGTCTACCTGATGTATGTTGAAGCATTCGTACAGGGCCGCGCAGGGACCTCGGCAAACGCTGTGAAGTATGCAAACTTTGTTCGCGGCCGTGCAGGCGTCTCCACCTGGACTACCGGCGACCTCACTCCCGACAATATCCTGGCCGAACGCTGCCGCGAGCTCTACTGGGAGCTCACACGCCGCTCCGATCTCGTGCGCTTCGGCAAATTCACCGGCCCCGACCAGATGCTGTGGTCGTGGAAGGGCAACGCCCTCGAAGGCAATACCATCGACGCACGCTACAACGTGATGCCTATCCCCGCCAACATCCTCTCGGCTTCGCCCGGCTACAAGCAGAACCCCGGATATCCCGGCGGCGTGGCTTACTAAACCATACCAAAGGCTTTTCGACCGCCCGGACGCTCCCGGGCCTCCGGGCGGCCGATAAAACAACTGAAAAAATTTTTCAAACAGAACCACAACGATGAAAAAAATAACATATCTGTTTGCCGCCATGGTTGCCGCCCTCGGATTCTCCAGCTGCAACGAGACATGGGACGACAACCCCACACTCGCCACCCACGAAGGCGACCCCGTTGAGAACTTCCTCAACACCCCCGTGGAGGCCAACACCTCGATCTTCATCACTGAGGACGAGAACAAAGGAACACTCCACCTCACCGGCTCGCAGCCCACTCAGTACGGCTTCGCCGCCACTGTGGCCTATCAGGTTGAAATGGCCCTCAACGAGGACTTCACAACCCCGGCAGTCGATGCCGAAGGCGTGCCCGCATCGGTTATGATCGGTACTTTCTACGACATGAGCAACATCGCCCCGACGCTGCGCTCCGTGGCCGAAGGCATCTGCAAGATGCTCGACATCAAGGAAGCCGCCGCAATTCCGACAGCTTATATGCCCGTCTACATGCGTCTGCGCGCCAACGTGGTAAACGAAAACAACCAGGCCATCGAAGGCACGGCCATCACCTCCAACACCATCTGCTACAAATCCATAGCCGTAGGCTATCTCGCTGTAGTTATCCCCGACCTGCCCACCGGCATTTATATCCGCGGCGCACTCAACGATTGGCTCGATGGCCCGCTCAACGAGGGTGTGAACACCGAAATCCTGCCGCAGTATGAGTTCATGACCACCACCGAGGCCAACACCTACGAACTGGCCTATGTGGAAATTCCCGCAAACAGCGAATTCAAGGTTGCCGACAAGAACTGGGGTGCTCCCAACATCTCGACCGACGGCGCTATCAGCCAGATGAATGCTTGGCTCAACTGCGCATGGAATGCAGGCAACTCCACCGTAAGCTCTCCCTTCAAAGGAGCCATCCAGATAAAGGGCGCCGACCAGAGCTGGCAGATAATGCTCATTCCGGCCGAACCCGACACCCCCGACCAGCCCAGCGGAATCTTCGTTACCGGCGACTTCGCAGGATGGGGCTTCGGCGACGCCAAGTATCAGTTCTATACCACCGACGTGAAAAACACCTGGCGGACAAAGGTTCTCACCATCCCCGCAGGCACCTTCAAGGTGGCCGACTCCTCGTGGAGCAATCCCAACCTCGGCACTAATGGCGAGGCCATCGTTCCCGGCGTGAAATATCAGGCCGTATTCGGCGCCGACAATATTCCTCTGGCCGAGGCGTTCGCCGGCACGATCACCCTTCTGAAGAAGAGCGGCAAATGGTATATCACCCTCAATCCCGCATCCTAACATCAACGCACCCCTGAACGAGGCTCCGGCGGCCGGTCCGGCCGCCGGATGCCCCGGAAGGGAAAACCTAAACTATAATTTCAGACAAGACCAATGAAAAAATTCAGCTTTTTCCTGATGGGTGCGCTCGCAATGGCTTTCGCAGCCTGCGAGGATGCTCCCGAAACCGCTCCCATGCAGCAGAATCCGCAGGAGCCGGTGCTGGAAGGTTCCAACGTCGTCGTGACGGCCGCCGGTGCGCTCGCCGACCCCGCAACCGCGGTGAATCTTGAAACCCTCAAGAGCGAGCCCGTCGAGATTTTCACCGAAACCACTCTGACAAACATTCCCGCCGGCGCCACGATGAGCTACGACTTCTATCTCTCGAAGTCGGAAGACCTGGCCAACGCCCAGGTGCTCCCTGTAACGCTTAACGGCAAAGAAGGCTTCGTAAGCCCCGCAGAATGGAACGACGCCCACGTGGCTCTCTTCGGCAAATCGCCCAAGGTGAAAACCGCATACTATGGCATCGCAGCCTACGCCACGCTCAACGGCGTGAAATACCGCGTCGGCGCCCAGGACTACTTCGTGGCCCGCGGCGAAGTCAAGGAGACATGCTTCGACCTCGGCTTCAAGATTGCCGACGCCTACTATCTGATCGGCAACGCCAACGGCTGGGATCTCAGCCAGACCGGCCTTGACCCCTTCAAGTTCAAACACAGCGATGCCGACGTATACGACGATCCGGTGTTCACCCTCGTGGTTGAAGTCGGCGCAGACTGCTACTGGAAAATAGTACCTCAGGACGCCATCGCCACCTCCGACTGGTCGATTCTCTATGGTCCCGCCACCGACGGCGCTACCGACTTCGAGGGAATGCTTATCGGCGGCGCCGACAACCTTGCCCAGGCCGGCAAGCTTGTCGAAGCCGGCAAATACCGCTTCACCATCAACATGGAGGAGATGACCTACAAGATCGAGGCCATCACACGTCCCGAATTTGTTGCCGTTTCCAGCAATGCAAACGGCTGGAACCAGAGCGGCCCTCAGCTGTGGTGGTCGAACAAGGACGATAAGCCCTACTTCTGCGGCGCAGCCGTTGTAAACAACACCGACGGCGGCTTCAAATTCATCTGGGATAACATCTGGTATGGCGGTGCCGACGGTACCATCGATGCCGGCGGCGGCAACATCGCTGCTCCCGAGGATGGCAACCAGCTCTACTGGTTCATCGTCAGCACCGAAAACATGACCTATCAAATGACCCCCGTCACCTCGGTAGGCGTTGTCGGCGGCCTCAACAACTGGAGCGACTCCGCTCCCATTGAACTCACCCCCGACGCTACCCTGCTCAAGTGGAGCGGCGATGTGGCTCTCACCGGCGAATGGAAGATTATCATCAACCACAGCTGGAACTCCAGCTATGGCGGTCCCGACCTCAGTGAGGCCACTTTCGACGGGCCCAACATCAGCGGATACGAAGGCGATTACACCGTGACTATGGACTTCAGCAACGCGAAGCCTGCAATCGTCGTCACCGCAAAGTGATGCTTATTCATTAAGCAACCCCTTCCCCCTCGCCGGAGAAATCCCACACCAACATAGTCTCCGGCGAATATTTCCCCGGCAGCTGCGGACCCACCTCCGCAGCTGCCACTTTTTTTTCAGATATACGGGATGCAGGATGGCGCCGGATGCATGATATGTAAACAGACCGCAACCGAAAAAATCTCTACCGAAATATTCCTGGCTACAGAAACAGCGCCGCCGGTCTCTTCGGCAGAGTCCGGCGGCTTGTGGTTGAAAACATTTGAGATTGCTGCCTTGCCCCATTTTGAGGTTTGCTTGACTGGCTGGCAGAGACCGGAAGGTGGAGGTGTTTTGAAGCTTCTTCCGGCGGGGCAGCGGGCGGCTATATTGATCTATTGTTTTATTATCTTATGTAATTAAGACGCCGGCGCCCGGAAATAGTTTAATCGCCCCCGAAATTTTTTTCAAAATTTTTCGGAGGCGATTAAAATTGAGGCTTGAACGAATCAGAGACGGGCCTTGATGGCTGCGGTCTCGGCCTCGTAGCCGGGTTTCTCGAGGAGAGCGAACATATTGCGCTTGTAGGCCTCCACGCCGGGCTGGTTGAAGGGGTTCACGTCGAGGAGATAGCCGGAGATGCCGCAGGCTTTCTCAAAGAAGTAGATGAGCTCGCCGAGCCATTCCTCCTCGAGGGCGGGGATGGTCACGCGGATGTTGGGCACACCGCCGTCGACGTGGGCGATGCGAGTGCCAAGCTCGGCCATCTTGTTGACCTCGTCGACGCGCTTGCCGGCCAGATAGTTGAGGCCGTCGAGGTTGGCGGCATCGGTGGGGATTACGGTCGTGTGGGCGGGGGTCTCTACCGAGATGACGGTCTCGAAGATGGTACGCTCGCCTTCCTGAATCCACTGACCCATGGAGTGGAGGTCGGTGGTGAAGTCGACGGCTGCGGGGAAGATACCCTTGTTGTCCTTACCCTCGGATTCGCCGTAGAGCTGTTTCCACCATTCGCCGAAGAAGTGGAGTTTGGGATTGTAGTTCACGAGAATCTCGATCTTCTTGCCGGCGCGGTAGAGGGCGTTGCGCGTGGCGGCGTAGAGCAGCGAGGGATTGAGGTCGTTGGCTTCGGCGGTAGCGGCCTGCATGCGGCGTGCGCCCTCGAGGAGCTTGCGGATGTCGAAGCCGGCCACGGCGATGGGGAGCAGACCTACGGGCGTGAGCACCGAGAAGCGGCCGCCTACGTTGTCGGCGATTACGAATGTCTTGTAGCCTTCTTCGGTGGCGAGCTGGCGGAGGGCTCCCCTCCTGGCGTCGGTGATGGCCACGATGCGCTTCGAAGCCTCCTCCTTGCCCATCTGGGCCTCAAGCTGCTCCTTGAGCAGGCGGAAGGCGATAGCGGGTTCGGTTGTAGTGCCCGACTTGGAGATTACGATGATGCCGAATTTCTTGTCCTTCAGCAGGTCCTGAAGCTCATAGAGGTAGTCCTCGCCGATATTCTGGCCGGCAAAGAGCACGCGGGTGCGGCGTTCGTCGCCGGCGCCGCGCAGGGAGGCGAAGGAGTCGCTGAGGGCCTCGATCACGGCCTTTGCGCCGAGATAGCTGCCGCCGATGCCTACGGCTACCACTACGTCGCAGAGCTCGCGCATCCTGGCGGCTGTGGCCTCGATATCGGCCACGAGAGCGTCGGGAGTCTCCTCGGGGAGCTTCACCCATCCAAGGAAGTCGGAGCCGAGGCCGGTTCCTTTATAAAGTTTGTCGATGGCGGCAGCGGCCTCGGGATTGAGAGCCTGGATCTGCTCGCCTGTCACGGTGTTGAGAACGTTTTTAACGTCGACAGTAAGTTTAGCCATGTCAGTTGTATATATTAAGTTGTTGTATTTTGATTCAGGGTGGAGTCGGGATTCTTGACGGTCCATTTATACAATTTGTCGCTGGGGCGAATCCGCGCGGGCACGGCAATGGAGAAGCTCTCTCCTTTTCGGGCGCGCTCCACGGGACGCAGCCCCACACGAATCTCCTCTACGGTGAATATGAGCGCCCCGGTGGTGGGTCCTGTGACAACCACCTCGTCGCCCACGGCGAGTTCGCCGTTTTCCATATGGAATTCGCCCACACCGATTTTCGGGAAATAGCGCACACCCTTGGCGCGGTACTCCTTGACGCGCGTGGCCGACGAGCCGTATTTGGAAGACCACTCGCCCAGACGCTGGCCGAGATAGTAGCCGTCCCAGAAGCCGCGGTTGAAGATTCGCGACAGGCGCTCGTCCCATCCGGCCACCTTCTCCTCCGAGAATGTGCCGTCGCAAATGGCGTTGAGGGCCTCGTTGTAGCACTCCACGGCCATCCGCACGTACTCCGGACCGCGTGCGCGACCTTCGATTTTGAAGACCCTTACCCCGGCGTGGGCCATTTTGTTGAGGAAGTGAATGGTCTTCAGGTCTTTGGGCGACATTATGTATTTATTGTCGATACGGAGCCGGTCGCCCGTCTCGAGGTCGGTAACCTCGTAGCCCCGGCGACAGATCTGGGTGCAGGCGCCCCGGTTGGCCGAGGAGTTCATCTGATGCAGGCTCAGATAGCACTTGCCCGATACGGCCATGCAGAGGGCGCCGTGGCAGAACATTTCTATGCGCACAAGTTCGCCGCGCGGACCGCGGATATCCTGCTCTACGATGGAGCGGTGGATGGCCGCCACCTGGTCGAGGTTCAGCTCCCGCGCGAGCACCACCACATCGGCCCACTGCGCGTAGAAACGCACGGCCTCGGTATTGCTGATGCTCAGCTGCGTGGAGATATGCACCTCCACGCCCACGCTGCGGGCGTAAAGGATTGCCGCGATGTCGCTGGCGATGATGGCTGAAATGCCGCTGCGGGCCACAGCGTCGATAATGGCGTGGCACTTCTCCACATCGTCGTCATACATTATCGTATTGACGGTGAGATAGGATTTCACACCCGCAGCGTCGCAGATCCCTGCAATACGTCGCAGGTCGTCGAGCGTGAAGTTAACGCTCGAGCGGGCACGCATATTCAGCCCCTCAACGCCGAAATATATGGCGTCGGCGCCGGCGGCAATCGCCGCATGAAGGCTTTCGTAGCTCCCCACGGGAGCCATAATCTCAAAATCCTTGCGTTTCATTTGCGCAAAGTTACGTAAATTTTCATTATTTTTGCGTGCTTTTAACTCAACTTCGGGCCTGTCGGAGATGTCTCGATGACGCTTCAGCAATGTAGGGACATCGCATTGCGATGTATCGTTTATAACTCAGCGTATTACACATGCCAAAGGCATGTCCCTACACAGAGAGCGGCAGCCTTTCGGCATCCCTGCGATCCCGAGAATAATACCCTTGATAAAATAATACCCTTGATAATATGAGAATTGCCGTATACTGCTCCGCCCGTACCGCTATCGCCCCCGAATGCTTTGAAGACGCCCGCACGCTGGGCCGGTGGATAGGCAGCGGAGGTCATACGCTCGTCTACGGCGGCCTGCAGATGGGCCTGATGGACGCCGTCGCCTCGGCCACCGCCCGGGCAGGCGGCCGCGTGATGGGCGTCGTACCCCAGTCGCGCGCCATCCGACAGCACCCCGACAACAGCGTGAGCATCGCCGTAAGCTCGCTCCACGAGCGCAAACAGACCATGGAGGAGAACGCCGACGCTTTCGTGGCCCTCGACGGCGGCTACGGCACGCTCGACGAAGTAATGTCGGCCCTGGCCTCCATGTCGTTCTTCTCGGAGCCCAAACCGCTCCTCCTGCTCAACCGCGGCGGCCTTTACGACCCGCTGATGACCATGTTTACCGAAATGGAGCGCCGCGGACTGATGTACCCCGAAGTCGCCCGGCAGATTACGCTCTGCCCCGACATCGACTATCTGATTCACGCCCTCGAACAACTTTAGCGTGCAGAGCGTATCTATTACGACGGCGAGCGCATCTGCTGTGTCAGCATCTGTTCCAAACCTTTAAATCACTGCAAAAAAATGAAAATCTACACCCGCACCGGCGACGCCGGCACAACCGCTCTCGTAGGGGGAACGCGCGTAAGCAAAGCCTCCCTCCGCCTCGACGCATACGGCACCTCCGACGAACTCAACTCTTTCATCGGCCTCCTGCTCACATACCCCGACCTCACAGCCGACGACCGCGAAACGCTCCTGATGGTCCAGAACAAAATCTTCAACGCCGGCGCATATCTGGCGACCGACACCGCCACGCGCCCCGACGCTATCCCCGACGGCCTCGACACCATCCACATCCGCCGCCTCGAGCAGCAGATTGATGCCCTCACCGAGACTCTTCCGCCGCTCAACTGCTTCATTCTCCCCGGAGGGACCCCTTCGGCCGCTATGGCCAACGTATGCCGCACCGTGTGCCGCCGTGCCGAGCGCCGCGTGGTCGCCCTCTCCGAAGCCGCCACACTCGACCCCATCGTGGGTCGCTTCCTCAACCGCCTCAGCGACTACCTATTCACCCTCGGGCGCGCCCTCAACCACCGCGCCGGCTGCCCCGAAACCGCCTGGCAGAAATAGCCGTCGGCGCAATCTGCCGCATCGGGCCGGAAAACGCGTAAATCAATGGATTGCCATGCGCAATAAAATGCCCTGCCCCTCGTTATAGCAATACGACCGCCCGCAGGGCGTTATTTGCCGCCGCGTCAGCACCCTGACAGTCGGGTACGCACCGTTGCCTTCCAGGCCTTCCGGCGTCAGGCTGATGTCCCGCCGTACGGCAGTCGCCAACCATTGTATAATCAACTCCTTAAACCATACACACAGCTATGTATTGGACACTTGAACTTGCCTCGAAACTCGAGGACGCACCCTGGCCCGCAACCCGCGAGGAACTCATCGACTACGCCCAGCGCTCCGGCGCCCCGCTCGAAGTAATAGAAAACCTTCAGGAAATCGAAGACGAAGGCGACACCTACGAATCCATCGAAGATATCTGGCCTGACTACCCCTCCAAAGAAGACTTCTTCTTCAACGAGGACGAATATTAGGCCTCTAAAAATCATACAACTCACTGATAGCCAGCCATGTGAACTAAAATAATTTGTTTGTATGGCTGGTGTTTTATAGCCTAAAAATTTTTATCGGACAGCAATAATTGGGATTATACTTCGGTTAATGTTTGTTGCGGGCGGAACATTTCCGCCCGCAACGGCTTACTGCTTCCTCAAGGTAGGCAATGCTCCGTTAAGTTCGTAACGCCACTCTGAGCCTTTGTTCTGCAAGGCGGTGTTCATGGCATCAACGGCGTTCTGCCAGGTTACGCTGGTGCCGTCCACATTCGTGGCTTCGGGGGCGATGCCTTCCTTATTGTAGCCGATGCCTTGTTCATGATTGTTTTTCCAATAGCAGGCGGTCACGGTGGTGTAGTTATTTCCCAAAAAGCCGCCGA
>ULWY01099573.1_pt1 | contig 31507 bp, 17 predicted proteins | sample 1960761 | NCBI WGS metagenome assembly ULWY01 (sample SAMEA4835824, study PRJEB28245) | human gut metagenome | biome: gut microbiome; material: fecal sample | place: Denmark | collected 2008 | reverse complement strand
CATCATGCTGAACAATTACTTGTACGACTTCTTGTCGCACCGTTTCTTTACAAATATATCGCATGAGTTCAGAATCCCGTTGTCTCTTATAGTAGGGCAGATAGAAATGATATTAAACGACTCCGGATTGAGTGATCGCTTGCGTGGACGTGTTCAGTCGGTATATCGTAACGCTTGGCACATGCGTAACTTGATATCCGAGTTGCTCGATTTCCGTAAACAGGAGCAGGGATATCTTAAATTGAAAGTAGAAGAGCACGACTTTGTGGCGTTTACACGCCGTATTTATCTGTGCTTTTCGGAATATGCGGTACATAAAAATGTAAAATACAATATGCATTCTGCAGAAGAAACACTGAATGTATGGTTCGACCCCGTGCAGATGCAAAAGGTTGTTTTCAACTTGTTGTCGAATGCCTTTAAGTATACTCCGGCAGGCGGAAGTGTTACTGTAGAGATACATAAAGACGAGTCGAATGTTACGCTATCGGTTTCTGATACAGGTATAGGTATTCCTGAAGCTGATTTGGATAGAATATTCAACCGCTTTTATCGTGTGTCCGAAAATTCGTATCAGGCAGAAGGTTCCGGCATAGGTTTGGCGTTGGCTCAAGGAATTATGAATTTGCATCACGGACATATTGAAGCAAAGAGCCGTGTTGGCGAAGGTACCACTTTTGTTCTTACATTGCAGTTAGGATGCAGTCAGTTTGATAAAGAAGAAATAGCGGGAGTACACGATGAAAAAGACTATCAGATACAGCCCGAAGTTCTTCCGTTTACTCCTTACGAAAAAGATATTGATGTTTCAGAAAATCAATCTAACGCAGCGGAAACTAATGTGGACGTTACAGAAAGCGATAATCGTCCGATAGTACTTTTGGTAGAAGACGATGCGGAACTGCTATCGATGCTGAAAGACATATTCTCTTCACATTATATAGTATATACTGCGCCCGATGGAGAAGTTGGTTTGGATATAGCCCGAAGAGTACAGCCTGATTTGGTAGTCAGTGATGTTATGATGCCTAAGAAATCGGGTATTGAGTTGTGTAAGGAAATAAAAGACAACGTTGAATTGTCTCATGTATCCGTAGTTCTTCTTACTGCCAGAGTTTCAGAAGAGTATATGGTAGACGGCTTGATGTATGGAGCCGACGATTATATACCAAAGCCTTTCAGTATAAAAGTATTGTTGGCTAAGTGCGAAAGCATTCTTACAAACAAAAAACGTTTGTTGTCGCATTATGACACGTCTGCCGGCAGTGTCTCATTGTCCGATACTTCTTCAGTGGCGGTGGATGCTGTAGCAGTATCCGATGATAAGGATAAGAAATTCATAGATTACTGTGTAGCTTTCATTCATGCCAACATTTCGGATAGCGAATTGAAAGCCGACGCTCTCGCCTCTCATTTCAATATCTCCAAGTCTTCGCTCTACAAACGCTTCAATAAGGTGGTAGGCATTGCTCCAAATGAATTTATCCTGAAAGTGAAATTCGATGAGGCTATGCGATTGCTTAAGACTCGTCCCGACATGAATGTTACTGATATCGCTTTATCTTTAGGCTTCTCTTCTCAGCGATATTTCAGTCGTTCGTTCAAAGTCTTTTTCGGAGTAGCCCCTCAAACGGTGAGAAGCGGAGAAAAGGAAACTTCTCAGTCTCGCATATAAAAGTTAGTGCTTTTACATACAAGTCTATATTCGCAACCTGCGAATATAAAAACGCAGCCTAAGAATATATATTTGCAGCTTACGATTATATAATCTTAGGCTGCGTTTTTAGTTTATTGTACCAGATGTACCATTATTGTTCTTAATGTTTTGAGAAACAGTCCTTATACGTGCACAAATCTTGTAAATCGAGTGCCCAAATAGTGTAATGGAAATAAAGGGCACTAACAATCTAAAATATGGGCATCAGTGTGTATATCGTAAAAAGTAGTTTTGTGCGTGTTCAAAAAGAGCAAATGAAAAATGATACCTAACTACCTATTTTAATAATCTATAATGAGAAAACTTTATCTATCTGCGTTAGCTTTAACTCTGGCGCTTTCCGGTTCTGTCTTTGCACAGAAGAAACAACAGGATATTCCATTGCAATTCGGGGCTTCTTATTTCGGGAAGCGCCAAGATGAAGCTATGCAGAAATTCCGTGATAACCGTTTGGGTGAATTCATTCATTGGGGACTATACTCTATCCCTGGTGGAGAATGGAATGGAAAAGTTTATGGCGGTGCAGCCGAATGGTTGAAAGTTTGGGCAAATGTACCGCGCGAGGATTGGCTGCTGCTGATGAAGCAGTGGAATCCGAAAAAATTCAATGCCAAGGCATGGGCAAAGATGGCCAAGCAGATGGGAGCCAAGTATGTGAAGATTACAACTAAGCATCACGAAGGCTTCTGTTTGTGGCCTAGTAAAACTACTAAGTACACCGTAGCTAATACACCTTATAAGAAAGATATATTAGGAGAATTGGTCAAGGCTTATAACGACGAAGGCATAGATGTACACTTCTATTATTCATTCCTTGATTGGAGTAATCCTGATTATCGTTCAAGCATCAAGACACCCGAAGACAGCGTAGCCTTTGCACGTTTTATGAAGTTCGCCGATGAACAGTTGAAAGAGTTGGCTACTCGTTACCCTACAGTTAAGGACTTTTGGTTCGACGGCACATGGGATAGCAGTCTTCGTCAGAATGGATGGTGGACGGCACGTGCCGAGAAGATGCTGAAAGATATGATTCCGGGAGTTACGGTAAACAGTCGTCTGCGTGCCGATGATAAAGGTAAGCGTCATTTCGACTCAAACGGACATTTGATGGGCGATTACGAATCGGGTTACGAACGTCGTTTGCCAGATCCGATAAAAGACCTCAAGGTTACAGCATGGGATTGGGAAGCATGTATGACAGTACCCGAAAATCAGTGGGGATATCATAAAGATTGGTCTTTGAGTTATGTAAAGACTCCTATAGAGGTTATCGACCGTATTGTTCATGCCGTATCGATGGGCGGTAATATGGTTGTAAACTTCGGTCCTCAAGCCGACGGCGATTTTCGTCCTGAAGAAAAAGAGCTGGCAGCAGCTTTGGGCAACTGGATGAGTAAATACGGACAGTGCATATATGGTTGCGATTATGCCGGACTTGAAAAACAAGACTGGGGCTATTTTACTAAAGGTAAACAAGGAGAAATATATATGGTAGTGTTTAATCAGCCGTATAGCCAGCGTCTTATCGTGAAGACTCCTAAGAATACATCAATCATTGAAGCTTCTGTACTCACAACAGGCGAAGAGGTAAAAGTTACAGAGACAGCCAAGAACGAATATAATGTATCTGTTCCGATGCAGAATCCTGGAGAACCTTATGTCATCAAGTTGAAAATGAAATATGGCAAGGGTACTAATGGTGAGTATCGGGATGCTTTGACATAATAACGATTGATAACTGAAAATCAATAGATATGATATACAGAACGTTAACAATTTTGGGGCTGCTTTGCATAATGGCTGCTCAATGTGCAGCAAGAGACGTGCTTTCTTTTAATGCCGGTTGGCAATTCAAGAAAGGTCCGTTCTCTGGCGAGCCTAAGAAGGTAGCTGCCTTGTGGGATGGTAAATGGGAGAATGTAACTCTTCCTCATACATGGAATGCAAAAGACATGCAGGAAAAGGCTGCTTCTTTTTACCAAGGAGTAGGATATTATAAAAAGAAGCAAGTATTTGATAAGGCTCTCGAAGGTAAACGTATCTTCTTGCGTTTTGAAGGAGTAGGCACAAATACAGAAGTATATATAAATGATAAGTTGGTAGGTACCCATCAAGGTGGGTATAGCGCTTTCGCTTGCGAAATTACCCGTGCTGTGAAGTATGGGCAAGAAAACGAAATATTGGTAAAGGCCGATAATACGGCACGTCCGGACGTGATTCCGGTAAACCATTCTTTGTTTGGCGTTTATGGTGGTATTTACCGCCCTGTTTGGATGATAGTTACAGAGCAGAACAACATTACAGTGACCGACTGTGCGTCATCGGGTGTATATATCACTCAGAAAAACGTATCTAAAAGTTCAGCGGATGTAACAGTTAAGGTAAAATTGGATAACGGAAGTCTGGCTCCGGCGGATTTGGTGCTCGAAAATACTCTGTATACCCGTGAGGGCAAGAAAGTAGCATCAAACCGTCAGAAGCTGGAACTTACTCCGCAGGGCACTCAGACGTATGTGTCGAACTTTAAGGTAAGCAAGCCTCATCTGTGGCAAGGTCGTAAAGACCCTTATTTATATAAGGTGGTTTCTACATTGATGGCCGACGGAAAAGAGATTGATAAGGTAACGCAGCCGTTGGGACTTAGAAAGTTTGAGATTGTAGCCGGAAAAGGTTTTTATCTGAACGGTGAAAAATATCCTATGTATGGTGTTACCCGTCATCAGGACTGGGAAGGACTGGGAAGTGCACTTACTAACAAAGAACACGATTTCGACTTAGAGCAGATAATGGATGTTGGTGCTACTACAGTACGTTTCGCACATTATCAGCAGTCGGATTATTTATACTCTCGTTGTGATTCATTGGGATTGGTGATATGGGCGGAAATTCCGTTTGTAAACCGTGTAACCGGTCACGAAGCCGAAAACGCACAGTCGCAGTTGCGCGAGCTGATTCGTCAGAACTTCAATCATCCGTCTATCTATGTTTGGGGCCTGCATAATGAGGTGTATACTCCTACAGACTATACCGCATGGCTCACTCAGACACTGCATAACTTGGCTAAGACCGAAGACCCGGATCGTTTTACGGTAGCAGTAAACGGATACGGATCTACAGAACATCCTGTTAATCAGAATGCCGATATACAAGGCATGAATCGTTACTTCGGATGGTATGAGAAGAAGATACAAGATATAGAGCCGTGGGTAAAAGGTCTGGAAGAAAAGTATCCGTGGCAGAAACTTATGCTTACTGAATACGGTGCCGATTCTAACCTGAAGCATCAGACAGAATATTTGGGCGATGCGCTTAACTGGGGCAAACCTTTCTATCCTGAAACATTCCAAACCAAGACGCATGAGTATCAGTGGGGAGTAATATCCAAGCATCCGTATATCATAGCTTCTTATCTGTGGAATATGTTTGATTTCGCTGTTCCGATGTGGAGTAGAGGAGGAGTAGCAGCCCGTAACTTGAAGGGACTGATTACTTTCGACCGTAAGATAAAGAAGGACTCTTATTATTGGTATAAGGCAAACTGGAGCGAAGCCCCTGTGCTGTATCTTACTCAGCGCAGGAATACCGACCGCGAACGTAAGATTACTACAGTAACTGTTTATTCTAATATAGGAATGCCGAAAGTATATCTTAACGGAGTAGAGCTTCAAGGCATTCGTAAGGGATATACTGATGTACATTATATAATAGATAATGTAGAGTTGGCTCAAGGCAAAAACGTTATAAAGGCAGTAGCAAGCTACAAGGGTGAGGAGTACACGGACGAGATTGAATGGGTATATACTCACGAACACCGTAGAAGTGCAGATTCGAGCGTAAAGTTGAAAGAGCACGCAGGGTGGTAAGAATACAAATACAACAGAAACAATTAACAAAAAACAGTAAAATACAAAACAGAAACAAAAGAACGAAAGATGGAGACTTATGTAGTCGGAAAACAAAAAAATGAAAATTAAAGTTTAACAACAAATGTCTAATTAATCTATGGAATTCAAAAAACATTATTCTTTGATTCTTTTTCTTTGTCTCTTCTGCGTGCAGATATTTGCACAGTCGGGATCGGAAAAAATTAATGTGAACTTTAAGAACATTCCGTTGAAAGAAGCTTTGCCTATGATAGAAAAGGCAGCTCCGGGATGGCTCTTCTCGTACGATGCCACAACAGTGGATTTAAGTCAGAAAGTAAGTTTGACCGCTAATGGTAAAGAACTACGTTTGGCTATGCGTGATTTGGTTGCTTCTACCAATTTGGAATTTACTCTTGATGGCAACCGTATTGTATTGACCGTAAATGATAATAAGGTTATTGCCAAGAAAGGTGCTGCTAAGAAAGTTAGTGGTATAGTGAAAGACGAGAACGGAGAACCGGTGATAGGTGCTACCGTATTGATTAAAGGTACTGTAAATGGTGTAGTTACCGACATCGACGGTAAGTATTCTATTCAAACTCACGTTGGCGATTTGTTGGAATTCAGCTATATCGGATATAACAGTGTAGAACAGCGTGTAAAAGATAAAGGCGTAATCAATGTAACCTTGGCAGAGTCGAATGTTAAATTGGACGATGTAGTAGTTGTAGGTTACGGTACTCAGAAGAAAGAAAGTGTATCATCTTCTGTAAACACTGTAAAACCTGCCGAATTCGCTGTTCCGGCTCGTAACTTGAGCACAATGCTTGCAGGTCAGGTAGCCGGTGTTATCGCTATCCAGCGTTCGGGCGAACCGGGTAATGATGATGCCAGTTTCTGGATTCGCGGTCAAAGTTCATATGCAGGCGGTACCAGTCCGTTGGTTTTGGTAGATGGTGTACCTCGTAGCATGAACGATATCGATACCGATGAAATTGAAACATTCACCGTATTGAAAGATGCTGCCGCTACTGCAGTATACGGTTCAGAAGGTGCTAACGGTGTAGTTCTTATTACTACTAAGCGTGGTCGCGCTCAGAAAACCATTGTTTCATTCAATGCGCAGTACAGTGTAGCTACTCCAACCCGTATGCCGGAGCTGATGCCTTCTTACGATTATCTTTCTATGTGGAACGAAGCATCGTGGAACGAAGCAGGTAACCCTGACTGGGATAATTATCTGGCAACTAATGCTCCTTATTCGGCAGAAACATTGGCTAAGTATCGCTCGGGTGAAGATACCGACTTGTATCCTAATTCAATCTGGACCGATTTGCTTTCTAATCATACACAGAACCAACGTTACACTATTAACTTCCGTGGTGGATCTGAAAAAACTAAGTTCTTTGTATCTGGAGCATTCTATGATGAAAAGGGTATCTTTAAGTCAAACCCGTTGGAAGACTATGATGCTAATATCGGTTTGAAGCGTTACAACTTGCGTTCTAATGTCGATATGGACATCACAAAGACTACAAAACTGTCGGTCGATATGAGTGGACAGTACAAAACTCAGAATAATCCGGGTAACTCATCAGACCAGATTTGGAAACACATCGTATTGTTCCCAACTCATTTGGTTCCGTTTACTTGGTCGGATGGTACAGCTGCGGCTATCGAGTCGGATGCCGACGGACGTTATAACCCTTATACATTGTTGAACTACTCTGGTTACAGCAAGACATGGTCGGCAGCACTGCAGACTAAGGCTACATTGAAGCAGAAACTCGATTTCATTACTCAGGGACTTTCTGTTCAGGGTAGTATCAGTTTCGATGCTAACTTCAGCTCTAGTATGAAGCGTAGTATGAGTCCTGATAAATACTCGTTGGTAAGCAAGGAAGACGGAGTACTGAATAAGAAACTTGTTTCTACAGGTAGCCCGTTGAGCGATGTAGGTTTTTCTTCATCGGCAGGTACAAAGAAAATCTATATTGAAGCTCAGTTAAACTATGCACGTACATTTAATAAAGTTCACGATGTAACTAGTTTATTGGTTTACAATCAGAAGGAAACTCAATATCAAGGCTCTAATTCTGTAGGTGGACTTACATTGCTTCCTTACCGTAAGCAGAGCGTAGTGGCTCGTGCTACTTACGCATTCGACGGTCGTTATGTAATAGAAGGTAGCTTTGGTATGACTGGTAGTGAAAACTTCGATAAAGGACATCGTTGGGGAATCTTCCCGTCGGCTTCTGTAGCATGGAATATGCATTCTGAAAAGTTCATGCAGAAAGAAAGCGTTGCCAACATTATCAATAAGTTGCGTCTGAGAGCCTCTTGGGGTATGACAGGTAATGATAACGGTTCTGGCCGTTTCGTATATCGTGAAACATTAGGTAATGGCAACTATAACCCATTAGGTCTTACAGGTGGTGCCAACGGTGGTACAACAAACTCATACACAGGTATTGTAGAAAGCCGTTTCGCTTCTCCTAACTTGACATGGGAAAAAGAACGCAAGATTAATGCCGGTTTCGACCTCGGTTTGTTCCGCGGACGTATTGATATTACTGCCGACTACTTTACTAACCGTCGTACAGATATTTTGGTTACTCGTAACACTATTCCTACCGCTACAGGTTTCCGTCTGAATCCTACTCAGAACTTTGGTATCACTACCAACAAAGGTTTCGATGCCAGCTTGACATTTAAGCACAATATCGGAAAAGACTGGAAGATTTCGGCAAGAGGAAACGTAACATACGCTGAAAACAAGATTATTGAACGTGATGAAATTCCGCAGGCTTATCCGTGGATGGCTCAGACAGGAAATTCAATCGGGGTGAATAAGATGTATATAGCCGATGGCCTTTTCACAAATCAAGACTTTATCATTACCCAGAACGAAAACGGTAGCTATACCTACAAGTTGAAAGATGGTATAGCATCGTATGCAAGTGATGTTAAGCCGGGTGATATCAAGTATCAAGATTTGAATAACGACGGTAAGATTGACGAAAACGATATGTCTTATCGGAATGGCACTAAGCCTAACAACCCACAGTTGGTTTACGGTTTCGGTGTAAACGTACAGTATAAAGGCTTATATGCCGGAGCGTTTTTCCAGGGCGTAGCTCGCGCTTCTGTCAATTTGAAGGCTAACACCAGCTACTTCATTCCGTTCGTAAACGGTAGAGACCAATCTTCAGCTCGTATAGATGCGGCAGACCACTGGAGCACTGCAGACCCCAATAACCAGAATGTATTATATCCGCGTCTGCACACCAACAAATACGATAACAACGTTTTGGAGAGTACTTGGTGGTATCGCAGCGGTAGCTTCTTGCGCTTGAAGAACGTAGAATTCGGTTATCAGTTCGATAAGAAGATAGCTCAGAAAATGAGAATGCAGAATCTGCGTATATACGTACAAGGCACAAACTTGGCGGTTTGGGATAAGATCAAGATGTGGGATCCGGAAATCGGAAACTCAGGTGCTAAGTATCCGCTGAATTCTACTTGGACTGTAGGATTAGATGTTACATTTTAATTAGTTAGAACCCTAATCAAAAAAGAACTATGAATATTCTTAAAAATATACACATAATGGCTGCCGCAGCTTTGATAGGCATCGGTACGGGTTGTACAGATTATCTGGACGTATCGAAAGAGTTGTCGGCAACAATGAATAAAGAGGATGTATTTTCTACACCGTCATACTTTAAACGGTGGTATAGCGACCTTTATTCTACTTTGCCTCTTTACTCGGAAACAGGACTCGGTGTAAACAGTAATACATATAAAAGTAACGGATGGGCTATCTATTCTGGTGAATTGGTTTGTTCAAATGCAAATGTATTGCAGTACGGACAAAACCCTTATACGCCAAATTCAAGTAAACACAATCGTTGGTGGAATTGTTACGAACGTATCCGTCAGGCAATGATATTGTTGGAACGTGCTCCGGAGTCAATGGGTAATGCCAACGATAACTCGGATGCTCGTATATCGGTAGAAGAGATGCGCCGTTACAAGGCGGATGCTGTGTATTTGATGGCATATAACTATTTCTTGCTGTTCGAATCGTATGGTCCTACACCTATTATTACCGAAATAGCCGACCCTACAGATTCTAATATAGACTATAACCGTGCTTCGGTAGACGAAATGGTGAACTATATAGATGGCTTGTTAACAAGTTTGCTTACTGGCGAATACGCTAATATATTGCCCGAAACTATCAAGACAGGGACAGAAGATGATACCAGCCACGACTGGGGACAATACGATATGAGCAACATGGTACGTCCTACCAAAGCCGCAGTTTTGGCGTTGCGTGCCCGTTTGGCAGTATACGCAGCATCTCCGTTGTTCAACGGTGGATTTAAGGAAGCATTGCAGCTTACAGATAAAGACGGCAAACGTCTTTTCCCCGATTATGATGCAAGCAAATGGCAAACAGCCAAACAACGTTTGGAAGAGTTGTTCTCATTTGCCGAGAGTAAGGGTATGCATTTGTATAAAGCAAAAGCAGATGCCGACGGTTCTGTAGATCCTAACAAATCTGTTTATGAGTTGTTCCAGTATTATAATGATGAAATACTGTGGGCTAATGCCGCAAACGACTATAACAGTTCCATTACTCTTGATATGGAAGCACGTACCACTCCTGGTGGAATTACCGGCGGTATGGGTAATGTGGGATTCTACCAGAATATCATCGACTTGTTCTTTACAGACAAAGGACTTACAATTGATGAAGATCCCGACTATAAAGAAAACGGATTCGTAGACTTGAAGAACGTTTGTAACGAGAAAGGTCATGTAGATAAGCACATCTTTAATATGTATCAGAACCGTGAACCGCGTTTCTATGCCGACGTAACTTATGAAGGCAAGAGCTGGCACAAGCAGTTGTCAAACTATCCAGACTGGGGATTCTATGGAGCTAAAGGTGGAGCCAGCTATCGTGATAACACCATGTATGCTCGCGGCGGTTATTTGCTGTATAAATTCAATAACCGCACTCTGCTTAACGAAGGCTCTAATACCAAGAAATGGGCTCGCCCATGGATTTATTTCCGTTTGGCCGATTTCTATTTGTATTATGCCGAAGTATGCAATGAAATTAATCCGAACGACCCGAATATCATCAAGTATTTGGATATGGTTCGTGAGCGTGCAGGTATACCTACTTACGCTCAGTTGGCTGCCGAAAACAAGAAAAACATCATCGGCAATCAGGATTTGCAGCGCGAAGCCATCTATCGTGAACGTATCATAGAAATGTTGGGCGAAGGTAACTATTATTTTGATATTCATCGCTGGATGCGTGCCGGATGGACACAGAATGTAGCAGACGGTACATACGCTATCAAAGATAACGAAGATAAGTCAATCCCACGCTACGGTATGGATTATTCTAAGCCCAGCGTTCTTACTTTCGACTCAAGCAGAAACGTAGGAAAGGTATTTAATGATGCCATTGGTCAAGGTTCGTTCTATAATCGTGTAGTATTAGACAACTATCCTTGGAAGAAAGCCATGCTTCTTTATCCTGTACCTTACAATGAAATGCAGAAGAGTCAATTAATTGTCCAGAATCCATTGTGGTAAGTAGATAAAGCCGGAAAGGTGTGGAGGTTGTAAAGCCTCTGCACATCCGGGCTTTTGATATTTTGCTTTTATGGCTTTAATAACTATCTAATTATTAATTATGAAAGAGGCGTTGAAACATATAAAAAGCTTCATGTTGTTTTGTGTGGCATGCATTATGACGGTTGTTGCCGTTGCTTGCGGCAGTGATTCGCCTGTTGTCGATGAGCCAGGTCCTTCTCCGTCAATTCCGGATAAGTGGATAACCATCGATACTGCTCAGCAGAACTTTACTTACGAAGGAGGCACTGTGCAACTTGCAGCTACGTTAGGCACCGGAGTAAGTGCTTCGCAAGTTGAAATTAGCTATACGGGCGATGGAGAAGATTGGCTTACCGCTACATTGCAAAGTGGAAAGTTGACCATCGTGTGCGAACATTCATATACAGAGAAAAACCGTACTGCTTCTATTACTTTGAAAATAGACGATAAGCATCGTTGCGGTATTCCTGTAACACAGACCGCTGCCCCCACATCATCCGATACAAAGATTAAAGTGGTAGGCGGTATGGCAGATTCTGAAAACGTAAGCTCTACAGAGGTCGACAATCATCCGTTCTCTTATTCGTACGATGGCGATAAAAATAACTTTTTCAACTCCAAGTTCGGTAAAGTAACTTATCCGTTCCACATGACTTACGAGTTGGAAAGCGGACATACATTGAATTATATTGTGTATACCCCACGCTCTTCATGGAATTTCTACGGTACTTTTAATAAGTTCTCTGTAGAAGTATCTACAACCGATGCTCCAGATACATTTACCAAGATAGGAGATTATGATAGAGGAGAAGGGTATAACACTAAACCTATGGAAATTGAGGTGCCCAATGGCATACAGAATGTCAAGAAGGTACGTTTCGTAATAACTAAAGCATACGAAGACCGCGTAAGCTGTTCCGAAATGGAATTCTTTGAAGCAAGCTCTCATAGATTCGAAATGACTTCCATCTTTGCCGATGCTATGGGAATGAAGCTTAAAGACGGATTTACTGAAAAACAGATCAAGCAGATTCCTAATGACTACATCAAGCAGTTAGGATTGGCGCTTCTGGCAGGTAATTATGATTCTTCTTTCCGTTTGGCCGACTATCGTCCGTATCAGAATCCTTCTGTTATGGCGGCTATCAATAAAACAGGAAAGTATAGTCTGCGTGATAACCCTACCGGAATCTATGCCGTAGCTGGTGAAACATTGCCTATTTTCGTAGGCAAGATTTATCAGGGCGGAAATATACAGATGCTCATTCAAGATCTGGGTGGAGGATATAATAATTTTAAAACCTACGATTTGAAGGAAGGATATAACGAAATCACCGTAGGTGTAGGTGGATTGATTTATATATTGAACCATACATCAGATGATATTCCGTTGCTGTTGGATAATGCTACAGCGGCACAGAAAAAGCTGATAGCCGATAAGACAGTTCAGATACATTTCTGTGCCGGAAAGGTACAGGGCTATTTCGATATCCAGAAAAATACGGCTGACGACTGGAAGAAGATGCTTGATAATGCCAAGTATAAGGATATCGACGTATTGGGTAAATACGCCCATATTACTTGGGATGTAGCACATTTCCGCAGTAATAATACCGATATCATAAAGACCGTAGAGAATTTTGATAAGTTGGTATACGAGGAAGAAAACTTTCAGGGATTGGTGAAGTATAATAAAATGTTTAATAATCGTATGCATCTATGCGTGGATTATGCTACAAAGAGTCCTAATGCCACCGATTACCGTACGGTATATAATGCCGGCGACTATTATTCTGAACCTTTCTGTAATACATCGAAGTTTGTTTCTCGTTGCTGGGGACCGGCTCATGAAGTAGGTCACGTAAACCAGACTCGTCCGGGAATGAAATGGGCGGGACTTACCGAGGTTACAAACAATATCCAGTCGCTCAATATTCAGGAAGTATTTGGCGTACCTTGTAAACTGTTTAAGGATGCTTGTACTATTGGTGGTGTAAAATACAATACTATTCTTGATGGTGCTATTGCTTATTTTGTAGAAGGTAAGAAACCGCATTGTAGTGAAAATGGTATTCGTGAAACTCAGTTGGTACCGTTCTGGCAGCTTAAACTGTATATGGTAGACGTACTCGGAAAGAAAGATTTCTATAAAGATTTGTATGAATACTTCCGTACGCATAAAAGCCCGAGCGACAATGGCGCTAACCAAGGCATGAATCAATTGGACTTTGTACGCCAGGTGTGCGATCTTGCGCAGTTAGACTTTACGTCATTCTTCAGTAGTTGGGGCTTCTTGACTCCGGTAAATGTTACATTGAATGATTACGGAAATAAGCAATTCATTATTACCGGCGAGGATGTAGCGGCACTGATTAAAGAAATATCAGCTAAGAAATACAAGGCTGTACCGTCTAATCTGTATAAGATTACCACAAATAATCTGAACGACTACAAATAATTTAGTATTAACTGATTTAATGATAAAGAATTAATATGGATAAAAGATATATAATGCATGCATCGGCTGCTATATTGTTTGCTTTCACTATGGGTTTGGCAACAACAGCTTGTAGCGATGACGATCAAGTGGAAGTTCCCGAAAACTGGGTAACAGTTTCTACCGAACCTCTTTCTGTAGGTTATCAGGGAACAGGTGAAAATGATTTGGAATTAGATTACACATTGGCTGGCGGATTAGACGGACGCGTAACTTACGTGGTAAACCATGAATCATGGTGCTCTGGTTACATAGGCAGCAACGGTAAGCTTCTTGTGAAGGTAGAAGAGAGTGGAGATGTTCACGGACGTTCTGCCACTATGGATTTAATGTACGATACAAATCATAAAGTTACACTTACAGTAAATCAGGGTAAAGCTCCCGTTATTCCTGTAACAGGTTTCGATGATTCTGGCATTCCGTCTACTATCAATTTGGATGAAGCACTCGATTTGAGTGAGGCTGTTAAGGTATTGCCTGCGAATGCAAGTTTCAAGACATTGACTTTCGAATTGATAAGCGGTGAAGAGTTTGTTACTTTGAGCGGAAATTCTGTAATAGGCGTTGAACCAGGCGAAGCAAAGATTAAGGTAACAGCCACAAGCGACGCTGAAGTGGTAGGCGCAGGTATATCAACCGAAGTTACAGTGAAAGTAAAGGGTGATAGAAAATTAAATCGTTCTAAATGGACGGTTAAAACTATCGACGGTTTGGAATTCTGTCCGGATGATGCAATCAACGGTGCGCCCGAATGTCTGTTCGATGGTAAGATGGGTACATGCTATAGTATTTGCAAACCGGGTAAATCATACGGTGGAACATCTACTCCTGCCGGTGCTACAATAGGATTTATTGTGGATATGCAGTCTGCACAGAAATTCAATTATGTAATTTGGACTCACCGAAATACTAATCAGAAGATGTTGCAGGTATGGGGAGCTAAGTTGCTTGGTAGCAATGATGGTAAGACATTTACAGAAATACAAACCATTACTCTTGACCAAGGTAGTCAGACTCAAACTATAGAGTTGACAAAGACTTCGGAATACCGTTATGTACGTGTAGAATATACTGACTTTAATGCAAGTTCTGGTAGCTCTGCACAGGTAGCCGAATTCCAGTTGGGCCTTTTGACTAAATAAATGAGTTTTCTTAACCATCTTTCATAAAACATAATAATAAAATGTGTGTTGCAGGCCGATGTTTCTTTGGAGGCGTCGGCTTGTTTTTATATCAGAATTGTTTCACTAAAACAATAAAATGGATACTTTTATCGCCGCAATAAATTATCTGTTTAGAACTAATATAAAAGACATAAAAATGAAGAATAACGTAAAGCAAGTAAGGTCGGCTTTGTGGGTGCTTGGTGTATCTGCAATGCTTTGTCCTTCAGTATCTTCTCATGCCGTTTGCGCTAAGAATTTCGGAACAAACCAGTCTGCTGCTGTGGCGGCAAACGTTGTTTCGTCAGTAAACCGACTTAACGCTACTACAGTAGAAGTTTTGTTGGCAAACAATCAGCGTATGCTGCTCGATTTCTATGGCGACAATATCTTCCGTGTATTTCAAGACAACAACGGAGGGATAGTACGTAATCCGGAAGCTAAGCCCGAAGCGCAGATATTGGTGAACAGTCCACGCAAGTCGCTTTCCGACTTGAACATTGGCGAATCGTCGGGCAACATAACTGTTTCTACATCTAAAATCAGTGTTCGGATAGACCGCAGCAACGGACTAATGAAAGTGATAAACCTTTCTACCGGAGCGACGGTGGTAGAAGAACTGAAAGCTCCGAGCTTTGAAAAGAATAAGGTTACTCTTACTTTAAAAGAGAATTCTGATGAATACTTCTACGGAGGCGGCGTGCAGAACGGACGCTTCTCGCACAAGGGAAGATCTATCGCTATAGAAAATCAAAACAGTTGGGTAGACGGTGGAGTAGCTTCACCAACACCGTTCTATTGGTCTACTAAGGGATACGGAGTAATGTGGCACACATTTAAAAAAGGAAGATACGATTTTGGAGCCACCGAAAAAGGACAGGTTACATTGAGCCACGATACAAACTATCTTGATTTGTTCATCATGGTAAACGATGGAGCCGTAGCGTTGCTTAACGATTTCTATCAGCTTACCGGAAATCCGGTGTTGCTTCCTAAGTTCGGATTCTACGAAGGACATCTTAATGCTTATAACCGCGACTATTGGAAAGAAGATGAAAAAGGCATTCTTTTCGAAGACGGAAAGAGATATAAGGAAAGCCAGAAAAACAACGGAGGTATAAAAGAATCGCTCAATGGCGAAAAAGGAAACTATCAGTTCTCTGCGCGTGCGGTGATAGACCGTTATCGCAATCATGATATGCCGTTAGGATGGCTTCTTCCGAACGATGGTTACGGAGCCGGTTACGGACAGACTGAAACATTAGACGGAAATATTCAGAACCTGAAAGAGCTGGGCGACTATGCACGAAAGAATGGGGTGGAGATAGGATTGTGGACACAGTCGGACTTGCATCCTAAGGAAGGCGTGAGCGCATTGTTGCAGCGCGACATCGTGAAAGAAGTGCGCGATGCCGGAGTGCGTGTGCTCAAGACAGACGTGGCATGGGTAGGCGCAGGCTATTCTTTCGGACTGAACGGTGTGGCAGATGTAGGTGAAATCATGCCTTACTATGGAAATAACGCACGTCCGTTCATTATCTCTCTCGATGGTTGGGCAGGTACGCAGCGCCATGCCGGAGTATGGTCGGGCGACCAAACCGGCGGTGTGTGGGAGTATATCCGCTTCCATATCCCTACCTATATAGGTTCGGGCTTATCGGGACAACCTAACATTACATCCGATATGGACGGTATCTTCGGCGGAAAGAATCAGATTGTGAACATGCGCGATTTCCAGTGGAAGACATTCACGCCTATGCAGCTCAACATGGACGGATGGGGCGCAAACGAAAAATATCCTCATGCGCTTGGCGAACCGGCTGCTTCTATCAACCGTATGTATCTGAAACTTAAATCAGAACTTCTTCCGTATGCCTATAGCATAGCGCACGAGTCGGTAGACGGAAAGCCGATGATACGTGCCATGTTCCTTGATTATCCTAACGAATATACTTACGGCAAGGCTACACAGTATCAGTATCTGTACGGACCATCTTTCTTGGTAGCTCCTATTTATGAGGCTACACGTTCTGACGATAAGGGCAATGATATACGAAACGGTATTTATCTGCCCGAAGGCGAATGGATAGATTATCAGAGCGGCGATTTGTATCAGGGAAATTGTATCATAAACAATTTCGACGCTCCTATATGGAAATTGCCGGTATTCGTGAAGAACGGAGCCATCATACCTATGGTTAATCCTAACAATAACATCAGCGAAATAAATAAGGAACTCCGCATTTATGAGCTTTATCCTTGTGGCAAGACATCGTTTACGGAATATGATGACGATGGAATATCAGAAGAATATAAATTAGGACGCAGTGCTACTACACTTATAGAATCGGATGCCGATGCAAAGGGTAAGTTGACAGTGACCGTTCATCCAACAGAAGGCGAATTTACTGGATTAGTAAAAGAAAAGCAGACCGAGTTCCGCGTGAACGTAACTCAGCGCCCCAAGAAACTCAGCGCGCAGATAGGCAAGTCTAAGATAAAGCTGACCGAAGTTTCTACGCTTGCCGATTTTGAAGCGGGAGATAATGTATACTATTATAATGAGACTCCTCAACTGAACCGTTTCGCTACTAAGGGCAGCGAATTCGAGAACGTGAAGATTACCAAGAATCCGCAGGTTTGGGTAAAGGTGCAGAAAGCCGATATCACCTCATCTGCAGTGGTGCTTAATGCCGAAGGATTCCGCTACGCTCCAGCCGACCGCTATCTGGTTAGCACAGGCGCATTGTCGGCTCCGTCGGTTAGCATAGCTGCCGATGACATTACAGCTTATACGCTGAAACCGAAGTGGAATAAGGTAGCAGGTGCCGATTATTATGAAATAGATTTCCAGGGAATGCGTTACACTACCATCTGCGACTTGTCGTTTGTTCTTTCAGACCTGACTCCGGTAACTAAGTACGACTTGAAGGTGCGTGCTGTAAATAAAGACGGCGCTTCGGCTTGGGCTGATTATTCTGTAACAACGAAATCCGACCCGTTGGAATTCGCTATCCGCGGCATACGTGGCGAATGTTCGGCTGAAACACAGTGGGGTAAAGGAATAGCACGTCTGTTCGACTTGAAGGAAAGCGGTGAAATGTGGCATACCAAATATCAGGTTAGAGCCGTTCCGTTCAATGTAGTTATGGACTTGCGTACCGTAAACCAGCTTGATAAGTTCCAGTACTTGCCTCGCATAGACGGTGTTAACGGAATGTTGCTGAAAGGTAAGGTAGAGTACAGTATGGATAAGAAGACATGGACAGAGGCAGGAACCTTTGAATGGAAGCGTAACGCTGATATGAAAGAATTCAAATTCGAAGGAGCACCCGAGGCACGTTACATCCGTCTGTCGGTAACAGAAGGTGTAGGATACTACGGCTCAGGACGCGAAATCTATGTGTTCCGTAAACCGGGTACCGAAGGTTATCTGCAGGGCGATATCAATGCCGACGGAAAGATTGACCATAACGACTTGACTTCGTATATGAACTATACCGGACTCCGTAAGGGCGATTCAGACTATGAAGGCTATATCAGCAAAGGCGATATCAACCGTAACGGATTGATTGACGCATTCGATATATCGGTTGTAGCTACTCAGCTAGACGGTGGCGTGAAAATTCAGAAAGCCGATACTTTGTTCAGCGGAAAGGTTGCTCTTTCTACAGCAAAGAAGGTGTACGAAAAGGGAGAGACCGTAAACGTAGTGGTACGTGGCGCAGACATGAAGGGCGTAAACGCATTGAGCTTCGCCTTGCCTTATAATGCGCAAGACTTGACCTTCGTAGGGGTAGAAGCCAAGGCGGTTAAAGATATGGAGAACCTTACTTACGACCGCTTGCATACCAATGGCGTGAAAGCTCTTTATCCTACTTTAGTAAATGTAGGAAATAAGCCGACGCTGGAAGGCTCTGAAGAATTGTTTGTACTGAAGTTTACTGCCAACCGTAAAGTTCGTATCGATTTGACTCCTGCCGATGTAATGTTGGTAGACAAGAAGCTTAATACAATAGAGTAATATGAAAAAGTTATTCTTATTAATAGTTATTTTTCTGGGAGTGTGTGGCGTGCCACACGCTGCCTCTTTTGACAAAGAGAGTGTAAAACAGTCTATGCGTAAGGTTGCCGATTGGCAGATTACTCATTACGACCGTAATATTTATGGCGATGGCAACTGGGTGAACGCTACTTTCTTTTTAGGATTGACAGAATGGGCTGCCATAGCCGAGACAAATGGGGATGATAGTTATTATAAATGGTTGCTTAAGCTTGGCAACCGCAACTATTGGCAAGTAGAGAAGCGTATGTATCATGCCGATGATGTATGTATTGCGCAGACATATCTGGCACTTTACGACAAGTACAAACGTAAGGAGATGATGATTCCCACACAGGCTAGGGCAGAATGGGTAATATCTCATCTGTCATCCGGCTCTTTTCAGCTTGACTACAGAAAAGCGAGCACACTTGAGCATTGGACATGGTGCGATGCGCTTTTCATGGCTCCACCGGTATACGCCAAGCTGTATGTGCTGACAGGCGATAAGAAGTATCTTCGTTTTATGGATAAGGAATATAAGGCAACTTACGATTATCTTTTTGATAAGGCCGATACTTTGTTTTACCGTGACCATCGTTATTTTACGATGAAAGAGGCCAACGGTGCAAAGGTATTCTGGGGACGTGGAAACGGTTGGGTACTTGGCGGACTGGTGCAGTTGCTTAATATCTTGCCCGAAAAGAATAAGTCGCGTGCCTTTTATCAGGATTTGTTTGTAAAGATGTGCTATCGTATAGCTTCGCTTCAAGGAAAAGACGGCTTTTGGCATGCCAGCTTGTTAGACCCCGCTTCTTATCCATCTCCCGAAACCAGTTGCAGTGGCTTCTTCGTATATGCTTTGGCATACGGCGTAAACAAAGGATTGCTGCCTGCCGATAAATTCATGCCGGTAATAGAAAAAGGTTGGAACGCATTGTTGTCGGCTGTAGAAGAAGACGGAAAGTTGGGATACGTTCAGCCCATCGGTGCCGACCCGAAGAAAGTAACTCGCCAGATGACTGAAGTGTACGGACCTGGAGCATTCTTGCTGGCAGGAACAGAAATTTATCGTATGGCATCCGATACTTCGGCTTCTGCCAAATAATGATTCGGCAGAGTGTTCAAGGAATACTACGCTTGATAATTAGGGTGTCTGGTTTGATATTCATGTTTTTGAAAACGTACTAGAAAACTAGAATATAGAACTGGACACCCTACTTGATAATTATGCCTTTAACAGTCCTATAAACTAAGTAACTATGCATTTACTGTTGTTTTTTAAGTCCTGAAAGTGAAGTATATGGAACAGATACATGATTGTTATGATTGGAAGACTCGATTGTTTATCTTTAAAGATTTTTCTGTTGTGCATAAAGACATAACATTGAGTAAAAAAATAAGTATCCATTCTGGATCTATAAATGTGCCTATGCTAATGGATACTTTTGTAGTTATTGTTCTTGTGCGTGGTTATGTATGTGGTAAGATAGATGAATGTTTCTCTTTTATGCAAAGAGGAAATGGAATTATATTCTTTTTTCCTGGGCAAAAGATAACTATAAATCTTGTAAGTGAAGATTTCGATGCCTTTTGTATAATAACATCGGATTCCTTTTTCGAGAAGCTTGATATTGGTGGCTTGTATTCCTATTTTAACTACGTTTCTTGCCGTGACGCGAGTCCTGCAAAAATAAATGAGTATCGTTTCTTTTTTAATATACTGTATTGGATGATGGCGGCAGAAGACAATTCCAATAGGTTGGGGCTTGTCTCCAACGTGTTTGAATTATTCTTTCAGCAAGAAGAATCTGAAGCCTACTGCTGTAAAAATATTGACATTGCAAGTGATAAAAGTTTGCTATATCGTTATACCAATCTTATAAAATCGCATTATATGGCATGGCATGACGTGTGTTCTTATGCAAACGCCTTGCATCTGTCACCAAAATATTTTTCGGCAACGATAAGGCGAATAAGTGGAAAATCGGCATCTGAATGGATTAATGAATATCTTGTGTTTCAGGCCATCGATTTGATAAGGACTACAGATTTGTCAATGAAAGAAATAGCTTTTCAACTAGGTTTCCCTTCTTCTGCTTCTTTTGGTAACTTTTTTAAACGAATTACTGGCAAGTCTCCTGGGATTTATCGTGGGAAATGACATTAAAATAAATTTGTATTAAACAAACACCGAAAGTGGTTGTCACTCTAAACTTGTAGTTCCCTAACAAAAGTCCGGACTCACTCTAAAAAAGCGAATCCGAACTTTCCACCATCCATAAAACACTCTTTCTACGGCTCTCCCAAATGCTTGACAATCACCTTTACCTCATTCCTTGAGAACGAATGCTTAGCCGGGTTATACCCTATGCTCCGCAGTTCGTCCGATAAAGGCTTGCAGTACGCTATCCAGCGGCGGAGGTGCTGCTTGGCGGTGGTTGAGTTCACGTCGGGGAAGTAGAGGCTGGCAAGGCTCGTCTTCGTCATGGCACGGCACCGGAAAGGCGGCAGACACTCGTCTTCGGCGTATGGCGTACCGGGCCATTGTGTAGCGTAATACTCGCCGTTAGTTGGCTTCAAACAGGTTTCTTTGCTCATAGGTTTCAATCTTTTCTTATAAAACAGAATTTTACCGTATAAAACCTAAAAAAACATTGCGGTGATTCAATCTAATCATCGCAATGCTTCACTTGTCCATTCGCATATTGCAATGCTGCAATTCGCATTCTTTTATCCTGCACATCGCAATGTTTTTTCACCCCATCCAATTAATGACAAACCCATCGGCAGAATTAAGTATGCACTGAATTGATTCTGTCAAAGGTAATTCATATACAAAATGTCTTATTTGTATACATAAGGTATTGTGCCCTTGATAATATTTTCTGTTTTACTTAATATTGTGTTCAACAAAGACATAATATCCTGTGTGGAAAAAGCCACTGCACAGAATTAGGGTGCGCAACCTAATAAGAATGATGGCTGTCTGTATTATTATGAATTAATTAAAAGTGAATGTTATGAAACGATTAAGTATTATATTATTATGTTTGTTTTCTATTGTTAACATATCTTCTGCTGTTGATAGAGGACGCTTGAGTATATATTTCCCAGATTCGATTTCAGGTTCTGTTGTATTAGAAGAATGGAAAATGGGAGCTTGGGCGTGGGAGCGTACTGTGATTGATTCTGCGGAAATTGTAAATCATAAATACGTTTTTGATTATCAACGTAAATTGGATGATGTTTCTAATATTGTGGCTTTAAATGTGTATTCTGGAGTGGAAAAATATAAAATGGTTTTTAAAAATCCATATATGGGAATATCACGCGCTGATATGCGCTTAGACAATAGTGATATTGTAGTACGGATTGATGGGGTGTCCGGTAATCGTATAGTTGGGGTGATGATGGGATCACCGGAGAATGATTTTCAGTTTGCCCATTGTGCTTTTTATACTGCCCCTATTGAAGGATATCAATGGCATATTCCTTATTTTATTGATGCGAAAAGACATCACATTGTAGATTTTGATATAATTCGCAAGTATCCTTCTAATATGGAATTGCTTAATTGGGTGTGGCAGTATCGCGATTATTATTCTACGGATTCATTAAGATTGGCTTTCGATTTGTTTGATGATAATGTAAGGCAGACTAAGCGCGGGAAAGAGTTACAGGCTTTTATGAATCCTAAGGTTTCGAATAAAGACTTTTGGAAGAAAGAATTCTGCTTTTATGATACGTTAGGAAAGGCGCATGATTTTTCTGATGTTATGAATGGCAAACGAGTCGGTCTGATAATCTTTTGGGCTAGTTGGTGTGGACCTTGTAGGGTTGAGATGCCTCATTTGGTTAAGTTGTATGATAAATACAAGGATAAAGTAGCTTTTGTAAGTCTGTCGGTTGATGATAAAAAACAGAGCTGGCAGAAAGCGGTTAAACAGTTATCTGTTCCATGGTCTAGTCTTGCTTCCTTTTCGGATAATAAAAACACAAAACCGATACTGGAAATATTTCCTGTTTTAGAAGTGCCTTCTTTTTTGTTGGTTGATAGCGATGGAAATATATTGCAAGATGCATTGACAGGTAGTGAAAGAAGAAAAAGCGTTGAACAATGTATCTTGAATTGTTTAGAATAATATGTTTAACTTGAGTTATTATTATTGATATTCAGAATATAATCACTATTTTTGCACGTAATCTTTATTGAATGATTATGAGCAAAAGCAATGAATATATAAAAAATGCAGCTACCTATATAAGTTCAGTCTTAAGTGAGAATATAGTAGTTTGTCCTGTATGCAAAAGTATACAGGACAAACTACCTATATCTATTGTTGGTAACTTTGAGTTATATGATGGGCAAATATTAGGAAAGAATGTCCTTTTTGCTTTTATAAATGATGGTAATATAATAACTCCTGTTCAGACAAAGAAGCAATTGGACATGATTCAACGAAAGACAGGGATGGTTACTATTCTTGTACCTGGGCATTTGTATTCTTATAATGTGAGTAGGTTGATTGTTCAAAAGGTAAATTTTGTTATACCAAATAAGCAGATGTTTATTCCTTCGTTATTGTTGGACTTGACTATTGTTAATATAGCGAATGAAGAAAGCAAGAATGATACCATTACACCTTTGACGCAATGCTTGTTGTTGTATCATTTGGAAACAGAGTCGTTGTCGGGAAGAACGAGCTATGAACTTGCAGACAAGCTGTCTGTTTCATACGCTTCAATTAATCGGGCATTGCGTTGGCTTGTTTCAAAGGATCTGATAAAATTGGAGGGAGTAAAGACAAAGACCCTGCAAATTGATTTAAGCGACAGGGAACTTTGGAATAAAGCTCTGCCTTTGTTGGTCTCTCCGATAGAGCAGCTTTATTATACGGATGCTCTTCTTGACGGGCAGACGATAAGTGGGGTGAATGCCTTGTCTTCCTATACGATGCTCAATGAGGAGTCAAGGCAATGTTGCGCTGTCTCGAAGAAAGACTTTAAGGCTTTGAAAATAATAGCGGACAAGCAGTTCGGACAAAACGAGATACAGGTGTGGAAGTATAATCCACGAATGTTAAGCTCTACAGGAGTGGTTGACAAGTTGTCGCTTTATCTTTCATTAAAAGACAATGAGGATGAGCGAATACAAATAGAGTTGGAACGATTAATAAATGAAATTCCATGGTAAGAGGTATTGATACATTCAAGCAGTTCTTCAAAGGTTTTGAAGACAACTATGTAATAATTGGTGGTACGGCATGTGAAATCCATGAGGATTTGTATGCCCAAGTACCACGTGCGACAAAGGATATAGACATCATCTTGATAATAGAGGCTTTATCTGCTGAGTTTGTCGCAAAATTCTGGGGGTTTGTAAAGAAGGGTAATTATGAGCAGCGTAACAAGGGAGTAAATGAGAATATGGAATCAAGACACGAATATTTTCGTTTCATGAGACCTGCCGATTCTGATTTTCCATATCAGGTAGAACTATTCTCACGCAGTCTTGGTTTGATGAATTTCCCAGAGGAAGCTCGTATCACACCGATTCCTGTAGATGAAGACCTTTCAAGTTTATCGGCTATACTAATGGATGACGACTATTATCGTTTTACGATAGAGCATAGTCTGCAAGAAGATGATGTACATATTGCTAACATAGAGAGTCTTATCTGTTTGAAAAGTAAAGCATTCTTGGATTTGAGCCAAAGGAAAGCTAAAGGCGAGAGTGTGGATAGCAAGCATATTGCCAAACATAAGAATGATGTCTTTCGTCTCGCAGCGATGCTTACTCCAACAAGCAGATTTGAATTACCAGACACTTTAAAAGTAGATGTTGATAGCTTTTGTACTGCCATCATGCAGGAATTGCCCAATGCCGATTTCATCAAGTCGGCAGGACTCGGCAATGTGACGAGTCCACAGATTATCGAACAACTAAAGAAATCAATGTTGTAGTTATGGTCAAGATACAATATGCTTCAGATTGTGAAAAGTAAGACAACTTTGTTGAGAAATGTGCAGAATTCTAATATGACATTTATTATTTGCGGTCTGTCAAATGTAAAAGTAGATTGTTATATTTGCGATATGAATACAATCAACCTAAACCTTAACTGTATGAAACGAAGACTCTTTTCTTGCTTTTTAGTTATGGCTTTGCTGGGTGGCGGAAGCGCGATGGCGGCCAATATTGTACCGGTCACTCCGGCTCCGTTGTCTTATGAACAGGCAAAAGGAACTTTCAGCTGGAAGAATGGGGCGAATGTTTGTTTCAGTGGAACAAAAGATGAAACGGATGTAGTGAAAACGGCTTTTTCGTATTCGGCTTTTCCGGTGAACTATGTATCGCAACCTGCCGACGGAGAGAAAAACATCCGTCTGGAACTAGACAAGACCGCGGCTATGCCCGACGAAGGATATCGTCTGGAAGTGACTTCTGATGAAGTGAAGCTGAAGGCTAAAACATCGGCTGGATTGTTTTACGGTATACAGACATTAGTGCAACTGGCGGAAGCTGGACACGGCAAAGTGCGTGCTTGCAGCATTGATGATGCGCCGCGTTTCCCTTATCGAGGCATCATGCTCGATGTATCGCGCCACTTCCGTTCGCTCGATTTCGTGAAAAAACAGATTGATTTATTGTCGTCGCTAAAGATAAACCGTTTGCATCTTCACCTTACAGATGAGGCGGGATGGCGTTTGGAGATAAAGAAGTATCCTCGACTTACGGGATTCGCCGCATGGCGCCCGTATGCGAACTGGAGAGATTGGAGCGATAACGGAAGCCAGTATTGCGAACAATTCGATTCGCGTGCACAAGGAGGCTTTTATACGCAAGACGAAATGCGAGACTTGATAGACTATGCCCGTAAGCGTAGTGTAATCATCGTGCCCGAAATTGAGATGCCATCGCACTCGGGCGAAGTGCTTACGGCTTATCCGGAACTGTCGTGCACGCACGAACTCTATAAGCAGCGCGATTTCTGCGTAGGAAACGAAAAAACTTTCGAGTTTATAGAGAATGTTCTCGATGAGGTTATCGCATTGTTCCCCTCGGAATATATTCATATAGGTGGCGATGAGGCCAGTAAGACATCATGGCCCACTTGTCCGCTTTGCCAGAAACGCATGAAAGACGAAGGCTTGAAAGGAGTTGACGAGTTGCAGAGTTATCTGATTAAGCGTGTAGAAAGATATTTGAATTCAAAAGGACGCCATCTCTTGGGATGGGATGAGATATTGCAGGGCGGTGTAGCCCCTAACGCTACGGTAATGTCATGGCGTGGCGAGCAAGGCGGTATAGATGCTGTACGTTCTGGACATCGTGCCGTAATGACACCGGGTGCGTATTGTTACTTCGACAGTTATCAGGATGCTCCAAACTCTCAGCCTCTTGCCATCGGCGGTTATCTTCCGCTTGAGAAGGTTTACAGCTATAATCCGGTGCCCGATTCGCTTTCTGCCGAAGAATCGAAGCTGATTTATGGTGTACAGGCTAATCTCTGGACGGAGTATGTTCCTACAGCCGAACATGCGGAATATATGCTTTATCCGCGCTCATTGGCTCTGGCAGAGGTGGCATGGAGTCAGCCTGAAAAGAAATCGTGGGAGTCTTTCCGTAAACGTGTGTTGGCGGCACTGCCTGGGTTGCGTAAAAAAGGATATCATACGTTTAATTATAGCAAGGAACAAGGCAACCGTAAGGAGGCACTGAAACCGATAAAACATTTGGCGTTAGGAAAGAAAGTAACCTATAAGCGTCCGTATTGGAGGAATTATCCGGCTAACGGTGAGCAGACACTAACCGACGGTATACGTGGCGGATGGAATTACAGCGACCAGCGTTGGCAGGGCTTTGTGGGTAATCCGCGTATAGATGTAGTTATCGATTTGGAAGAAATGAAGACTATTCATAGCGTAGGAGCCGATTTCATGCAGATATGCGGACCGGATGTGTATATGCCAACTAAAGTGATTATCTCGGCTTCGGAAGACGGTGAACACTATTCCGTATTGGCGGAAGTCAATCATAAAGTTACTAAAGACGATAAAGTATCGTTTAAGAACTTCGGATGGAAGGGAAAGACGCGTGCACGCTATATCCGCTATCAGGCAGATGCCGACAGTAAGATTGGCGGAGTATTGTTTATAGATGAAATAGTAGTGAAATAATAATGAATGATGAGCGGTGCGGACATAAAAAAAGCGTCGCCCATTATTTCGTAATGAACACCGCCGACTTCCAAAAGAACCCCCTTAATGGGTTCTTGCATCTTTTTTACGTTTAGTTGTTGTGTTATCCTTAATCTTTTTTCCTACCTTAAAAGTAAACCTAATCACCTTCTTTTTTACCTTAACTTTCTAATCCTTATTGAAAACTAAAACCTAAAAACTAATCTTTAATATAACCTTAAAAACAAATACCTAAATAAAATTGCTTTTTACCTTATTGTTCTAATACCTCTATAATAGTTTTACCTTAATTAAAATCTAATACCGTTTTTGTGTATCTTTTTACCTTTTGGTTTCACAACCACGATGCAAAGGTATGGCTTTCTGTTTAATCTGCAATAGCTTGATATGTTTTTTAGCATATTTTGGACCTTTTCATGATGTATGTCAAGAAAAGGCTGTTAAAGCACCGTGTGCGGTAACGGTTTTTAAGAATTCAATTCGATATGTTAAACGATTTTGTTCTTTCTGACGCTGGGCTTAATGCAGCATGGTAGGTTTCTTTATGCGCTGTTTCGGGCTTTTCGCGTTAGTAGGCTGTGGAATGGTCTATAGTGAGTATGCGCTGATTTGTGCTTCCTCTGAAGTCGAGCGTGGGTTGGTACAGCTCTTGCACAAAGCGTCCGTCTACTAGCACGTCTATATAGTTAAGTGCGGCTCTTCGTTCTTCGTCGGCTAATAGCTGCTCGTAGGTATATCCGGTGTAGCACCAAATGTTAAGTCCGGTACGCTGTTTTACTTCGCGTAGCAGAGGAATGAACTCTTTGGGATTAAACATAGGGTCTCCTCCCGAAAAAGTTACTCCGTCCAGCAATGGGTTTGAGTTGATTTCGGTTATGAATTCTTCTATTTTCTCACGGGTGAGGGGAGTGCCGGCTTTAGGATTCCACGATTCGGGATTGTGGCATCCTGGACAATGGTGTGTGCATCCGGCCAGATAAATGGAAAAACGTATGCCGTCACCATCAACGATGGTTTCGGCATACGTATATAGATAATTCAACATGTTACGTGTTCCACTAAATAAATAGGGCGATTAATGATGTTTTACGCGGTCGTGCTCTTCTGCTCGCTTAGCAGAGTTCCAGCTGCTCAGGTCGCCTGTAAGGTAACCTGTAATGCGGCGCATACGCAAAATGTTCTCGCTGTTGCAGATAGGACACTTGTCGTATATCACTCCCTTGTAGCCGCAGTTGTGGCAAGTATCTACCGGGTGGTTGATAGAACCATATCCTATGCCAGAGTCGTGCATTACCTTTACAATCTTGGCGATAGCCTTTATGTTCTTTTTAGCTTCGCCATCCAATTCTACGTAGGTGATGTGTCCGCCTAAGGTAAGGGCGTGGAATGGAGCTTCGCGTTTAATCTTATCTACTATGGTGATAGGCTCTTTAACGTCTACGTGGAATGAGTTTACGTAGTAGTCGCGATCGTTCACTCCGGGGATGATGCCGTATTTGCGCTTATCCATGCGTGTGAATCGTCCTGACAAGCCTTCGGCAGGTGTAGCCAATACAGAGAAGTTAAGATGATATTTCTCTTTCAGCTCTGCTACTACTACATTCATTTCCTTTACGGCTTCGTAAAGAGTGTCCCATGCTTTCTGATTATGTCCGTGGCCTTCGCCATAGATGGCAACCATCGCATTGTGTCCACCGATGAATCCGATACCAAGTGTACCTTGTTTCAATACGTCGCCCACTTCGTCGTTAGGGTTGAGAGCGCCTCCGCCTTTCCATACGTCATTGCTCATCATGAACGGGAACTGGCGTGCCAAAGCTGTACGCTGGTACTGATATCTTGTATAAAGCTGTTCGCCTATGAATTCCGCCATGCGGTGTACCGACTGCAGGAACAGCTCTTTTGTTTTTTGTTCTATGGTTTCTTTCGGAGCGTCCTTGCCGCATTCTTTTACAGCCTGCATGTGTGCTTCTATAGCCAAACGAGGCATGTTCATAGTTGTGAATGATAGGTTACCACGACCTAATGATGTCTTTTCTCCGTTCAAGTTCTCGAATACACGGGTTCTGCATCCCATTGTAGCGAGTTCGTAGCGATAACGCTTCGGATCATCGGCTCTCCATTTTTCGTTTTGGTTGAATGGAGTATCCAGGAACATGAAGTTAGGGAACAGAGCCTTGGCTGTAGTTTGGCAAGCCTTCAGGAATAAGTCGAAGTTAGGTGCTTCGAATGTCATTTCTCCGTTCATGGCAGCCTTGAAATCGGTCATAGCTTTTTCAAAGTCTGCGTCAGAATAAGATATTCCGTCCTTAATCTTGAAAATCTGGATAGGGAATACAGGCACTTCTCCTTGTGTGCCGAGGCCTTCTATAGTAGTTTTAAGCAACTCTTCTATAACCATTCGTCCTTCGGCAGAAGTGTCTGTTCCGTAGTTGATAGAGCTGAATACTACCTGATTACCACCGCGAGAGTGCATAGTATTCAAGTTGTGAATGAAGCCTTCCATAGCCTGATGGGTATCTTTGCGTACTTGCTGGGTAGACTTTTTCAGGATATGTTGCAGTTCGTCGTTGGTAAGTGTTATGTTCAGTGCGGTCAGTGCAGTCAGTAATTTGTTCTGCGCTTCTGCCGATGGAGCAATAGTAGGCAGGTTGTCTTTTACTGTTTGAAGAACTTGCTTATCGTCTACTACCACGCCTTTCATATCCATGTAGAACGAGATGCTGCTGGCCATAGCTTTCTGGAAGCTCTTCAATACACCCTTCGACATGAAATAGTCGAATGCCGGAATAGCCTGTCCTCCGTGCTGTTCGTTCTGGTTGGTCTGGAATATGATAGTAGCCAGCGTAGCATAGCTCTGGATAGACTGCGGAGTGCGGATGCTTCCGTTTTTAGTATGGAATCCGCGTTCAAACAAGTCCTCCATGTCATACTGAATACATGTAGTAGTCTTGGTAGGATAATAATCCAAGTCGTGAATATGGATATCTCCCAACTGATGTGCTTCAGAGAACTGTTTCGGCAAAAGATACTTATAAGTGTAGTCTTTAGTAATTTCAGAAGCGAATGTCATCATCTGTCCAGCCGGAGTATGGCTCGACATGTTGGCGTTGCTTAAGTTCACATCATTCTTATCGATGGCTACGATGCCGTCCATGATGTGCTTTATCTTAGTCTTTCTATCGCGCTCAGTATTTCTCCATTGACGATAGATGATATATTTCTTTGCCACTTCTGGGCAGTCTTTCATTAACTCGGTTTCCACCAAGTCTTGAATCTCTTCTACACCGATAGTAGGTTGGTTTATATGCTCAATGACACGATGAGTTATTTCGTCTATTAGTGACTCTTCGTTTTCGATGCCTGTAGCCTTGAATGCTTTGCCTATAGCATTCGATATCTTAGAATCGGAAAAGCTTTCTCGTTTTCCGTCTCTCTTAATAATACAGATGTGTGCTTGGTTCATAATTCCCTGGAAAAGTTAATTAATGTTTCTCGTATTGTTATCCATTGGCAGGCGTTTTGATTGTTCTCTTTTTAGAACTGCCTTCTCGTGTCATTTTTGTTTTTGACAGAGTGGCTTGCCATTCATTTTTTAATCTATGCTGTTGCCTTGTAATAACAGTGCAAATATAATTCGATTTTGGAATACTTGAAAATGAATGATAGTGGTGTATGTCTAAATATGGATAACTTATTTAGAAGAAATCTGCGTCAGAAGTACTTGTGGACGTTTTAATGGATAACTATTATTTATAATGGTTTTCCAAAAATAAATTTTATGTGTTCTTTGACATGTTTTTAGATAGGTTTTGCTATATATAAATAAAGGTGTGTAGACAAGCAGTTTTTATACTGCCTGTCTTTATGGTAAATACGTTTTTTTATTGTGGCAAATTAACGGGTTTCAGGCCCATGTCTTTTGCCTTTTTCAGCATGTATTCAAAAGCGGCATCGTGCTCATTAGGAATTACTCCGTCTAATATGGCATCTTTTATAGAACTTTTCAGACTGCCTATTTCACGGCAAGGCTGCAAGTCGAAAACGTGCATTATTTCAGCTCCGTCTACTGGCGGTTGGAAATTGCGTATACGGTCTTTTTCTTCTAGATCTTTAAGTTTCTGTCTAACCAACTTGAAGTTATCGAGGAAGCGTTGTTTACGCACTTCGTTCTTTGATGTGATGTCGGCTTCGCACAGAGTCATCAAGTCGTCTATGTCATCACCTGCTTCAAACAGTAGGCGTCGTACGGCAGAGTCGGTTACTATATCATCGGCTATCACTATAGGACGCATGTGCAGTTCTACCAATTTCTCTACATATTTCATCTTCTCGTTCATCGGGAGCTTCATCTTGCGGAATATTTCTGGTATCATC
>ULWY01038942.1_pt1 | contig 31949 bp, 28 predicted proteins | sample 1960761 | NCBI WGS metagenome assembly ULWY01 (sample SAMEA4835824, study PRJEB28245) | human gut metagenome | biome: gut microbiome; material: fecal sample | place: Denmark | collected 2008 | reverse complement strand
GTTCAGACGTATGCAGAACAAGACGCAGGTATTCCCGCTTCCGGGCAGCATCTTCGTGCACAACCGGCTCACCCACAGCCTTGAGGTGGCGAGTGTGGGCATGTCGTTGGGCAATGATGTGGCACAGGAAATAATAAAATGCGACCCGACTCTCAGCGGAACGCTGTTTGAGGAGATAGGAACCATAGTCAGTACGGCGTGTCTTGCCCACGACATGGGTAATCCTCCGTTCGGTCACAGCGGCGAGAAGGCCATCCAGGCATTTTTTACTGACGGTTCGGGACTCTGCGTGAAAGATATCGTGAGCGACGGTTTCTGGAACGACATAATACGTTTTGAGGGTAATGCTAATGTTTTCCGTCTGCTCACACACCGTTTCCGCGGTCGTCGTGTAGGCGGTTTTGTCATGACCTATTCGCTTCTTGCGAGTGTGGTGAAATATCCATTTTCGAGCCGTTGCGCCGGAGCTCACGGCAAGTTCGGATTCTTCTGTTCCGAGGCCGACGCTTATTGTAAAGTTGCCGATGAATTGGGCATAATCCGTAAGTCGGCACCCGGAGAACCGATAAGATACGCCCGCCATCCGCTTGTATATCTTGTTGAGGCTGCGGACGACATCTGTTATGAGATAATGGACATAGAGGATGCCCACAAACTGAAGATCATCACGTTCGACGAGACGCGCAATCTGTTGCTCGGATTCTTCGATGACGAGATAAAGAAATACATTCTCAAGCGCATAGTGGATGAAGAACTGACCGATGACAACGAGAAAGTGGTGTATATGCGTGCCCGTGTCATAGGAAAACTCGTTGCTGAATGTACCCGCGCTTTCGTAGAGCATGAGGACGAAATAATGTCAGGCACGTTTGAAGGCAGTCTCATCGACCATATCGATCCGCCTGTGCGCGACGCTTACAGAGCCTGCGCGAAGTTGAGTTGTGAGAAGATATACAACAGCAAACCTGTGCTCGACGTGGAGCTGAGCGGTTATAAGATAATCGAGACTCTGATGGAAACGCTTATAGAAGCAGCGCTGAGTCCGGAGAAATATCATTCGGGCCAGCTGCGCAAACGGTTCAGCAGCCAGTACGACATAAACAGCGACGACATAGAGACCCGCATCATGGCAGTGATAGATTTTGTCAGTGGAATGACTGATGTGTTCGCCCTCGATATCTATCAGAAGATAAACGGAACATCGCTTCCGATTGTCTGAACATCTGAAACGCCGTGAGCCGTGATGTGATAAATAATCATTATGCCGGAGGAACAGGCCTTACCGGCACGCGGATGATGGCGGATGTGACGATGAAATGGCGCATTTCTGCGGATTAAAGCATTATTTCCGCATGATAATGATACCGATGGAATGGCGGAAAAGTAAAGTTCTGCCGTGACAAAAGGATTAATACGGCAGAGCTTTAAAAACGATAAAACAAAAAACCGGAGAGCGTTGCGCATCTCCGGTTTTCTTTTTCTCCATTGTCTTATCAATAGCTCAGGTCCTGAGTATCTTCAATGATTGAAGGTATTCTTTCGAATATTGCTTTGATACGTTTCATGTCGAACTTCGGAGTACGGTCATAATAGTATATACCGTTCTGTTCCTGTTCAACGTCGGTGAGCTGAGTGTAGCAGAAGCCCACCACATGCTTGCTCGCTTTCAGAGCATCAACCTCGTCCTGAAGAATCTTGTAGAAATCTTCCATCGACTTGATTTCAGAGCCGTAACCCCATGAGTTGCCCTTGCGTTCAGACTCGCGAATCCATGCAAGACCGCCGAATTCATCGACCATATACGGCTGTCCGTCGTAGCATGCGAGCCAGTCTTTGCGGTCCATTGTGTTGCGGTAAGGCTCCTTACCGTTCTCGAATGTGAATGCCTGCTTGAGCTTTTCTGGGTCACGCTCGTAGTTGTGCACGCTCCATATATCGGTCTTCACGTGGCAGTCGCCGCTGGCATCGTTCACCGGACGGGTGCTGTCCATGGCCTTTGTTATGTCGTATAAGTCCTCTACGAAGCGTGTGTAAACGCCCGAATTGTTCGCGTCCCAAGTCTCGTTGAGCGGAGTCCATGTCACGAGAGACGGGTGGTTGCGGTCGCGTGCCACGAGTTCGGCCCACTCAGATAAGAAGTTGCGCACAGCCAACTCGTTATTCACGTCGAGTCCCCAGCTTGCAGATTCGCCCCAAGTGAGGTAACCCAGCTTGTCAGCCCAGTAATAATAGCGCTCCTCAAAGCTCTTCTGGTGCAGGCGTGCACCGTTGAAACCGGCTTCTTTTGAGAGTTCTATGTCTTTTTTGAGAGCCTCGTCTGTCGGTGCGGTCCAGATGCCGTCAGGATAATAACCCTGATCGAGGATGAGACGCTGGAAGTAAGGTTTGTTGTTCAGATAGAAATATCCGTTTGCCACATGCACCTTACGCATTCCGGCATACGACTTCACTTCGTCGATGGTCTTGCCGTCTTTCACCACTTTGTATGTGATGTCGTAGAGGAAAGGCGATTCCGGACTCCACAGCTTCATGTTCTTCACCGGAAGCACTATTACAGAGTTGTTGGTGCAGCTCACGGTCTTTGAAGCCACAGCCTTCTTGCCGTCGTAAAGAGTTACGACAAGTTTGTTGGTGTTGCTCTCCTGATAGAACTGCGGATGTATGACGAGTTGCTTCTGGTCGATGTCCGGAGTTGCGAATACAGACTTCAGACCTTCTTCAGCGACGGCTTCCATCCAGACAGTCTGCCATATACCTGTTACGCGGGTGTAGTTGCAGCCTGCCGAGTAGAAACCGAAGCTCTGTTTGCCTCCCGGCTGCTTGTGGTCGCGGAGATTATCGTTCACGAGCACCACCAGATTGTGCTGCTGACCAGCCTTCACGAATTTTGTGATGTCGCATGAGAACGACGAGCCTGTGCCGAAGTGACGGCGCACGAGTTTTCCGTCGATGAAGACGTGTGCCTCATAATCCACCGCTCCAAAGTTGAGCAATATCTTTTTCCCGTTCCATGCGGCAGGAATGTCGATCTTGCGCTGATACCAGATGGTATTGATGAAATCGGTATATTTCACTCCTGAGAGCGAACTTTCCGGACAGAAAGGCACGGTTATCTTGCCGTCGAACGAGGCGTTGTTCTGCCATCCTTTGTCTCTTCCTGTGCGGCCGAAATCAAACGAGTATGTCCATGTTCCGTTGAGATTCACCCATTCGCTGCGTTCGAATTGCGGGCGGGGATACTCTGGTCTCGGGGTTTGCGCCTTTGCGGTAGTGCTGCCGTACGACATCATTGCAGCCACTGCAAAAGCAGATACAAGCGTTTTGACGTTCATAAGAATAGTTTTTATTGTTAAGTTGATAAATTAGGTTGTTTATGTCTCTCTGATATGCGTCTGTCCGTCTTGCCGCACAGACGTTCTGGCTGTGCCGGTATGGCGTTATTATGTTATGGTTTTAAAGAAAATAATCGTGTAGGCGTACTCCGTTGTTGCGCCGTTGTGCTTTTTTGGTTTATGATTAAAGGTGTGTCATGTCGGTAGCCCAGGAATTATAGGCCGCTGTCTTTTGACGTCCTGCCCCGGCGTGGCGTGCCCCGCGTATTTGCGGTGCCGCTTTATGCCGTAGCTTGAAGTATTATTTCTTTTCCTTGTATATCACCGTGTTGGCACCGCTTGTTATCTTCAGTGCTTCCGGGTGCTCCTTTATGAACGAGTCGATGTGGCGGATGCGTTTCTCCTCCAGTATCTCGTCCACGGTTATGAGGATGCCTGTCTCCTCCACGTCGCCGAATCCGTAGTTTATGGCTGTGCCGAAGAGCTTCATCGTGGGGCTCAGTCCCATGTATGCGTTCACCAATGGCGGGATGTTATATCCCAGCTTGCGGATCTCGCGGTTTAGTATTCTGTAGTCTTTCTTGAAGTCGTCCTCGCAGAAAAGTTCCTTGAGCTCGTTCTCGTCAGTCTCTATTTTCAGCGGTTTCATCGGTATGATGAGGTTCTCCTTGTCGTCGAAATGCTTTTTCAGAAAATAGAGTATCATGTCTCTTCCACGACGGATGTACGATGGGTACATGGTCATCTTGCCGAAGAAATATTTTATGTTCGGACGTATCACAGTCAGTGCTCCGAGACCGTCCCAAAGGTTGTCGAGCGCGAAAAGACTCTTTGAACCCATTTTCGAACTCTGATATTCGGGCGACACGAACGAACGTCCCAGCTCCACGGTGTAAGGCATATACTCCTTGATGAACTTGTCGGAGAAGTGGAACATGTGGCTTGTTGCGAGGTGAGGCTGCCCGTCGGCGTTGAGCTTCCAGTCGGTTCCGAGCAGGTAGCGGTAGCCGCCTATAATTTCCTCGGCCTCAGGATTCCACACGATGAGCTGTTTGTAGCAGTTGTCGCCCAGGTCGAACTCGTCTATATCCATAGATTTTCCCGTTCCGCCTCCCGCTTCGCGGAAAGCCGTCTCACGCAGACGTCCTATTTCCTTCATCACGTTCGGAGAGTCGTTTGCCGTGATGACGTATATCTCGTTGTGGCTTTTGTTTGTCATGCGCAGTTGTCTCTCAGGCGTGAGCTCTCTTTTGATGAGTTCCTTGCTGATGGGTTGGATTATTGCTTCTTCCATTTTTGTTAGTTTATGATATGGATATTTCAGTTCTGATTATTCTGTCGGTGCGGTGCGTTTTCAGAGTTTATACACCTCGTCTTGCACGAATTTTGCCCATTCCACCGGTGTTTTCGATTTGTCGAAGGTCTGCCACGGAATGGGTTTTCCTATTGCCACGCGAAATGTCTTGTGCACGTTTTTGTACATTTCATCGACAAGAAAGAGCATTGCGATGTTGAATTTGATGTGCAGCGCCTTGCATACGTTTGCCAGGCCATAGAAAAAGTCGGAGTTGCGTCCGCCGAAGTGTATCGGCACCACGTCGCGGTGTGTCTCCACGCTTTTTGTTATGAATGTCTTTTTCCAAGGCAGGTCGTGTATGCTCCCGTTTATCTTTCGTGAGCAGATGCCCGCCGGGAACATCAGTATGTGGTTGTCGCCGGCAAAGCCCGATTCCACCATTTCGGGGAAGTTGCGGCTTTGTTTTCCAGTCTTGTTTATCGGAATGCACAGCGGTGCCAGACCAGGCAGGTTCATCAGAAGGTCGTTCACCAGATATCTGAACCGTCCGTCGTAGTGTCGCCCTATTATCGCTCCGAGCGCCACTCCGTCAACTCCTCCGAGCGGATGGTTTGAAACGAAGGTGTAAAGTCTGCCGTCGTTCTTGTCGGGCAGGTTCTCCATTCCTTCAATATTGAGCGTCATGTCAAGGTATCTGGTACATTCCTCGAGCCATTCTGTGCCTTTCTTGTCGCGGCTCTCCCATAAAAACTTGTTCACCTCGTCCTGATGAATGATGTGTTTAAGCCATTTCACGGCAAGAGCCGGTACATATTTGGCTTTGTCACCCATCTTTTCTCTGATGATTCTGTCAAGATCTATGGTTCTCTCAGTAGTTTCGAGCATGCGTTTTTATTACATTATTTGCTGCAAAGTTATCATAACTTTTTAATATATCCACATTTTTATGAAGAAAAGTTCATTTGTTGGATAATTTGACATGATATTGTAAAATGTTACCTGTCGCGGTATGTCATGTTGGAACCTTATCGGTTGTGTGGAGGATGCTCGTTTGATGGCGTTTGTGTGGGTTCTTGTTACCTTTTGCCAGCGGCATTATGCTTTAACACTTTTAAGTTAAATAATTTTCGAAAAATACTCCGTTCACAATCTGTAAACAGAAAATCGGAGATTGGTGAAAACCTTTATTTTTGCCCATTTCATCGGAATGGGTTGTTGAAAAAGAACTGTCGGAATGGCCGTTTCGGCTGACCGACGTTGCGAAAAAGCCTGTTTCGGCCTGCGTTTTCGGCTTTATCATGCCCTGATATGGGCTTTATCGTGCTCCGAAATGGTGCATATCGGAAGCCGAAATGGGCCGTTTCGCAGAGAAAGTTCAGTGACGTGTGAATCCTGTTTTCGTGTAAGTAGTTGTAAACCAGAGTTTTGTGGAAAATGGCGAAATTCTGGTCATATTTACACTTTTGGACGTGTCAGGGCCGCCGACAGCGAATTTTGAACGGCTGAATTTTAACATTCGGCAATTTGTAGTTGATATATAGCAATCATGAAATTGCTCCGAGCCGCGCCTCTTGCTAAAGTCTGAGTAGTAGCTTGACGCACCGTTTGCACATTATAAAATTTTATTTAAATTTTTGTGGAGAATAGTGGGTGAATGTGGTGAATTTTGTGTATCTTTGAAGCCTGATTGTGTTTAATTAGGTGAAAGTGCGATTTATTGGTAACATAGAAGCCAGAACCGACGCCAAAGGTCGAGTTTTCCTGCCCGCAGTATTCCGCAAGGAGTTGCAGGCATCGGGCGAGGACAGTCTTGTTCTGCGCAAGGATGTCTTCCAGTCGTGCCTCGTGCTCTATCCCGCGTCGGTGTGGAACGAGCAGATGGATGTGCTCCGCTCACGGCTCAACCGCTGGAACGCCACCCATCAGCAGATATTCCGCCAGTTCGTGTCGGATGCCGAGGTGATGTCGATAGACGCAAACGGTCGCATACTTTTGCCACGCCGCTATCTCGCGATGGCAGGAATAACCCAGTCGGTGAGGTTCATCGGCATGGGCGATACCATCGAGATATGGAGCAGCGAAGCCCTTCAGACGCCGTTCATGGACAGCGCCGAGTTCGGTGCCGCACTTGAGACGCTTATGCACGGCGGAACCATTGATACTGATGAAAACAACAAGACAAATGACTGATAAGAATGCTACGCCCGTCGTTGCGGGTACATATCACGTGCCGGTGCTCCTGAAGGAGAGTGTTGACGGCCTCGCCATACACCCGGGCGGAGTGTATGTGGATGTGACGTTCGGCGGTGGCGGTCATTCGCGCGAGATTCTCTCACGCCTCGACGATGCCGCCCATCTGTACAGTTTCGACCAGGACGCCGACGCCGAACGCAACATTCCCGATGCAGGCAGCAACTTTACGTTCGTGCGCAGCAACTTCCGCTATCTTGAGAACTGGATGCGCTATTACGGCGTGGAGCATATAGACGGTCTGCTGGCTGACCTCGGCGTGTCGTCACATCATCTTGACGACGAGACCCGCGGCTTCTCTTTCAGATTCGAGGCTCCGCTCGACATGCGTATGAACAAGCGTTCGGGAACTACCGCCGCCGACATACTCAACACCTACGACGAGGCCCGTCTGGCCGACGTGATTTACATGTACGGCGAGCTCAGACAGTCGAGACGCATAGCGGCAGCCGTAGTCAAGGCGCGCGCGGCAGCCCCGTTGCTCACCACGGGCGACCTGCTGAAGGTGGCCGAACCGCTTATGAACCGCGGAAGAGAGAAGAAAGACATGGCACGTCTGTTCCAGGCGCTGCGCATAGAGGTGAACCACGAGATGGATGCCCTGCGCGAGATGCTCGCCGCAGCCGCCCGTCTGCTGTGCACGGGCGGACGTCTGTCGGTGATAACCTATCATTCGATAGAAGACCGCATAGTGAAGAACATGATAAAATCGGGTAATGCCGAGGGCCGCATAGAGCAGGACTTCTTCGGCCGCAGGCTTACTCCGTTTCGTCCGGTAGATGGACGTCTGATTGTGCCGTCGGCAGAGGAACAGGCCGCCAACCCGCGCAGCCGCAGTGCAAAACTTAGAATAGCAGAGAAAATATGAGCGAAGACGATAAGAAAAAAGACATAGACCCCATAGAGGTGATAACCAATCTGAAGGACCGCAAGGCTGAGTCGCAGGAGAAGAAGCCCGGTAAGGAAGCCGCATCGGAGGATGAGACTAAACCGGAGTCGTTTGCCGACGTCATAAGAGAGCATGCCAACGAAGGCGAGGAACCTCTGTCGCGCAACTTCACTTTGGGAAAGATACTCGGCGGTGACATCCTCAACGCAGAGCCTATAAGACGGCAGATATGGGTGTTCCTGCTCATTACGCTTTTCCTTGTGATATACATATCAAACAGATACAGCTGCCAACAGTATCTCATCCAGATAGACAATCTGAACAAAGAGCTGAAGGACGCCAAATATAAAGCCCTCTCAAGCACAAGCGTGCTCACTGAGATGAGCCGCGAGAGCCGTGTGCTGGAACAGCTCAGACTGAGCAAGGACAGTACGCTGCACATATCAAAACAACCTCCATATATAATAAACGTTCCGCAAAATGAGTAAGTTCGATTCAAAGAAAATAACACCCCGTTATAGTTTCATAGCCATCGTGCTGATGTTCGTGGCCGTGTCGGTGGTGGCGAGAGCAATGTATATCATGACTGCCCGCCGCGACTTCTGGCTCGACGTGGCCGACAGGGTGAAGGCCGACAGCGTGCCGGTGAATCCTGTCCGCGGCAACATACTGAGCTCTGACGGCCTGCTGATGGTTTCGACGTTGCCTGAGTATAAACTGTTGGTGGATTTCGAAACCATGCACAACTCGGGCACTGATTCGTTATGGCAGGCTAAAATAGACTCCATAACAGAAGGCCTTAGCGCAATATTCCCGCAGAAGTCGGCAGCTTATTTTAAGGAATATCTTAAAAAAGGATATGATCTGAAGAGCCGTTGCTGGCCTGTCTGGCCTGATCGCGTAAGTTATAATACTTATATGGAGGTGAAATCTCTGCCGGTCTTCAACATCAAGTCTAAATATGTAAGCGGATTTTATGCCAATGAGTTCAATGCCCGCAATCATGTTTACGGCTCACTTGCGAGCCGTACGCTCGGTGAATTGTATGGAGCTAAAGACTCGGCGCGCTACGGATTGGAGCTGGCATACGACTCGGTGTTGCGTGGCGAGACCGGTCTGGTGCATAAACGTAAGGTGCTCAATCGTTTCCTTCCGATACCGGACACACAGCCTGTTGACGGTGCCGACATCGTCACGACAATAGACGTTACGATGCAGGATCTGGCAGAGCGGTCGGTGATAGACGAGCTGAAGAAGATAAACGGTAACGTGGGTGTGGCTATCGTCATGGAAGTTGCCACGGGCGACGTGAAGGCCATCGTGAATATGGAGAAGTGTGGCGACGGCGAATACCGCGAAAGAAAGAACCATGCTGTGAGCGACTTGCTCGAACCGGGCTCGGTGTTCAAGACTGCTTCTATAATGGTTGCGCTCGACGACGGCGTGGTGGATACCACTGAACGCGTGGAAACGGGCGGAGGCGTATGGCCAATGTATGGCCGTGAGATGCGCGACCACAACTGGCGACGTGGCGGATACGGCATGCTCACATTGCCGCAGACGCTCATGGTGAGCTCGAATGTGGGAGTGAGCCGTATAATAGACGACCACTATAAGAATCATCCGGAGAAATTCGTCGAAGGCATCTACCGCCTCGGACTTGCCGACGATTTGCGCCTGCCTTTTGCCGGATCATCGTCGGCACGCATAAGAATGCCTAAGAAGGAAGGCCGACAGTATGTGAACTGGAGCAAGACGTCGCTGCCGTGGATGAGCATAGGCTACGAGACACAGATACCACCTATATCTACTCTGACATTCTATAACGCCATAGCCAACGGCGGAAAGATGATGAGACCACGTTTTGTCAAGGCAGTGTCGAAGGACGGAAAGATAATAGCCGAGTATCCGCCTGAGGTGATGAGGGAGAGCATATGCAAGCCGAGTACGCTTGGAAAGATACAGACAATATTGGAAAAGGTGGTGAGCGAGGGCCTTGGAAAGAAGGCCGGTTCGAAGGCATTCAAGGTTGCCGGCAAGACGGGAACGGCACAGATATCACAGGGTGCGGCAGGATATAAGAGCGGCATGGTAAACTATCTGCTCAGCTTTGCCGGATATTTCCCCGCCGACAATCCGCGCTACAGCTGCATAGTCTGCATACAGAAGTCGGGACTGCCGGCATCGGGCGGCGGTATGAGTGGTCTGGTGTTCCACAACATAGCCGAAGGCATTATGGCACAGAACATAAAACTCGATGTCCGCGACGCCCGCGACTCTACCTCAGTGCTTCTGCCCGACGTTAAGAGTGGCAACATACTTGCCGCCGATTATGTGCTCAAGTATCTCGGATTCAGACCGCGTGCCGACTGGAGCGGCTCTTACGCCGACGGCAATCCTATCTGGGGTAAGGCCGAGAAGACGGGAAACAGCATAACGCTGATGCGTGAGAAAGTGGGCAATCAGCCCGACATGCCTGACGTGACCGGTATGGGTGCGCGCGACGCTGTGTATATTCTCGAAAGCCGCGGACTGAGGGTGAGACTTAAAGGCTGCGGTAAGGTGGTGGAGCAAAGCATTCCGCCAGGACGTGCCACACGTAAGGGTATGACGTGTCAGTTGGTATTGAGATAATGAATTAACAGGTAGAAAACAATAAATATATAATATATGGAACTTAGACAGATTCTGAAGGACATAAAGCCCGTCGCTATTGTAGGCGATGAAGAAGTTGATATTACAGGTGTGAGCATTGACTCCAGGCATACAGGTAAAGGACATCTCTTCGTGGCAATGAAGGGAACTCAGGTTGACGGACATAAATATATAGGAAAGGCTTTGGAGGCCGGAGCCGCTGCCGTGCTGTGTGAGACCATGCCGGAAACATGTGCGGACGGCGTCACCTATGTGCAGGTGGAATCGACAGAGGATGTGGTAGGCAAAGTGTCGACAATGTTCTACGGCGAGCCGTCAAAGAAGCTGAAACTTGTCGGTGTTACTGGTACCAACGGAAAGACTACCATCGCCACCTTATTATATAATATGTTCACAAAGCTGGGACATAAGTGCGGATTGTTGTCAACTGTCTGCAACTATATCGTAGACGAGAAGATACCTGCCGACCATACCACGCCCGACCCGATAGAGCTCAATGCTCTGCTGGCACGCATGGTTGAGGCCGGATGTGAATATGCGTTCATGGAGTGCAGCTCGCACGCCATAGCACAGAAACGTATCGGCGGACTGCATTTCACCGGAGGTATATTCACAAACCTTACACGCGACCATCTCGATTATCATAAGACTTTCGAGAACTACCGCGACGCCAAGAAGGCTTTCTTCGACGGTCTGCCCAAGTCGGCTTTCGCCATAACCAACGCCGACGACAAGAACGGAATGGTGATGGTGCAGAATACCAAAGCCACGGTGAAGACCTATTCCACACGCACAATGGCCGACTTCAAGGGACGTCTGCTGGAGTGTCATTTCGAGGGTATGTATCTTGAGATAGACGGTCGCGAGGTAGGTGTTCAGTTCATAGGAAAGTTCAATCTCAGCAATCTGCTTGCCGTTTACGGCGCGGCAGTGATGCTTGGTCAGAAACCGGAAGACATCCTTGTCGTGCTCAGCACACTGCATAGTGTGAACGGACGGCTCGAGCCTATACACTCGCCGGAAGGCTTTACGGCCATTGTGGATTATGCCCATACGCCTGACGCATTGAAGAATGTGCTTGGCGCAATACATGAGGTGCTCAACGGACGGGGCAGCGTCATCACAGTGTGTGGTGCAGGCGGCAACCGCGACAAGGGTAAACGTCCGCTTATGGCACAAGAGGCAGTGGCACAGAGCGACAAGGTCATAATAACAAGTGATAACCCGCGCTTCGAGGAACCGCAGGACATCATCAACGATATGCTTGCCGGACTGAACGCGCAGCAGATGAAGAAGGTGATAAGCATTGTCGATCGTAGGGAGGCAATACGCACTGCCTGCATGATGGCAAAGAAGGGCGACGTGGTGCTCATTGCCGGTAAGGGACATGAGGACTATCAGGAGATAAAGGGTGTGAAGCACCATTTCGACGACCACGAGGTGGTGAGAGAGTTCTTCGGCACAACTGAACAGAAAGCCTGAGCGGTTGTGGCGTCAATACGGAGATAATCAAGGTAATAGCGTAAAAACATTAAAACGAAAAGCCAATGTTATATTATTTGTTCCGGTTTCTGGAGGAGTATGGCATTTCCGGATCACATCTTTGGGGATACATATCGTTCAGGTCGCTTCTGGCACTGATGCTTTCGCTTATCATATCGGCATGGTTTGGTGAGAAGTTCATAAAATTCCTGCGCTCGAAGCAGATTACCGAGACTCAGCGTGCGGCAGACATCGACCCGTTCGGAGTGAAGAAGATAGGTGTGCCGTCTATGGGAGGAGTCATCATTATTGTCGCAATTCTCGTGCCGGTGTTGCTGCTCGGCCGTCTGCGCAATATCTATCTCATACTCATGATAGTGACAACCGTGTGGCTGGGACTGCTCGGAGGTCTGGACGACTACATCAAGATATTCCGTCGCAACAAGGAAGGTCTGAAGGGAAGATACAAGATTGTGGGCCAGGTGAGTATCGGATTGATAGTCGGGCTGGTGCTGTGGATGTCGCCGGACGTTAAGATGAACGAGAACCTCGCCGTAAAACAGCAGGGTGAGGAGATTGTCGTCAAGCACCGCACTGAAGCTCGCAAGTCGCTCAAGACCACCATTCCGTTTGTCAAAGGCCATAACCTTGACTATTCACACATAATGGGTTTCTGTGGAAAATACAAGACTGCGGCGGGATGGATACTCTTTGTCGTCATGACAATACTTGTTGTCACGGCTGTGTCTAACGGTGCCAACCTTAACGACGGCATGGACGGTATGTGCGCGGGAAACTCTGCCATCATAGGAGTCACGATAGGCATACTCGCCTATGTGAGCAGTCACATGGAGTTTGCCAACTATCTTAACATAATGTATATACCTGATTCGCAGGAGCTTGTGGTATTTATGTGTGCCTTTGTCGGCGCGCTCATCGGATTCCTTTGGTACAACGCATACCCAGCCCAGGTTTTCATGGGCGATACGGGATCGCTTACCATCGGAGGTATAATAGCCGTTTCGGCCATAATAATACATAAGGAGCTGATGCTGCCTATACTTTGCGGCATATTCTTTGTGGAGAGTCTGAGCGTCATACTGCAGGTTTACTACTACAAGCTCGGAAAACGTCGCGGCGTGAAACAGCGCATATTCAAGCGCACGCCTATCCATGACAATTTCCGGACACAGCAGGAAATGCTCGATCCGGAGTGCAAATATCTCATGAAGAAACCTAAAGGTGCCATACATGAGTCTAAGATAACAATACGCTTCTGGATTATAACGATAATTCTGGCGGCTATGACCATAATAACACTGAAAATAAGATAAAAACGCGGTTGACGTATCAACCATAATGATATGAAAAGAATTGTAGTTCTTGGAGCCGGAGAAAGTGGAGCCGGCGCAGCCGTACTGGCGAAAAAGGAAGGTTTCGACGTGTTTGTGAGCGACATGTCGGCCATAAAGGATAAGTATAAGAAACTGCTCGACGACCATGGCATTGAATGGGAGGAGAAACATCATTCGGAGGATAAGATTCTGAATGCGGACGAGATAATAAAGAGTCCGGGCATACCGAAGGAGGCTCCCATGGTCAGAAAAGCTGTGGAGAAGGGCATAGGAATAATAAGCGAGATAGAGTTCGCGGGCCGTTACACATCGTCGAAAATGGTGTGCATAACTGGCAGCAACGGTAAGACAACCACCACATCGCTTATCTATCACATCTTCAAGACAGCCGGTCTGGATGTAGGACTGGCCGGAAACATCGGACGTTCACTCGCCCTTCAGGTGGCTGAGGATCCGCACGACTGCTACGTGATAGAGCTCAGCTCGTTCCAGCTTGACGACATGTACGACTTCCGTGCCAATATCGCCATTATATTGAACATCACTCCCGACCATCTCGACCGTTACGACAACTGCATGCAAAACTATATAGACGCGAAGATGCGAATACTGCAGAACCAGACCGAAGACGATTGCTTCATATATTGGAATGACGATCCTGTGGTGACAAAGGAATTGCCTAAGTATGACATCAAGGCTGCCATGTATGCTTTCTCCGAAACAAAAAGCGAAGGATGTGCCGCATATCTCGACAACGGTCGCTACGAGATAATACGTCCGGCGCATTTCGAGATGCCGCAGCAGGAACTGTCGCTCAGAGGAAAGCACAATATGTATAACTCGCTTGCGGCAGGCATCGCCTCGGTGGCTGCGGGAATAGACAGCGCGACATTGCGTAAGTGTCTGGGCGATTTCCCCGGAGTGGAGCACAGATTGGAGAAGGTGACTGTGGTGGACGGCGTGCAGTATATCAACGACTCGAAGGCCACAAACGTGGACGCTTGCTGGTATGCCCTCGAAAGTATGACTACGCCAACTGTCCTTATATTGGGAGGAAAGGATAAAGGTAACGATTACAACGAGATAAAGGATATGGTATTGAAGAAATGCCGTGCCTTGGTCTACCTCGGAGCAGACAATACCAAGCTTCACAATTTCTTCGATCAGCTCGGCCTTCCCGTACGTGATACGAACAATATGGCTGATTGCGTGAAAGCATGTCATGAACTCGCTCAACCGGGCGACACCGTACTGCTGAGCCCTTGCTGTGCAAGCTTCGACCTTTTCAAGAATATGGAGGACCGTGGCGAGCAGTTCAAGGCACTCGTTAGAGCTCTTTAGCTCTTCTGTTAAAAGAAATAAAACAACAAAACAACAACTATGAACAAGACTTTTGGAAATATTTTCAAAGGCGATAAGGTGATATGGATGGTTTTCTTTTTCCTGTGTATCATCAGCATCATTGAGGTCTATTCGGCCTCGTCGCAGCTGACTTACAAGGGAGGAAACTATGTCGCACCTGTTCTGAAGCACATAAGCATCCTTGTGGTGGGGATCTTTTTCATGGTGGTGACACTTAACATAAAGTGCAAATATTTCAGAATAGCCTTGCCGCTAATGCTCGGCATATCGTTCGTGGCGCTCATAAGTGTGTACATAGTTGGCCAAGTGACCAATGGAGCGCACAGGTGGGTGCCGATCATGGGCATACAGTTTCAGCCGTCGGAGCTGGCAAAAGGAACAATAGTATTGGCAGTGGCACAGATTCTGAGTGCCATGCAGACGGATAAGGGTGCCGACAAGCAGGCGTTCAGATACATATTGACGGTGTGTCTGTTCTTCATCCCGCTCATCATGCTCGAGAACCTTTCCACTGCGGCTCTCCTGTGTCTGGTGGTATTTATGATGATGTTGATAGGCCGTGTGCCTGCAAGACAGCTTGGAAAACTGCTCGGAGTGACGGCTCTTATCATGTCGGGTGTCTTCGCGATGGTGATGATTTTCGGTACAGACAGACAGCGGGAGAAAACTGTCTCAGACGTTGACATGGCTCGGACCGTGGCCGAGAAACAAAAGGATGAGTCGATAGTAGGAAAGGTATTCCACCGTTTTGACACATGGAAAGCGCGTATCGACGATTTCATCTACAACAAACCGCTGAAAGCCGAGGACGTCGATCTGGACAAAGACGGACAGTGGGCACACGCAAACATCGCGATAGCATCATCGAACATCACCGGTAAGGGACCGGGAAATTCGGAAGAGTGCGATTTCCTTTCGCAGGCTTTCTCCGATTTCATTTATGCAATCATAATAGAGGAGACCGGCATCTTCGGCGCGGTTTTTGTGGCGATGCTTTATATAATACTTCTGTTCCGCACCGGACGGATAGCCAACCGGTGTGAGAATAACTTCCCGGCATTCCTTGCCATGGGACTTGCATTGCTGCTTGTGACGCAGGCTTTGTTCAATATGTGTGTGGCTGTGGGTCTCGCTCCCGTTACCGGCCAGCCGCTCCCGCTTATAAGCAAGGGCGGTACTTCTACGATTATAAATTGTGTATATATAGGAGCCATATTGAGCATCAGCCGTTCGGCCAAGCGCAGGGAGCAGTCAGAGCAGAAGCCTGAAACTGCGCAGGTGATGATGAACGATGTGATGCAGCGCAGAATAAAAACCGCATGATGAATTTTATTATTGTAAGAAAATGATTAATTTTGTCATTTGAAACAAGATGTTGAATATGAATAAGGAGCAGAAAGAACTCAGAGTCATAATAAGCGGTGGCGGAACAGGCGGACACATATTCCCGGCTGTATCGATAGCCAACGCCATAAAGGCAAAGCGCCCTGACGCGAAGATACTGTTCGTCGGTGCTTTGGGTAGAATGGAAATGCAGCGTGTTCCGGCAGCCGGATACGAGATAAAAGGCTTGCCAATATGCGGATTCGACCGCAAGAACATGCTACGCAATGTCATAGTGCTCTATCGTATTTGGAAGAGTCAGCGTATGGCACGTAAGATTATAAATGAGTTCAAGCCGATGGCTGCCGTCGGAGTGGGTGGATATGCCAGCGGTCCGACTCTCAATCAGTGTGCCTCGATGGGCATACCGTGCCTCATACAGGAACAGAATTCTTATGCCGGAGTGACAAACAAGCTTCTTGCAAAGAAGGCAAAGCGCATTTGTGTGGCATACGAAGGAATGGACCGCTTCTTCCCGGCAGACAAGATTGTGATTACAGGAAATCCTGTCAGACAGTCGTTGATTGAGAACAGCATAAGCCGTGAGGATGCTATTAAGTCGTTCGGACTGGATCCTGAGAAGAAAACAATACTGCTCGTAGGCGGCAGTCTGGGCGCACGTACCATTAATGAAAGCATAATGCAGCATCTCGATATGGTGAAGAACAGCGGTGTTCAGTTCATCTGGCAGACCGGAAAATATTATAATGCCGCCATCATGGAGAAGCTGAATGCTTATAAGAAACTGCCGATGCTCAAGGTGACAGACTTCATCAGCGACATGGGAGCGGCATACAAGGCTGCCGACCTTGTCATAAGCCGTGCCGGAGCAAGCTCTATCAGTGAGTTCTGTCTTATAGGAAAGCCGGTCATCCTTGTGCCTTCGCCTAACGTGGCAGAGGATCATCAGACCAAGAATGCCATGGCTCTCGTGAACAAGGACGCGGCTCTTTATGTGAAGGATGCCGACGCTCCTCATTCTTTGCTGGCTCTGGCAATCAATACAGTGAAGGATGCCGACCATCTGGCAAAGCTGAGCGCGAACATTCGTAAGCTCGGAAAGGAAAATTCTGCCGAGGTTATCGCCGATGAGGTTATAAAGCTTGCAGAAGACTGAAATCAGTTTTTAACGTAAAAGGATATGGAACTTAAGGATATAAAATCTGTATATTTCATCGGTGCCGGAGGCATAGGCATGAGCGCTCTGGCACGTTATTTCATGCATAGAGGTGTTGTTGTGGCCGGATATGACAGGACACCGTCCGCGCTTACCTCACAGCTTGAGAAGGAAGGCATGCTCATTCATTATGAAGAGAATGTTGACTGCATTCCTCAGGCTTGCCGTGATGTGGCGTCATGTCTTGTGGTTTATACTCCGGCTATACCATCAACACATAAAGAACTGCTGTTCTTCAAGGAACACGGATTCGACATTGAGAAGCGTGCGCAGGTTCTCGGCGCGCTTACAAGAAGCCATAAAGGCCTGTGTGTGGCCGGTACTCACGGCAAGACCACAACGTCTGCCATCTGCGCACACATAATGCATCAGAGCCATATTGACAGCAATGCGTTCCTTGGTGGCATACTGAAAAATTACGGGACCAACTATATTCTTTCAAAAGAAAGCGATTATGTCGTTATAGAGGCCGATGAGTTCGACCGCTCTTTCCACTGGTTGAGACCGTGGATAAGCGTCATCACCGCTACCGATCCCGATCATCTTGACATCTACGGCACAAAGGAGGCCTATCTCGAGAGCTTCAGATATTATACGACGCTCATACAGCCGGGCGGCGCATTGATCATACACAAGGATCTGGAGATGCAGCCCAATGTTCAGGAAGGAGTAAGAACATACGAATACAGCCTTGATTCCGGCGACTTCCATGCCGAGAATGTCATGATCGACAACGGAGAGATAACCTTCGATTTCGTGTCTCCGATAGAGAACGTGAAGAATGTTGAGCTCGGACAACCTGTACCAATCAACATTGAGAACAGCGTCGCAGCTATGGCAATGGCTCAGTTGTGCGGATGTACGGCCGACGAACTGAAATACGGTCTGAAGACATATCGTGGAGTTGAAAGACGTTTCGATTTCAAGATAAAGACCGACAAACTCGTCTTCCTTTCCGACTACGCACACCATCCGAAGGAAATCTATCAGAGTGCGCGCAGCATACGTCAGCTGTATGCCAACCGTAAGATAACGGCAATATTCCAGCCGCATCTTTACACTCGCACACGCGACTTCTACAAAGATTTTGCCGACGCGTTGAGCCAACTCGACGAAGTGATTCTCTGCGACATATATCCGGCGCGCGAACAGCCTATTCCCGGCGTAACAAGCAAGCTGATCTATGACAACCTTAAGCCGGGTGTAGAGAAGAGCATGATACATAAGGAAGATGTGCTCGACCTTGTCAAGAGCCGGGATTTCGACGTGTTGATTGTCCTCGGAGCAGGAGATCTGGATAATTACGTGCCACAAATCACAAAGATACTTGAGTCCAAGTGAAACGGGTTTGGAAAAGAACATTCATCATCTTGCTCGATGTAGTGCTGGGCATTTACCTCGTTCTTGCTTTCACCGCGTTCAATAAGCCGGATGAAACAAAGATCAAATGCACCCAGGTGAATATTTCGATAGCAGATGAGAGCAATAATGGATTTATCACGGCGGCAGAAATTAAGAAGCGTCTTGTGGACGGTGGCATATACCCTAAGGGCATGCCGTTGCGCTATGTTGACGCCCGTAAGATAGAGGATCGCCTGAAGATGAGTCCGTTTGTGAAAACGGCAGAATGTTACAAGACTCAGGACGGACAGGTGTTCATCACCATCACGCAGCTGTTGCCGGTCATACGCATCAAGGCTGACAATGGAGACGATTACTATGTTGACGACAAGAACAGCGTGATGCCCAATTCATCGTATGTCAGCAATCTGATCATTGCGAGCGGCAGCATTACTCCGAGTTTTGCGACAAACTATATATCACCTATGGGAAAGGCGCTGATGGCAAACGATGTGTGGCGCAACCTCATCGAGCAGATACATGTGCTCCCCGACAGAGGCATAGAGCTTGTGCCGCGTGTCGGCGACCATATTGTTTACATCGGCCGCCTGCCTGACTTCCAGAAGAAAGTCAGTCATGAGAAACTCATCTCCGATTTCATCAATAACAAGATGACTCGGCTGATGAAATTCTATAAATACGGGCTTTCGTATGCCGGATGGAATAAGTACTCGTATATAAATCTTGAGTTCGACAATCAGATAATATGCAAGAAACGTTCGCATAAACCGGTGATCCAACATCCGCAACCTGTTCAGCAGGCAGCAGAGGCACAACCTGCGGAAACCTCAGAACGCCCTGCAGCCGATAAGCAGAACAAGGAGCAGAAACAGCAACAAACCGAACAAAAGAAAAAAACATTATAACGTATGGCAAATGAATTTATAGTAGCAATAGAGCTTGGATCATCCAAGATGACCGGCATGGCAGGAAGAAAAAATCCGGACGGAAGCATTTCTGTTCTTGCTGCCGTGAAGGAAGATGCCGCCTCTTGCATACGCAAAGGTGTTGTATATAATATTGATAAGACTGCTGTTTGCCTGACGAACATAATCAACAAGCTGAAGATGATTCTCAAGACTGAGATATCACAGGTCTATGTTGGTGTGGGCGGACAGAGCATCCGTAGCGTAAAGAACGTCATACAGAAAGATTTACCTGCCGACACCATCGTGTCGCAGGAGCTTGTCAACGAGATAATGGACATCAATCGTGGTGTGTCTTATCCCGATTATGAGATTCTCGATGCCATCACACTTGAGTATAAGGTCGATTCTCAGTATCAGATCGATCCTGTGGGAATACAGTCTTCACACCTTGAGGGCAACTTCCTCAACATCCTATGGCGTAAGTCGTTCTACCGCAGTCTGAACAAATGTTTCGACAATGCCGGCATTGCAATAGCCGAGATGTATCTGTCTCCTCTTGCGATGGCCGACGCCGTGCTCACCGAGACCGAGAAACGCTCCGGCTGCATGCTGGTGGATCTCGGAGCCGATACCACCACCGTTTCGGTGTACTATCGCGATATACTCCGCCACATAGCAGTCATCCCTCTTGGTAGCGGCAACGTAACCAAAGATATCGAGTCGCTGCAGATGGACGAGGCTGAGGCTGAGAAGATGAAGCTGAAGTACGGATGCGCTTACACAGACAACTGCGACATAGACGACACTCTCAAACTCCCCATCGATCAGGAACGGTCGGTTGACAGCCGAGTATTCATCGAGATTGTCGAGGCACGTGTCAAGGAGATTGTGGAAAATGTATGGGCTCAGGTGCCCACCGAATATTCCGACAAGCTCTTGGGTGGAGTGATACTTACTGGCGGTGGCTCAAACATGTCGAACATAGATGTTGTCTTCCGTCAGACAACCCACATCGAAAAGGTGCGTATAAGCAAGTTCGTACACGCAAATATGACACCGGCGTCGCCTAAGATTGTCATACCTCACGACGGCACGATGAACACCATCTGCGGCCTTCTTATGAAAGGAGACATGAATTGCGCCGGCGACGCTATATCTAACGACATCTTCGGAGGCACTCAGCCTACCGGCACATCGGGCAATATACAGCGCCCGTCAGGTACACCGGGCAACGGAGTCATCAACCGTAAGGAAGAGGAAGAGCGCCACCGCAAGGAGGAAGAGGAACGCAGGGCTAAGGCAGAACAGGAAGAGAAAGAGCGCAAGGAACTTGAGGAAAAGAAGAAAAACTCTTCTACAAACAAGTTCAAGGAGTCTATGAAGAAATTCTTTAAGTCGCTCGTCGCTCCCGAAGATCAATGAATCAAGTAAAACACAATATTATGGATCGAAATAACACAACTCCCACGATGGTGGATTTCGGACCACCCACAAAGGAACATACTATTATAAAGGTAATAGGTGTCGGCGGTGGCGGCGGCAACGCTGTCAATCACATGTACCGTCAGGGCATACATGACGTGTCGTTCGTGCTCTGCAACACCGACAACCAGGCACTTAACGATTCTCCGGTTCCGGTGCGTCTGCAACTCGGAAAGGAAGGACTCGGTGCCGGAAACAAACCGGAAAAAGCTCGCCAGGCAGCCGAAGAGAGCCTGGATAACATAAAGAAGATGCTCAGCGACGGCACCAAGATGGCGTTCATCACAGCCGGAATGGGCGGCGGCACAGGCACCGGAGCTGCTCCGGTCATCGCGCGTGTGTCTAAAGAGCTCGGCATTCTGACTGTCGGTATCGTCACCATCCCGTTCCGTTTCGAGGGTGCACGCAAGATAGACCAGGCGCTCGACGGTGTAGAGGAGATGTCGAAACACGTCGATGCACTGCTCGTTATCAACAACGAACGCCTGCGCGACATCTATCCCGAGCTGCCTATGCTCGAAGCCTTCGGCAAGGCCGACGACACACTGAGCGTAGCAGCGCGCAGCATTGCAGAGATAATCACCAACCACGGACTGATAAACCTCGACTTCAACGACGTGAAGACCGTGCTCAAGGACGGCGGTGTCGCCATAATGAGTATGGGCTACGGCGAGGGCGAAGGCCGTGTGGGCAAAGCCATACAGGACGCTCTCAACTCACCGCTGCTAAACGAGAGCAACATATACAACTCGAAGAAAATACTGCTAAGCATCAACTTCAGCAATGAGAACGGCGACGACTCCGGTCTGATGATGGACGAGATGAACGATGTCAACGATTTCATGTCGCGTTTCGACAGAGACTTCGAGATAAAGTGGGGTGTAGCCATCGACTCCGAGCTTGGCAAGAAGGTGAAGGTCACCATCCTTGCAACCGGTTTCGGAATAGAGAATGTCGATGGTATGAACAACCATCTCAAGAAGCGCACCACACAGGAAGAGGCCGACCGGCTGGCGCGTGAGGAGGAGAACGAAATAGACCGCGCCAACCGCCGTGAGCGTTATTACGGACGCGACGGAGGCAACATGCAGTACAAGCGTCGTCCGCACATCTTCCTCTTCTCCGACGACAACCTCGACAACGAGGAGGTAATCATGGCTGTCGAGAACACTCCTACCTACAAGCGTACACGCCAGAAGCTGGAGGAGATACGCCAGCTAATGGTCACCAAGTCGCCCGTAGTAGAGAACAAGGACAACGGCGAACCCATACAGGGACTGATAAGTTTTACTTAAAAACAAAATATTATGACACTTTACGATAAAGTCAGCGAAGACATTAAGGCGGCCATGAAGGCACGCGATAAAGTTCGTCTCGAGACACTGCGTAACATCAAGAAGGTATTTCTCGAGGCAAAGACTGCTCCCGGAGCAAACGATACGCTTGAGGATGCCGATGCCCTCAAGATACTTCAGAAGCTCGCAAAGCAGGGCCGTGAGTCGGCTCAGACATACATTGACAACGGACGTCAGGACCTTGCCGACGACGAGTTGGCACAGGCTGCTGTCATCGAGGAATATCTGCCCAAGCAGCTCAGCGAGGCTGAGATAGAGGTCGAGGTGAAGAAGGTAATAGCCGAGACCGGTGCACAGGGCATGAAAGACATGGGCCGCGTCATGGGAGTTGTTACCAAACAGCTTGCCGGACGTGCCGACGGACGCGCCATATCGACTGTTGTCAAGCGTCTGCTCGCCTGACATCAGCACAACTGTTTACCATAACTCCGGTTTCTGCCTGTGTGCAGAGCCGGAGTTTTTTTGTCAGTAAACCGTAATACGGTTTTTCCGCACATTGTCCGGCTTTATTTACTCCATTATCATAAAATGCCGCCCCATGTCTGTCATATTCAGAATTATTTTCTGTATTTTTGCATTATCATAACCGTTGTCACATTTTATCCGTTTTTTATGGAACTTAATAACAATATGTGGCGACGGCGTTACCAAAAACCGACATTATGAAAATACAGATCATCAATGGCCCGAATCTTAATCTGCTCGGCACGCGCGAACCCGGAATATATGGCAGCAGCACGTTCGACGACTATCTGCAGACGCTTCGTGCCGCATATCCCGACATCGAGATAAGTTATTATCAGAGCAACATCGAAGGCGAACTCATAGACAAGATGCAGCAGACTGGCTTCTCATGCGACGGCATAGTGCTCAACGCCGGTGCCTACACCCACACGAGCATCGCCCTGCAGGACTGCATACGCTCGCTCCGTGCGCCGGTCATCGAGGTGCACATATCCAATGTTCACAAGCGTGAGGAGTTCCGCCATCATTCCATGATTTCCTGTGCTTGTGCCGGAGTAATCTGCGGATTCGGTATCGACTCCTATCGTCTTGCCGTCGAGGCTCTGAAAGGCATTGCCGCACAGGCAGCAAAATGAACGTCACAACGTCTGACAGAACATGAAAAATAGGCTAATCAATGGACAGTAAACTCGAATCATACGTTCTCAATCACATCGACGCTGAGGGCGATTATCTCTATCGTCTCTACCGCGCCACCAACATACATACCATTCACGGCCGCATGGCGAGCGGTCATCTTCAGGGCCGGCTGCTCAAGATGCTTGTCACGATGATACGTCCGCGCAACATTCTTGAGGTGGGAACATTCAGCGGCTACAGCGCCATCTGCATGGCTGAAGGACTCGACGACGGCGGCAAGGTGTGGACATTCGAGATAAACGACGAGCAGGAAGACTTCACCCGCCCGTGGATAGAAGGCTCGCCCGTGGCAGACAAGATACGCTTCATCATCGGCGACGCCATAACCGAGGCTCCCAAACTCGGCGTCGTGTTCGATATGGCGTTCATTGATGGCGACAAGCGCACATATGTGGAGACCTACGAAATGGTCATGTCTGTCTTGCGGTCGGGCGGATACATTCTTGCTGACAATACTCTTTGGGACGGCCATGTGACCGATCATGCCTACGACCGCGACCATCAGACAGTCGGCATACGCCGTTTCAACGACCATGTGGCTGCCGACAAGCGTGTTGAGAAAGTAATTCTTCCGCTACGCGACGGACTTACCATAATAAGGAAAATCAGTAAATAACAAAAACCATACTATTATCTTAATAATATGAAGAAAACACTTACCAGAACATTTATCATGCTGTCGCTGCTCGTGGCCGGAGCAGCCGATCTTTACGCACAGTCGGCCATCTATGCCTGTGGACACATACGTCGTACACGCGAAACGGCCATACCAAATCTGAAAACTCCGGTTACACAACAGCTATTCTTTTCAATGTGAACGTCGAGAAGGATGGCTCGCTGACCACTGACTACAGTTGGGATTCACAGACTCCGGCTGAGGCCGGCGGTATAATCTGCCAGAACGGAGAGTATGTGTTCGACAGATACCAGCCACACTATGTTGACGACATTAAGTCGCTCGTCACTCAGCCCACCACAATCAACCGTCTGGAGATCTGCATTGGCGGTTGGGGCAACGGTTCTTACGGTAATATCCGCGATTTCATCAACCGTTATGGAACAGGCGAGGAGACCGTTCTCTACAAAAACTTCAAGGCTTTGAAGGATATGATACCCGAGATTGTTGCTGTCAACAATGACCAGGAGCAGGACTATGACATCGAAACTGCTGTTAAGTTCCACCGCATGCTTGCCGACATTGGATATAAAACAACTATTGCGCCGTACATGAATCGCGAATATTGGCAGCAGCTTGTAAGCCGTCTGAACGAAGAACCGGGCACGTGTGAGATTGTCTATCTGCAGACATATAGTGGTGGCGCAAATAACAAACCTTCTGAATGGAAGGTGTTCGGCGATATTCCGATGTATATTGGGTATAATTGTGAAGAAAGTGATAATCTCTCTGAAATGGAGAATCGCTTCAAGAATTGGCGCGACGCTGATGGAGTTCAGGGAGGTTTTTTGTGGTTTTATAATAATGAGGATCGCAATGTTAACGAGTGGGCCACCGCCATCAATCGTATATTCCCCACAAAAACGGTTGAGAAGGCAGCCGCACGCTTCTATCAGGACGTAAATTATGGCGGCTACATGGTGACTCTGCCCGAGGGCTCTTTCAACCGCACCGAAATGGCGCTTTACGGCATCCGTGCCAACGACATCACTTCTTTCAAGCTGTTGTCTGGCTATAAGGTGACCATGTATTCGGGCGATAACTTCGACGGCGAATCTGTTACGTTCACAACATCCAATCCATGGATAGGCAATGAATGGAATGACCGCGTTTGTTCAATGAAGATAGAGTCTGTCAATACAGGCGTAGATAACATCACGTCTGAAACTTCTGCCGCACTTACGGCATCCATAAGCGCCGACGGAGAGAGCGTGCTTGTCAGTGGTGCCGCAGCAGGAAGAGTAGGCGTTTACAGTGTGGCTGGCGATAAATTATCTGAAACTGCAGTGTCGGCAGACGGCAGTGCCACAATCCCGGCCTCGTCGTTCCCTGCCGGCGTATATGTAGTGAAGGCCGCCAACGGTTCCGCAAAACTGCTGAAACGCTGACAATCTCCTGTCTTTTATAGTATTGATGTCGGGCCGTATAGCCCGTGCATGTGGTTTTTAAGGCCTTTATGGCTGCATGGTGAGCCACTGCCGGCGTTCGTCTTCCTCCATACGTTCTATGGCGTAACGCAGTGATGTACGGCTCATATCGGCATAATTCTGGCTTAAAAAAGCGCGTAGTATGTTCATGTCGCGCTTTCCCATTTCCCTCAACATCCACCCCACGGCCTTATGCATCAGGTCGTGGGGATGTTTTTTCAGTTTCTCCGCATAGCGCAGCACATATCGGAAGTCGCCTTGTCTCGTGGGTTCTATTGTCGATACCATTGCTATGCGCTGCTCCCACAGACACGTGCTTTCAGCCAGACGGTCCATCACTTCTGTCTTTTCCTGCTCCGTTGCTATTGAAGGTGTGGTGAGCCACATGCCCACAATCTTTCCGGCAGAGAGGTCCACCAGGTCCCAGTTGTTGGCCTGTCGGGCGTGGCTGAGATAGTATTTCACCAGATTCTCGCGCTTCTCCATGCTCTCACGGTCGTTGAGTGCGCGGCGCATTGTCAGCCGTCGCATGTGTTCGGTCAGTATGAGAAATCCGCACAGCCTTATCTCGTGCCACGGCGAGTATATCAGTTCCTCCGTTTCCTTCAGCGGCATATCGGCAGCCTCTGCTACCACGCGCCGTGTCTGCGGTACGCGTATGCCCAGAAACTCGTCGCCTTCGCCATATTCTCCCGGCGCAGTCTTGAAAAATCTCATCAGCACCTCGCGCTGTCTGTCGTCGGCCATTGCCTTCATGCGTCCAGTCACCTCGCCCGCCGTTGTCATCGTTGTGTGTTGCATTGTCCTCGTGTGTTATGTAAAACGAAAAGTTGCAGCGCTTCCGTCATGCCGGCGAGTCGCTGCAACGATAGTCATTATTATATGTCACGCTTACCAGTTGGAGTCGGCTCCGCCTCCTCCGGAGTCACCTCCTCCGAAGCTGCCGCCCGAGAAACCGCCTCCGCCGTATCCTCCTCCGTGGCCACGGCCGAACATGGAGCCGAGGAACATTCCGCCGAGAAACTCTCCGGTGCTGTCTCCTCCGTTGTCGTCAAGACGCGTATGCTTCACGGTGATGCGTCCGCAGTTGTCACACACGAACACGTCTTTTCTCACGTGTCCGCCGTCCGCTGTCATGAATACGTCGCTCGACATCTTGCGCAGCGCCGTTTTTCCGCAGTACTGACATTTGCGTGCTCGACGGTTGATGAGCCGTGGCAGTATTATAACGAGCGCTATTGCGCCCAGCAGAAATACCAGCGCGCCCACGGGAAATTCATCGTCGGCCGCGGCGTCGGGCTTCATGCTGTCCTTCAACCGGGCATACACCGCTTTGGCTCCTGCCGTCATGCCCGTGTCCCAATCGCCTTTGCTGAACGCCGGAATCATGTATCTTGTCTGTATGCGTTTGCATGCCGCGTCGGGCAGCACGCCTTCCAGACCATAGCCCGTGGTGAAACGTATGCTGCGCTGGTCGGCCACGAAGAGTATGAGCAGTCCGTTGTTGCTCTTCTTCTTGCCCACACCCCACAGACGGAACAGGCGGTGAGAGAAGTCGAACGCGTTGTCTTCGCCTATCGACGGCAGCATCACCACGCTCGCCTCGATGCCCGTCTCCTTCTCAAGACGGCTGAACACGGCGTTTATGGTGTCGCGTGCGGCAGGCGACAGTATGCCTGTCGGGTCGCTCACGTGCAGCCGCGTGTCGGTCAGTCTGACGTTGGGCACATCCTCCACCTTGTATGCACGCACGCTGTCTTGTGCCGCCGAAGGCAGCACAAGCGTGGCAAGACATGCGATTAATATAAATATGTGCCTCATTGTTTGTTGTATCAGAATTTCACTTCAGGAGCCTTCTCTGCGCCTTCAGCAGCCTCGAAGTAGCTCTTCTTCTCAAATCCGAACAGTCCGGCGAGTATGTTTTTCGGGAAGCGGCGTATCGCCACGTTGTATTCCTTAGCCGAATTGTTGAAGTCGCGGCGTGCCACGGTGATGCGGTTCTCCGTGCCTTCGAGCTGCTCCTGCAGGTTGATGAAGTTCTCGTTAGCCTTCAGCTGCGGATAGTTCTCAGCCACCATGAGCAGACGTCCGAGGGCTGTCGATATGTTGCCCTGCGCCTTCTGATACTGCGCCAGCTTCTCCGGAGTGAGGTTGTCGGCGTCAAGCTTCACTTGTGTAGCCTCGCTGCGCGCCTTCACCACGTTCTCGAGCGTGCTGCTTTCGTGTGCGGCGTAGCCCTTGACTGTGTTCACAAGGTTCGGTATGAGGTCGGCGCGACGCTGATACTGTGTCTCCACGTTTGCCCAGTTGTTGCTCACTTTCTCGTCCATCGACACAAGTCCGTTGTAACCGGTTACGCACCATACTACCAGAAGCAGCACCACTGCTCCGGCGATAATCCATCCTAAATGTTTCTTGAAGTTCATAATGATTTTTCTGTTTGTTGGTTTCGCTTTGTTATTAATTTTTATTATGTTTGAAGTGAAAGCCTCCGGCTGCGTGTCACGATATGTTTTTGTTTATGCCGCACCGCTTGCTGTGTTTTACAAATATACGTATATTATGCTGTTACATTCGAACAGAAACTTATCTTTTTAGTTTTTTTAGTAACAAAATCCATGCCGTTTGTCCCAATATGTCATTGTGTACCATAATGTTTGTGTTGTAAATATGGCATATTATATGGAATAATGTGATATGAAATGTCTGCAGGCTGATTGTCGGTAATGATAAAAGATAACAGAAATATATATCTTATATGACATATATTAATATGCACAATATGCTTTTTGAATGGTATTAACAGAAAAGTGTTATTGGAACGCGGCTAATTCCCGGCATTCCAATAACACTTTATTTATAAATGTTTTTTATGCTTCCCACCACAGTTTAGGGTATTCGGCCTTACCTTTTGTTCCGAGATTTTTCCACCATTTGGAGTTTGTGCCATCCTCGCTCACACCCCAGTTCTTGTTTTGTGTCTCTGATGGCCAACCTGTTGTCACGCCTTGTGGTGCGGTTGTTCCGTCATCAAAGTAGTATACGTCCATTGATGCGTCTGTGCCAACGGCTACTCCTTTCTGACAGTTTCCAGACCAGTAACTAGCTGATACACCACATTCGCCAGACATATCGGTCATAACACCGCATATACCGGCTATGTTGGTGTTGCCGCTTACGTTGCCAACAGAGAACGAAGCTTCAATAAGTCCAGACTGGCGCATCTCGCCTACGAGGCCGCCCACGTTGTCGGTGCCTTTCACTTTGCCATAGTTGGCGCATGCAAGCACATAACCGTATGCAGCCATTCCACCTGTGATTCCGCCTGTTACGGTTGTGCCGGTGATGACGGCATTGTTGCGTGAAGCGGAGATTGTGCCATACGACGAGCCTGCAATACCTCCGACAAAACCGTCAGTGCCGTTCACATTGCCGTTGTTAAGACCGAAGCGTACCTTGCCGTAACCCTCTTCGTTAAATCCTACTATTCCACCGACAAAGTTCTTTCCGGACACGCTTCCTTCGTTAGTGCACGAATAGATGTTGCCTGCATTGAAACCAGCAATACCTCCTGTGTTTACGCCTTGGCTGCTGATATTGTTTTTGTTGATGCAGTCGGTCACTTCGCCGTTGCGTACATATCCTGCAATTCCGCCCACTGACATTGTTGTACCGGCAACGATTACCGCATCAGCGGTATTTACGCATGATTTTATGTTTCCTCCCTGCGATACCATTCCTGCAATTCCGCCTATGGCTTCAACATCTGTCTGTGTCTCGTCCTCATTGGTCTGCGGGTCTGCCATCACAGTTCCTTCATTTGTACATTCCAGAACTGTCACGCCCATTCCGACGTTTCCGGCTATACCACCTCCGCCGTTTATGTGCACTTTCACTCCTCCTTTGTTGGTGCATTTGTTCAGTTGCATGTTATAACCGCTAACCTGACCGGCTATTCCACCTACTGAAGTCGCACCTTCCACATTGCCTTCGTTGCTGCATTCCACAACCATACCCTGGCTGTTGCCTATTATACCTCCGGCACCGCCTGTTGTGCATATTATGTCGCCATAGTTGGTACAGTTTGTTATATTCGCATTGCCGTTGCTGCTTGATGCAATTCCTCCAATAGTGCTTTTACCATGGATAAGTCCATGGTTGGTACAGTCTTTAATTGTTACACCACTCATTGCAGAAGCAACAATACCTCCGGTTTCTGTCTCTTCACCTGTAACACTGGCGTAATTGTGGCAATTGATCACTTCGCTTGTATTGTTTTGAACTCTTGCCACGATGGCTGCGGTATAACGGAAACCTTTAATCTCGCCGGATGCTATTGTTATGTTTTTCAGTACAGCATCGCGTGTGATACCGAACAGTCCTGTATATTGTAGCTGTTGTCCTTCCGGTGCTTCCGGTGCAAGATAAAAGTTGTGTATGTTGAAGCCGTTGCCGTCATACGTTCCTGTGAAAGGAGCGGAGAAGCTGGCGCCTATAGGTTGCCAGTCGGTCACACCGTTGAAGTAGAGGTCTGCCTCCTGTGTGTAAGCCTTTGCCAGCATGTCAGGGTCTGTTTCCGCGTCTGCCATGATGGCTGCAAATTCGTCCACGATGCCTATAATTACGCTTCCGTCGCTGTTGGTGCGCTGTGCCACTTTTCCGTTTTCGTAGTCAAACACGATAGGTGTGCCGGCTTGTCTGCCTAAGCGTATGCTTTTGTCTGCGATCTTCAGTTTTGTATATACCGGTAATTTCGATTCATCAGTCTTCAGAACTTCAATCTTGGATTTACCCTCCGCATCAAATACAATGTCATTGGTTGTTCCGTCAGCAGCCTCTACTGTTACAGCCTGTCCAGCCAGACCTGCGACAGAAAATTCCGTTGTGACCACAACCGGGTCTGGTCCTTTGCCGGATGTGTTGTCATCCTCATTGCATGATGTTGTCAATAAGAATGCGAAAAGCATTCCTGCATACATTTTAATAATTCTCATAACAATAATTTTAAATTTTATAACGTGAATAATTATTAGCTTCTAATTTAGGTCTTATTGTGTCTATTTTATTGTTTTGCTTCGTCTAAAATTACTAATTGAAACTTTCTGGCCGAAATTTCGAAAGTCAAAATTAGTGTATATATTTAATAAATTTGTATTATTCACAATAATTAACGCATGCAATCGCCTTTAATATAAGATGATGATGATTGGCCGGTTGTTTGTTTCCGTTTTTTGCCAAACAGACCAATAATATGCTTTGTAATTTTTTTGTCAATGGTGTAATATATTCATTGTGTTTATGGCGTATCCTGTATTATAATCATTATGCTTTTATTGCAAAACATAGCTTACGTTGCCTCGCTGTGGCAAACATTATGATTAAGAGCCGGCTGGCTGTGCAATCGGAGAAATTTGTATGTGTATCTACCGTGTGCCTTGCTCCTGTCACCGGTTTATCGCGCATTTGCATAAATATGCAGTCTGCGTTATGACGGATGAATATTTATACATCGTCAACTTCACGAGAATCGAATATTTGCGAACAGAAGTGCATCCGGACGCAAATACGCGAGTTTTGGGCACTTGGCTTAAGTATTTGTCTGTCAGTTGTTTACAAGATTTCGTAAAATCACATCGTCCATACGGTGCTGCGATAGAGTCCATATCAGCACCTGATATGCACCATTTCATGCCCTGATATGCTTCATTTCGGGCATCAATAAAGTCTGTTTCGCAGGCTCAAAAAGCCCATTTCGGAAAACGGTTGGCGGCGAAGCGGTTTACGGGCACGTTTTTCCGGCTCCTCCGAAAAAATGCAGTGCTCCGATAAAGCCGTTTTTGCAGCGCTCCGTTTTCTATTTTGCGAAAAATTTTTGTCAAGATTTTTTACTTTTTATTTTGCATATTTATGCAGAATCCGATGCGTGAACCATAAAAAAGAAGCCGGCCGCCATGATGGCCGCCGGCATGATGTGAGGAGTGTGGCGTATGTCTGCGTCACTCCATATAGTTGGTTATCCTGTTGGCCGGATTCACGGGTGTCTGGTCCGAAAGCGTGAGCGACTTCACCATGTGCAGCGTCCCCTCCTTGTATTTTCTGAAGTGTGGCGACGCAATGTGTTTTTCGTAAGCCTCGCGGTTGGCGTAGGTCTCGAGTATGGTGACGCGGCATGGGTTGTCCTTTTCGCTCACGGCATACATCGTAAGCACGCCGGGCTCGGTGCGCAGCGACACTTCGCCCACCTCGGCGGCATACTTCATGTATTCCTCAATGTGCTCCGGATATACCTCTATCTTCGACAACCGCACTATGCCGTCGGCCTCCATCGGCAGCTTGGCACACATGCCCGGCTCTTTGTCCAAAGCGAGACAGCGGCCGATCACCTCGCCCGTG
>ULWY01026699.1_pt1 | contig 32074 bp, 34 predicted proteins | sample 1960761 | NCBI WGS metagenome assembly ULWY01 (sample SAMEA4835824, study PRJEB28245) | human gut metagenome | biome: gut microbiome; material: fecal sample | place: Denmark | collected 2008 | reverse complement strand
TAAGTCTAGTTTAGTTTTTGTGTTGGAAAAGCCCTAAGATATAATCGCTTATCATAGGGCTTTTTTCTATAAGACACAATACTTTACGAGACAGAGGAAATTAATCAATAATGCCAATATTGGACGGAAACGATTAGAAATTCGATTCGATTTTGGCTTTCTCATTCGAAAATAATTAGATTAAATCTGAATGCTATGGCGACAATAAATGCAGCTACATTAAAGGGTAAACCATTAAAAAATGGTAATTATAAGGTCTATATTTCAATAGCTCACAAAGGGATGACAAGGTTCATTGTAACCGACGTGGAAATTAACAGCCCTTCAAAATTGAGAAACAATAAAGTCATCAATCAAGCTAATGCTGAATTTCTGAATTTGAAGTTATCGTCTACAATCAGGCGTTATGAACAAGCTTTGATAAATATAGACATAAGCAGATATTCTTGCGACGAAATTGTAGCTATATTGAAAAACGCAAAAGGAAGTAAATCTCCGACACTTAAATCTGAACTCGATGAATATATTGAATCTTTGTCAAGACCTAAATCTATTAAGTTATACACTTTAGCGATAAGGAGCTTCATAGATTATATGGGAGGAGATGTGCCTATGACATCAATAACCCCTAACAATATCCAAGGTTTCAATAATGCATTGCAGAAAAGAGGCTTAAGTACTACTACAATAAACATATACACAACGCTGTTAAAAATTATTATAGATAATTCGATAAAACTCAAACATGTAAGATACGAAGTACATCCATTTGAAGTTTACAAAAAGCCACAAGCAAATGTACGTGATATAGATATTTCTGTATCAGAACTCCGGAAGATTCGAGACCTGGATATTGAACAGTACAACTTACGAATCGTAAGAGACATTTTCATGCTTTCATATTATTTAGCAGGGATTAATTTGACGGATTTGTTAAATTATAATTTTAAAAACAAAAATCAAATCAAATATGTACGTAGCAAAACAGCTCATACTAAAACTGGCAATAATCAAACATGCTTTACTATACAACCTGAAGCCGATGTTATCATAAGAAAATACATAACTCCTTCTGGAAGACTAGTCTTTGGTAAATATAACACGAGAAGCAAAATAGATAATCTACTATTTCGTCAAATAGGTAATTTAGCAACAGCCGCTAATATAAATAAACGAATTATATATTATACAGCTAGAAAAAGCTTTGTACAACATGGATTTGAATTAGGAATTTCACTTGAAACATTAGAATATTGCATCGGGCAATCGATGAAACGGAATAGACCTATATTCAATTACGTACGGATCATGAGCAAACATGCAGATACAGCAATAAGAATGATATTAGACAACTTGAAAAAGGAAGACTAGAAGAAGAGATAGGGACATCCTTTCTACATATAGTGAAGTCTTTTCTTCCCCCAATGAAGCATAAACAACACCTTCATATTATCATATAGTAGCTTTGCCGTTGCGGTTAATATTGACCGTTTAATCTAAACCTTAACTTATTTATGGACAGAACTTATGTCTTTAACAGCGACGGCAACGCTGGAGGCGGTAGCCGTATTGACATCAACTCCCTGCTTCCGGGAATGATGAGCCGAGGGATTGACCCCGGGATGCTCGCATTATTGAACAACAACGGCTTCGGTGGTGAGAATGGTATTTGGGGAGTGATTTACCTTGCCATTATCTGTAGCATCTTTGGCTGGAATGGCAACGGAGGCTTTGGCTTCGGCGGACGTGGCAACGGCATCCCGGCTGAACTGGCAGGTAATGAGGGACGCGAACTTCTCATGAGCGCAATTCAGGGCAACGGGAATGCAATCAATCAAATTGCAAGCTCCCTGAACTGCAACGCACAACAGGTACAGGCTGCTTTGAACAGCATTCAGAACAGCGTGGGTCTGACCGGAACGCAGATTATCAACGCTATTCAGAGTGGTAACAACAGCGTCATTACGCAAATCGCAGATTGTTGCTGTAAAACTCAAAATGCCATTACCTCAATGGGTTATGAGAACCAGTTGGCTGTGTGTCAGCAGACCAACACGTTGGTGAACGCCGCCAACAACAACACGCTTGCTTTGCGTGACGGCGCGACTGCCAATACCAACGCTATCCTTGCTAAGCTCGACGCAATGCAGAACCAAGCCTTGCAGGACAAGATTGCGGCTCTCACTGCACAGAACTCAACCCTGCAAGCAGAGATTTCTCAGCGCAACCAGAATGCTACCATCTTGAATGCGGTAGGTCAGCAGATTGCTCCGCTGGCGGCAGGATTGCAAGCATTGCAGAGCGACGTTGAAAAAGTAAAGTGTAGCTTGCCTCCTACGATTTCAGTACCTTATCCAACCGTTACTGCGGTGAATACAGATTTGTATAGAGCTGCTGCCTACGGTGCCGCAGCAGGCAATTACGCCGGAGGCTATTGTGCGTATGGAGCAAACCCGGGCTTTTGGGGCTAAATAAGAAAGGAGGCAACTATGTGGGACTTCTTTCCTAACATATCGTTTCTGTTCCCAAACCTGGGACGTAACAACATCAACACCATACCTAGCACAAATGTAACGGTTGGGACTGATGCTGTTACGATAGAGATACCGAACCATGCTTTCTACCGCCGGAACTATGTGGGCAGCTTCTTCCTCAATTTACGGACAGCCATTCCGACAGGGACAACGGCAACGTTGCCTATCCTGATAGGTACCAACGGAGACACCCGTCCTCTGATGGAGATTGAAGGAACTCCAGCTACCGTAGCGAATTTCGCCGGAGCGGGGATTTACGAAATCCACTACAACAAGTACACCAACGAACTGTACATTGTTAATGGTGGTTTCAGACCGTCAACGACAGCGGCAGCAGGAGCATAACAAGAGATTTTCAACTAGATGGGGTCGTAATATATGACCCCATCCATAAACACAAACAACATGTTTCAGAATTTACGGGCTAACCAACAGTTATATATTCTTCATAAGGAAGCTTCACCATACATAGACTATGGTTCTGTGGTAAATGTTTCAGCTCCACATCCTAAATACCCTATGGCTACAGCAATTGGGCAGATGCCACAGATGGAGATGGTTGTAGATGTCGCTGTAAACATAAACGGGCAAACAACCAATTTCCAAAACCTACCAGCTGGCACCGACATTGCCGATTTTGGGGCTAACGGAAATATTGTCATATCCTGTTCGCGAGATGCTATGAACAATGAAGTGGCAGTGATGAAACAGAAGAGCATTGAAATCCTGAATAGTGTCGACTTTCACCAAGGAGTAATCACGGCTTGTGACAAGATGCTTAACTTGTTAAATCCGGAGTATGCCGCCAAACAGCAGCAGGACAAGGAGATTTCCGATTTGAAAAGCCAGCTTACAGAGATGGGGAGGAATGTAAACAACCTTATGGAAATGAACCGTCAGCTGATGGAACAGCTCGGACTTACTGGAACAACATCTAAACAACAGAAGACATGAGCATGTGGGAAATTCGAGAGGACTACGACGACGATTACGGACGTAGCTTCGGTATGAGAAGTGACGAATACGAGCAAGGCTTCAAGGACGGATGCCGGCACGGCTACGAGAAAGCCATGCAACGAATTAACGGCAGTATGGGATATCGGCAAGGTGGAAACGGTGAGAGCTATGGAAGCTCTATGGGTGAACGCCGGATGCCGGGATATTTCCCTGAATCACCTATGTACAGGGAGATGCCGCCTTACGACGAGATGGGCGAACGCAGACGCAGACGCTCAAATGGACAGTTTTATTAATTAATCTTATGGGGCTATGAATAGACTATTTGTAGCCCCTTCAATTTTAACTTATGGAAACAATGAGATTAGATACTTACAGCAAGCTGCCTAGCGGCATGAAGGAATACTTGGAGGCTTACGGATGGCACTTCTCAAAGAAGATGTGCGAATGGGCTGTGTCAAGAATGCGTGTCAAGGAGGATGCGTCAGGAAAGACTAAGAAACTTGACGCGGCAAAGAAAGACGAGGTAGAAGAGATGCTGAAGAAATACAATGTGAAGCTTGAAAATGATGCTGGATATGACGCTGTGTACGTAGCAAATATGGCGAAAGCGGATTTCTTCAAAAGCTCCATTGCAGACGAGCAGCATTTAGTCATGTTTATCAAGGATTACATAGACGATGTAGACGCCTATCCAGGCATGCCGTTTACAAGGTTCTATGCGGATTGCATTGGCAGTGGAACACCGATAATGTGGGAGGACTTAATGTGATTGTTCAGGACTTCTATATCCGTCGTTATGATTGGAATGTGCGAGTGTACTATGCTGTGACATCTTACCGGGTATACGACATTATCCGTAAGCTTCAGCGTGTAGGATGTCGTGGCTATAGTCTACGTAAGGCGTATGAGAATCTAACGTCAGGAAATATGAATACAGGTCTGACTTACAGTAATCCTAGGTATCGCGAAAGTGTAATGGTTATTGCCCTCACATCATCCCCGGAAGAGTTTCAAAATTCTTTTGACCACGAGAAAGGACATTTGGTCAAACACATATCCCAAGCATTCGGAATTGACCCTTACGGAGAGGAGGAACAATATTTGAGTGGAGACATAGGGCAACTCATGTTTCCGGTCGCCAAACAATTTCTTTGTGAGCATTGCAGAACCAAATTGACAAGCCATGCGACATACTAGAATCATAGACGAATTAATAGACAAAGCCGACAATATACCATATATGGATTATTGTCGGCTGTTACTGATTATGTACTGGAAGTTATGACTTCGGATGAGTATGGTTCAATATGAAGGATATACTTCTGATGCTTAACTTAGTTTTGTCTCGAATGAGACCATATATATAAGATTTTGAAACGAAACAAGCAAGATCTCCTAATTCATTAATGATACTATTATACAATTGATGTATTTCATTATCACGCACAGATGTACTTTCTCTACGATTTTTGTTTTGCAATTTAGGCATAAGAATGAAATTAATTATTTAACTTTGCCTTTGTCCAGCTTATTTATAACAAAGGCATAAACTATCACGTAAAGGGTATTCGCCCTCAACGTGGTGGTAGTTTATGCCTATAATTGTTTATGCTGGACACATAAAACAAAACACGTTGGGGGCTTTTATTTAGTCTCTAAAGCCCCCAAAAAGAGAACACATTCGTTATCCTTAAATTTAAAGCAAAGCGATATCTACATATTTGCCTCCTTTCTATATTATAATCATTTCTTTAATTTGTAAACCACATAAGCCACTCCGCATATCACTACAACAGCCAATCCTAGGAATGCAGCACCCCCGTAGTCAACCTTCGCCTGTTCCCACCATGTGAGGCTCTTTTCGACAGGATAAGGAGTCGGAATAGTATCTGTCTTAAGCACCGTGTCTCTCAACAGCCTGTCACGATAAACAGTCCGCCAACGTTCAAGCCATACAGTATCCCCGTCCTCCTTCACCATGATACTGTCTAAGACATAGATACTGTCTCTTAACAGCCTGTCTCGATACTCAGTCTTTACGCTCTCAACGGCGACAGGGACATATTGAACCTTGCTGCATGACAGCATGACCAACATTACGATGATGGTAAGAAGACATCTCATAACAGCTCCCACCCCCTTTCAATGTCGGACATGATAGCGTCCACACCGTTCTCAACCTTTGAGATAGCCGCGGCAAAAGCGCACATAACATCCTTGTCAGATACGTCAGGGACATAGCTCTCTGGCACTTGAAGCTGCTTGCACACAGAACGGATATAAGCAGCCGTGTCGTTCTCATTACTAGGTGCCCATCGCTTGATGAAGTCAGCTATTGTCTTGCAGTTATGTCTCCGGCGATAGTTCTGCAATGTGCGCAATAACGCCCGATAGCCCCATTTCGGCTCGGTAAATTGAAAGAATGCAGGGTCGGTCTGCTCCTTGCACAATCCCAACCATTTGTCTTTTGTACGTCGGATATTTCCGAAGTTATTGTTTCTGATACCTCTAGGTGTAGTCATAATTCTCTAATTTATAAGTTATACAATCAAGCTCCCAAATTCTTCCGCCACCACCCGAAGCTTACATAGTGGTGTTTCTCCTCACACGGGAGTTCCCAAGTATCGGCAATCCATGTCGCGTGCCTCTCGAAGGAGATGCTTTCCACGTTCCCTTTGATTACATACTCCACCAAGTACAGGATGTTGTACGCATACATGGGAATGAGCAACAGCAACAACTGCCACCAGCTAGGTCCGGCTATTGCGAAACACACGAACATGAGGATGATGGCAAGTGCGGCACCAAGCCAAAAGCAATCCCAATACTGTTTCACACGGGCTTCCCAATAAGCCGTTTCCCACCCGCTTAACACTTTCTCCGAAGTTAACACGACGCCAAAAGGCATGACATTTTCACCAAGGACCTTTGCGATTTTTGAATAAACAATTTTCATTTCTTTTCCTCCTTTTCTATAATATTATTAAACTCTTCCTTGCCCGTCTTGAACACTTTGCCCAACACGGCGGCAACCAATGCCTTCACGTTCAGACTGTATCCTTTAGGCTTAAGGATATTGCTCACAATCGAACAGAACTCTATGCCACAGACCAACAGGCAAGACCATTTGTCTATCCCATATCCTCCGCCCATTGACACTTCAATCATGCAAACCATGCAGACGAATGCGAAGTATGTAACCATCTTACCCATCGTCCTACGCACCGCACTGCTTATCCTCACTTCCTCGTTCATCAAAAGCGATTTTCGAATACCGAAAGCCAAATCACACATAATGACGGCGAAGCTAGCCATGAGCCACGGTATCATGTGAGCAATGGTCGCCTGCAAGAATGTGGACGCGACAGTTGCGAACATCCCGCAAACACCTTGTGCGAATGTTTCCTTGCTAGCCTCGCTAATCATGACATACCTCCTTTCAAATAAGACAGGAACGCGAACCTAGGACGGCTGTCTAGGTAGTCGGGAATGCCCTGCATCGCATACGCTTCACGCTCAAACGAGATGTTGCGGTAAGCCGTGTGACTGTCTCCATACTGGCACAGGCGCACAACCCATTCAATGACATACCACAGATAGAATCCGACATACAGAAGCTCCTTCATCTGCTCCGTGTGGATTCTCTCATGGTTGATGTCTTCTTCATCCAAACTGGCTCCGTTCCTGACAAACAATATCCCAAACAGGTTTACTGCCTTGAACCCATTGAAGGGAATGATGTTGTTGTATACTATCTTCATTCCGTCCCCTCCTTACATGCGTCCTCGAACGCTTTCTGAACAAAGGCTTTGAAACCTTTGAAAATGTATTTCCTTACCTTGTCAACCTCTTCATTGGTCAGCTCGGTGCACCCTTCCTTGTAGATACGCATCGCGATGTCCAGCTCTCCTAGGTCGGATGTCTCGGAATAGATGAGGTTGCCTAACTCCTTTGCGATACCTCTAGGTTTGAGGTTGCCTTCTATATCTCTAATTGGCAAATTGTTAAAGTCGATTTTCATAAGCTTATGGTTTTAAATTATCTATTCAAGTTAAGTTGCACGACAAATACACGAGACTCATAGACGATATAACAGTCAAATGAATCACCCTTATCTAGTTGGGGAGCACTCATTACATTGCCGTTATGGTCATAGAATGTTGCACTTGCCCCATTTACAGCTAACGTAAACGGCTGTGTAGACATTGGATGACTGGCAATCGTGAAACGGACAACAGGAGATGTAGAAGAACTTACCCCTAATAGATATTGCATAGTGCTTCTGCTAGGGAAGTAGATAGTCCGATTTACAGTATTATATGCCATGAAATTGCTACCTTGGTCTGCGGGTAGGACAGTAAAATCACTTTGCGTATTGAATGCACGAACTTGTTCCATCACTCCTTGATTGGCAACAATGATTCCCCCATCTGTTCGTAACGCCACATTTGCATTTGCGACATTATCAGATACAATTTGAACTGCGGGAATGTATTTTTCACTATCTAAGATAATATTTCCTCTTCGATAGAAATAGGCACACATTCTAGTTCTGAAATCTTCATCATTTTCAGTAGTTGGGTCTGCATTTTCTCCAAATCGTATCTTACAATTAGATACGCTACTAGCTGAGTATGTAACTTTACGCTCTAATCGGAACATCTCGGGAGTAATGGTAACTTCATTGCCTGCATTGTCTTTCTTATATAGACCTGCATTTGTAATCTCAAATTCCCCAATAGTTCCACTACCGGCTATAATCTCACCTTCCACAGTTGCATTTACGGCGTGAAGGTTGGTTATGGTAGCATCCCCGCTCACCGTGATATTCTGTGAAAGCAAATCGTTTACTTTAATCAACGAAGTATTGATATACCCACCGACAATCACAGTCTCACTTTCCAACGCCTCCATAAGCTCATCCTTGGCAATGTAGTTGCTCAAATCAACGTCCTTCATAAGCTCATCGGCAACGTCGCTAGACAACATGGAGAACGTGACCTTGCCGACCAAGCTAAGCTCCTTGCCAAGTATCTTAATGCCGTTTGCAGTCATCGTCAGGCTGGACTCTATCTCGTTAATCGTAGCATATTCACCTAACGCCGTAGTCCACGGAGACGGGACTATGCCTTCCTCCAGCTTGATGCCACATACCCAAAACGGAATACTGGCGCTCGCTAAATCAGCCCATATCTGAACATCCTTTACACCTGCCGGATGCGCGGAATCACCACATTTGAAGCAATAGACCCAACGATACCATTTGTTTGCTTTAGGAATTGAGAACGTTCCTTGAGAAGTATTAAAAATACCACAACTAATTGATTGATTCGTACTGCTGACCCTAACCCATGCAGATAAAGTATAGAATTTACCGCTCTCAAATGTGTATTCCTTATAATAGCCGGACCCACCCAATGTACTACGATAGGGAGTTAGACCGTCCTTCATCATGCTTGTATCCAAGGTAACATTATTGACTTTCGACACATCCCAGCCGTCAAAGTCCTTGGTGCCTTCAAGCAAGTTTGTGCCCTGATGCGTCATGTCATCCGCGTTGGCGTCCCAATCCGTAGACTTCTCGCCCTCCTCCAACTTGAAGCTGTCAATGTATATCGCCAAGCCTGACGACCAACCGCCGTAGAACGTGAACGACTTCTGACTACCGCTATTGGCTGTGAAGGTATGAGTGAACTTCTGCCGTGTCGTAGTGAACGCGACAGACCGTTGACCGCCATTCACGAACCCTACACTATTGATAGTTGCACTCTTGCTAGCCCTAGCATAGAATGTCCAAGTGTACTTCTTGTTTGCCGTACATTCGTAAACGTCGGAGTAAGGACCTGCTGTAGTAGACACAGAACTCGTAGTACAGTTAATCTTGACAATCATTCCTGAAGGAACAGAGACGTCACTGTACGAATCATACAAATATACCCCGCCATTGGACGAACTCGCAAAGTTCCATGTAGCAGACCCCTTGACAAGGTTGCTCCCCCCTATCTGCAAGCCCTCAATGGCATCTTCGGCAATCGCCTGTGCCTCTGACTGTGACACCTTCAGCTGAATCTGTTGGGCATTCTGCTGTATTGACGATTCGGCGGAAGTGACACGGGACGATAGGGTATCAATAGAGTTTCCCACGCTCGTCAAAGTCTGCGTATGCTGTGACACAGTAGAAGTGATACCGTTCATGGTCTGCTCTATCGACGAAATCTTATTATTATACGTCGTGTTCGTAACGTAGTTGGATAAGGTCTGCGTCAACGTGGACTGGTCAATCTTGGAACTGATTTTACCATCCATGACGGACAACTCTGTTTCCGTATCTTCCCGGAATGTCGTAAACGCGCCGCGCAAATCTTCAGGTGCAGGTTGCCAGCCAGTAGCCTTGCTGCCTTCTTGAAGTTGGGGCAAAGCCATGTAAATGTCGATAGTTGAACCACTGGTTTTCCACACCTTCAACATGCACCATGACGTAGTGGGCTTGATGGTGACACTGTAACGTTTCCACGTCGACGAAGCGGTTACAGACAAGCTGACAGTCGGGCATGAGCCATTATATGTCGTGAAGTACAATGTACCTCCAGCGCTTACTCGCGCATAGAAAGAGAGCGTATAAGTCCCCACCGGATAACCCCCGGTACTTAAATCAATCAACCACGTGCGGAAGTATCCGTAACCGGAACTTGTACTACCATTGCCAGCCACGTTTAGACGAAGTGACGGATGACCCATATAAGTATAGTTGGTGTTCCGTGAAAACGCCACATTGGTGCCGGAACGGGCAAACAATTCTTCTTGGTCGCCCTCTTCATCCAACCCCGACATACGTAACAGGTTCACACCTCCGCCACTAGCCGCATTGGCAACCTGCTCGTCGGTATAAGTCTTGGAAGAATTGATTGCAGCCGTAATGGCTTCATTAGTTGCCGTGAATTTGCTCTCCACAGTCACCTTATACGCCTGCAAGTCACTGTTCACTTCCCCGGCAACCTCTTCCGCATAGTCCTTGGCTGCCTGTGCTATGGCATTGAGAGCGGTAGAGCGTTGGGTGTAGTAAGTGGTCTGCCGTGTCTCGAAATACGACGGAATGGATATAGTCTCCGGTGTTGACGCCGATAACGACACAAGCACACTACGATAATTCGTGTATGCCGTATTGTATGCCGACGGCGTGCCAAGGTTATACTTGGAATATTGGCTGTTTATCTCCGAATGGTCCCCATCAATACGTGCAATCTCGTCCTTCAACGACTGTTTCTCGGTCGGGCTTATGACCCCATCATCTGCCCATTCGTCCAGTCTGTCCTTCGCATCCTGTGCGTCCTGTGCAGCCTGATTGGCATCTTGCTGTGCCTTAGCTGCGTCCTCGATAGCTTGGTTGGCTTTCGTATCGTCGGTATACTTGGAAGCAAGCTCCCAGTGGTTAATGGAGAATGGTTGCCCAGCTGTCTTGGCTGTCTTGCAACGCAACAGGTCATTGTTATAGCTCCCATATGTGGCATTCACCCACAAGTCACCGACATCATACACGCTTGAAGCGGTAGGAGTGTTGACGAAGACTCTACGCTTTCCGTCGGCGGTATCCTGTGCCTTCTGTGCGTTGGCAAGGGCAAGAGTAATGTCAGAGTCGGTTATCACCTGCCATACATAATTGCTGCCCTCCATTTGGAAACGGTATGCCTTCCCTTCACCGGAATAGTAGAGGTCGCCCAAATGCTGGTTCTTCAATTCGGTAGTGGTCCAGTTGACTGCCGGAGCATTATTCAGGGTCGGGACAGGCTCATAGAACCATGTCTCGATAGCACCGTCAACCTGTTTCTTCAACTCGTCAATGTCCTGAACCACGCTCTCAACAAATTCGATGCTCTCTGTCAGGGAGTCAATACGGTCGCTAACACTACCTACTGATGTGTTGACATATTCCTCAACGGTCCTCCCGTTCTCCAAGACAAATGTCCCGGTGAAATGGTTGCCATTGGGAGAAACACGTATCTTCTCCGTACCTTCCAAAGAGTACGTATGGATACCGGAATGCTGTGTGAGGCTCGGAGAGCCTTCCCCGTATACGGAAATGATAATGGCGTTCTGTCTAGTCGTATCCGTCTTGTTGCCTAGAGTCACAACGCTATCACCTGCCTGTGGAATGTCGCTGCCGGACTCACAGTCAGTTTTGGAAAGCTCGATATAGTCATCGCCAACAGCAGTAACCGCTCTCCAATAACGCCTGTTCCCGACATTCTCATATACGCCTTCCTTGATGTTAAACGTTTGTGACAATACAAGGTCATTCACACGGAACATGTTTTCAGTCGCCGTCTCTCCATCATCGGAAACGAAATAGCACTTGTAAGTCGTGCCTGTTTCTTCAACACGGGAAATGACAATTCCTGCCGGGGAGAAAATGAAATTGCCGCCTGAATAGGACAGCTTCTTAATCTCCAATTCCGTAAAGAAAGCACGCATTCTTACGAACAGTTCGTCAACCTCAAGATATGAATGACCTGCCGCATTCTTCTTCAGCAGACCATAGCCTGTACCAAGTGCTCCCGTAAGGAAATCGTCACTCTTCAAGTCGCCACGCAAGAGCAGAGACAGGAAGTTTGCCGCTCCATCCTTGGAGATAGTGGCTCCTGTCTTGCTCGTCACAGCGTCATAGCCTACTGTCAGAGCCTCACGGACCAAGGTGTTAAGGAACTCAGCATTCCCCTCCTCGTCAATCCTGCCTCCTGCAAGCTTCTCGGAGTACACGCCGAAGGTAGCACCTGCAAGAAGGGCTATAAGATACCGCGTGCTGTCCGGTTGGTCCTTGCGAAGGAATGTAGCTAAAGAACGAAGAGCGGAGAATACATTTGAATCACTAGCAGGAGTACTATCGTTTGTTTTTACAACATAGACGCCATTTCCTCCAGAACCTACATATTTTGAACCTTTATAAACTAACGTTTCAACTTTTTCCTCAACATCCCCTAAGCGACTATACCTAGCACTTTCGCCAATAATATATACAGGGGAATCTGTTGGAATATCCAAATTCATTTCCCAACCTATAACGCGGCTGACACGACCTTCAGTGGGGAAATAGCCGGGATTGACCAGCCTGATGCGCTGACCAACGTCGAACGTGCGGTGCAAAAGGTCGCCCTTTACCCAGCTTTGGCGCAGGGTAGTTGTATAGGTTCCATCATCAATCATGGTTTTCTGCACGTACTCATCGGCACGTTCTTTCAACTCCTGTTCGGCTAAAGGAACATATTGATCGCTTACTAGTTGAATATCGAACCCATAAAGTATGTACGTATCGCCATTTTCGGGATAAATAGTTTCGTCAGGAAGCAGACGACCGTAATCTTCGTTCGCAACAATCTCCCAAAGTTGTTCTTCTGGTTCTGCATTCTCGGGATTGAATGTGACGGCAAAGTCTAGACCGTTGAGTTTGCCAGACTGGAAAATAACATGTAACTCTTTTCCGGGCAACACGTAGTCTTTGCTGAAATTAAGCCCAGCGTCGCGATATTGGTAGGCTTTAAAGGTGTCAACCTGCTCGCCGTCTTCTCCAGTAACGGTCCTGTCTACGGTATGCACGTCGGACAGCGTGCCTACGCGGCGTGGGTAGATGTTGTCGAACACAACGACAGTCTCCACCACTTCATGGGCTGCCATGCCGGGATAGGCATCAATGTAGGGCGTGTCCTCGGGAAGCATCAGGTGTTTCTGTACCACGCCGTTTACGGTCAGGCTCTCGTCTGTGGAACGGTAGTTGTCGGGAATGTTTTTAGTAGAGCCAAAAGCATAAACACGTGTAGCAAACGTTCCCTTGCTTTCATTACGAGGCATGGTTGACGCTTCGATGCCAAGCTCTATTTTGACGGCATCCGAGTGTTCACATCGCCCGAAGTGAATCACATTCTCCGTCACCCAAACGTCACAATCCCAATTATCTTCGCTTCCCATAGAAAACAACGCATCGAGCAGGTGTATGTTGTCATACGTCATAGCCACTGCCTTATTTTCAACAGTAGAATCTATTTCTACTTCGTAGGGAGTACCGTTGTAAGTAAATCCGAGTGAAGAAAGGTTGCGAAGAAATACACCCATCTGCACATCGAGCGGAGCGGTGAGAGACCACGAGGCTTCCCCAGATGTGTTTTCCGGAGTGTACTTGAAGATGAAGTTATTCCATAACCAATAGTAAGCATTCAGGCGCAACTGATATTCATAGGCTCCGGTCGATGTGTTGTATGTCGGATTCTGATTATCCGTCACATAATACATTTTGGCAAGCTTACCTCCTAATGAATCATCAAATGTTCCACGCAGATCCACATAAGAGCCTATTTTAAAATCAATTGGCACAGTAAGCTTGAATGGCAACACGATATAGTCATGTTGCATCAATGAATAATACCCTTTAGCTCCTGAATTTAACGGGATAGTATGAAGGGTAAGTCCTGTAGCTGATTTTATATCTATTTTCATATTTGGGGTTTCGTGCGCCTTCACACGATGCTCCTACAAAATTAGAATAATGTGTTTGAAAAACAATCACTTTAATCTAAATTTCTGTCTGTCGGATTCGGCTCGTTAAGTTTCAGGATAAATTTGCCTATGCCTCTCATGAATTGACTGAATTGATTACAAGACAGATAAATTGTCTTATAAACTACATCGGGTTGATATTTAGTCCTTATATACAAAGAACCATTTCTAAGCTCTTCGCAAAAGCTCAGATACTGTTCAAAGAAAGCTTCTTCCGTTTTTGCTGTGAGATTGATTTGCAAAGTCAAATCTCTTTCATCAACTTTTGGATTATCAATATCTACTTGTGTGCCATCCTCAATTCTAGAACTATCTTTCGGAAATTCTTTCAATGGGGCCGGAGTCATTAAAGCAGATAACGACGTATTATCTATGCTTATTCCCCATGTAGTATAAGCATCCTTATTGTTAATAAATAATTCACCTGTCATAATGCGACTTTTATATTGTTGTTAATTTCATCCAAAATCACGCTAATTTTATTCCAGATTCTCTTCTGATAGCCAACTATATTTTCTAAATGGCCATTTGATAATGATGCGATATTTCTGATTTCGGAAAGCAAGATATTTCTTTCATCAGCTAATGTTGTAAGGTTTTGCATTGATGATATGTTAGACAATATTTGTATGCCGACTTCATATAAAGCAGTAAATCTTCCGCTTAATTCTCCGGCATCTTCATGAGTCATTTCAGTACCATATCCTCGACTTGTAGATTGTTGAGTGGTTGTAGAAGATTCTCCTGTATATCCTGTAAGGTCAGCTATTTGGTCGCGAATATTCAGACCTTCTTGAACAAATGATTCCCATTGATTCCGGTATGCATTTATTTGCTCTTGTGTAAGTTCGCCCTCTTGCTCGTTCATTGTGTCAGTCCAAGATTCGTACCATTTCTTAAGTTGCTCATCTAATTGGTCTCCAATGGAAAAGTTGAGAAGGGAACGCATCATATATTCGCTAAAGTCATCCGCGAAATCACTAGCTTTTTTCTCCATATCCATAAGCGAATCAACAAAACTATCTCTCATACTATCAAATGATATTTGAGCTAATGTTTCACGAAGCTCATTTGTCATTTCCAGTACTTCACCAGCTTGATTGGCATAATTTTCCCAGTCCTCCTTAAAACGCTCGCCTCCATACTTACCCTGATTAATCATCTCGGACCATATATCAGGGAGATGAGTGCGAATCTGATTCATTTGGTCAGCTGTTAATCGAGAAAAATCATTCCATGTATTGCTTAAGCTGGTGCCTAGTAAACTATTTATTTGTCTTAAACTATTGGCGTTGAGATTCCAATAATAAGCATTAGAATGATGTGAACCAGTGTAGCGCATTTGAGCATCAAGAATTTGACGAAGATTTTCTTCATACCTACTTTGCGCTTCAATAGCTTCATTATATGCCTTGATGGATTTAGTTCCATTCGTCCCTTGCATCTCTTCCTTTAATCCATCAATAGATGTTTTTAGCGCATCGTTTGAAGCCGTTAATGATGCTATTTTTTCCGCGGTTTCTTTTGCGTTATTTCCAAATGAAGTCCACGAGCTGAAACCTCCAAAAGTTACTGTATCAAGAATGCTCCCGATATGACCTATCGCATTCATGAGAGGTCTGGTTATAGTGTCACCACTAAGAATATCATCCAAAATCTTATTACTAATTCCAAAAACAGTATCCTGTAAAGAAGTGATAATACCACTAATGCCATCCTTTGCAATCATATCTAACAATCCAAGAATTGCAGAAATTATAGCTCCAGCTGTGCCAGCTGAACCTAATGCTTTTGACAACGATTGAGCTGCAGTACTATCCTTCCCTAAAAGAGTCTGAAATCCCTTAGCTAAAGCATTCCCAGCGTCTTTAGTGAGGTCTCCGCCAAAAAGTTTATCTAATGACATTATACCTTCACCAACACCCTTAAGAGAACCTGACGTAAGACCTTGCAAGCCTGATTCTAAAGTTTGGAACATATTAACGGCTTGCTGAGAGGACGATTGTAAATCGGATGTAGTCTGTTGAACTTGCAATCCAAATTTATTAACTTCCTCACTTGCATTATTCAACACTGACTTAGCTAAATCAACTTCTTGCTGCAAAACATCTACGTCACTTCCAGATAGTTCTGCTTCAATTAATTTTTCTTGCACTTTTGAAAGAGCAATTGAAGCAACACGTTCTTTATCTTGTGCCTCAATATACCCTTGCATAGCTGTTTGATAAGATATAATATCATCAGACAGTCTCTTAAAGATATCGCTATCCCAAACGGTGTTAGTACGCTCCAATTTGGAGATTAGTTCATAAAGAGTTTGTTGCTCTTCAATACTAGAAGATTTAAAAGCATCCGATTGAGCAATAGTTTTTAACTGATCAATGGTAGGCTGAAGCTGTTCACGGAACATTGTACCAAATTCTCCAAACACACTGCCCCAATCAATTTGCTGTTTAATAGCGTTTATCTCAACCTGCTGAATTGCCCGGTTGCTTTCAGCCTGCAATGAAAGACGCTCACCTTCAGTTTCAGCGCTTTTTATCTTTGCGGCATATTCTTCTGCAATTGCAAGTTTCTGTTGTTGAAATGAACCGTATTCTTTCAAATAATTTCTCATTGCAGATGCTTCTGCTTTGTAGGTCTCTTCAATTTGTTTAACACGGTTTTCTTCATTTAATTTATTTGCTCTATCAATTTCCGATTGCTGTTCAGGAGTAAGTATCCCATTAGTAATTCCGGCTTTTTTATTTACCTCAGACAATTCACGAGATTTCTTCTCTATTTCAGCTTTTTGTACATCATATTCATCCCGAATTTGTTTGAGTCTCTTTTCCATTCCGTCCTGCATAAGAGCTGTTTCTTTCTCTTGATTTTCACGACGAAGTGATAGTAAAGATTCATAAGCTTCTTTTTGGGCTTCTTTTTGTTTATCAAATTCTTTCTTTTGTTTAGAAGAATCTGTTACACCTCCAAGAGCCCTGAAATCACTTTCAGCTGAATCTGCATCTTGTTTGGCTTTAATATAAGCATCCCTAGTCCCGTTCTTAGCATCTTCAAGCGCTTTTATCTTGGCTTTCCAATTGGCTTCAGCTTCTTTATACGCTTCACGATAAGTTTTCTTAGGTTCTGTCTTTTCTGCTTGAAGACTAGAAATGAGAGAATCAACTTCATTTAATTGACTCTGTGCATTATTGAAGCGCAATTGAATTTGGAAGGGAATTACATAAGTGGGAATAGATTCTAACTTCTTTTTTTCCTCATCAAGGACACGTTTAGCTTCATTATATTCATTAAGAATCTGTTCTCTGTTGCTTTTGGCTTTTACAAGTTTAAGTTCAACGGGCTTAGAGTCCTCAGCTGCCTTTTGCTTTAAACGTTCAAATTCAATAAGTTCATCTTCTGCCAAAGATAATTGTTCTTGCAAATAGGATATTTTTATAGCACCTTGTCCAAATATAGAATGCAATAATTCACTTTCTTCAACTGTTCTATTGGCGGTAAGTTTCTTAGCCGCAGAAATTGCATTATTCCATTTATTGACTTCATTTATGAGATGAGAATATTCTAACTTATCAAGTTCTTCATTGTACAACTTAGTTACATCCGTTAAGGATGCAACGGAAAGCTCTTCCCTACTATAAGCTTCAACTAGAGCAGGGGAAAGTTTCTTCAACTCTTCATAAGCGCGAACCCGTGATAATTCTGTTTCATTGTTATCCTGAATAATACGAATAAGTTCTTCTGTTTTAGATTTTCGCTCATCTAATTGTTCATTTAATTTTTCTAGCTCTTCACGATGTTCACGAGTGGCTTTTTCTGAAACAGATTCAGCTGTCGCCAACTTGTAAATAGTATACGTTAATCCTGCTACAGCCGCAGCGGCTAAAACATAAGGATTAGCTAACATGGACAATCCAAGAGCACGACTTGCGGCTATAAGCCTTTTCTTAGCAGCGATAAGAAGATTGGTAGATTTTACAGCACTTGTCTGTGCCGATGTATTAAGAATAGTAGCTGCAGTTTCTGCTTCTTTACTAGCTGTAGACGCATTAGTATATGCGACATTAGCATTTGTTCTTGCGGCTTCAAGTGCTTTGGCGGCTGAATATCTATTGCTTTCCGCTATACCCAGTTCTGTTTCGGCACGTTCGATAGCTTTAGCATCCTTACTACGAAGTGCAGCGCTATATTTGGCATTGGAAGCTGCAACTTCAGATTCGGCTGCCTCCATATTGATTGCGGCTGTAGATAGGGCTAAGTTGGCTTCTTGATATTGAGCAGTTGCAGCCTGAGCTTTTAATCTCAATGATTCAACATACGCAGTAGCTTCAGTACGCATAGCAATTACTTGTTCTGCTTTCGCCTGAGATAAACGCCCACTAGCAACAGCCTGTTCCAAGTCACTTTCAGCAGATGCTTTTTTTTGAGGAATAAGCGTAGACAGTTCGGCTATTTCAGAAGCATAGGATACAGAAGTTATTGCTCTTTGGTATGCAGCAACTGCCATGAGAACAGCTTTATATGCACCATAAGCAGTAACCAACGCCATAACCTGTCTACCAACTTCTTCATAATTTTCTATAAGATATGAAACACCGGAAAGAGCTTCGTTAATAATACCTTCACTACTTTTACCAATATTATTAAGCATGGTGCTAAAGGCATCCTCAATATTTGATATTTGACCGGTGATTGTCTTGCTTTGTTCCTGCATCAAGTTATAAAACATACCACCATTATTAGTGAGATTTTCTATAACTTTTTGCACTTCAGGAAAGCCAACTTTACCAGCTTCAACCATAGATTTGATTTCAGTTTCAGCCACTCCAAATTCTTTCGCTAATTCACGTATCATCGGAATACCACGTCCCGTAAACTGATTCAAATCTTCAGTGTAAAGACGCCCCTGTGTCATAGTGGTACCGTAGAGATATACCAAATCATTCAAAGGGATAGACAATCCGGCTGCTATATTTCCAAGTCGAATAAGGGTATTATTGACATCTTCAGCAGCGGTGCCATAAGCAAGAAGTTGTCTGGCTCCATTAGCGACCCCCTGAAGGTCGAAAGGTGTTTTAGCCGCAGTTTCAACAAGTTGAGACATCAAAGCATTAGATTTACTAATGCTTCCACCTAACATCGTGGTAAAGGCGACTTCCAATTGCTGAAATTCTCCTCTGACACGGACCATATTACTAACTAGTTCTTTTATTGTGAAGCCAGCCCCAAAGGTTGCCGCCGCTTTAGACATTCGAGAAAATAAAGCTTCAATGTCTCCTCCTTCTTTTTCAATAGATTGAGACATGCTTTTTATATTTCGCTTAGTTTCATCTATTTTGCTTAAGAGATTCGTGTTATCTCCGGTGATATCAAAATGAAGTCCTGCCATAGTCTTTACGATAATTATGTGCCGTATAGCTTAATACGGGATATTTAAACTTGTCTATTTTTGTTAATTGTCAATTCCAGTTCATAGATTTTATCTTATCTATATTGCGAGGGTCGTCACCACTGATATAAGTCCTATCTTGAGGTATACGCAACTTCTTCATTTCATCCTTGCTCAAATAAATCGATGTAATAGCATCTGCCATGAGCATTTGAAGGTTAACGTAACTGATTCCCCATACTACGTAATCCATCGTCCAGCCGTAACGTTGGCAAGCGAAATCAATTAGTGCCCCGTAAGTGCTTAGCCCTCCAAATGATACAGAACAACCTTCCGATTTCATTTTGGATATTCTATTACGTAGATTGCGCTCCTTATCTAGACCGAAATGTTTGATATACACGTCAACATCATCCCAGGACATGACAATAATCAATAATTGAGCCAGTTCATCTAAATCCAAATTCTTACCAAATAATTTGGCTCTTTTGCCAATTTTCGTTTCGTCTAGAATGTCTGTTTTGCAAGAGAATGAATGGTACGATAAAATACGACATACGACATCTTTAAAATCTCTACATATTCTTATCGCTTCTAGATAAGGGTTTGTCTTAAGATTATCCGGACTAAAATTTATGCTATGCATAAGTCTAGACAACAGATATGTTTTACCAAGGCACGGATGGTACAAACAAAAATGCCGACTACCAATATTGAAACCAATTGGCTTCTCCATAATGGCATCGGCAATATTCATTTCGATGTTCTTCTTATCTTCCATAATACGTTGTTTTTAACGTATTTAATACGTATGCGTGGGTACAAAGCCCCCACGCTAGGCTGTCTAGGTTATGTTTCTTCTGTAATCTCCACATTGGAAATAGAGCCGGCAGATTCAGTTACCTTGATAACACCCCACTTAACCTGATTGCCTTCCTCCGGCTTCAATGCGTCATGAGTATAAGTAATTGAACCACCTTCCTCTGTGGTGAAATTGTCTTCGGCAGAAACCGTTGACCTATCAATCATAATGCCAGGAACAAGCGGGTCCTCCGGCTGGACAGCAACAGCATATTGGTGAGCTACAATACCGTCATTGTGTTCAAACGGCATAGTCTTTCCTTTTGCAATGCGGATTTGATAAGCAAGCGCGTAAGTATTGCTTGCATAGCGCACGTCCTCATTTGCTCCTCCTTCCAACTTTGCTTCTTGCTTGTCACCCTTGGTCGGTGTAAGAGTAGTTGAGTTCTCGACTGGAGTGGGTGCTTCCTTCCAAGCGGCAGAGTCTGCATCCAAGTCTTTGATGAAAATTCGGGGTTTACCCCATCCGATTTGTGCCATAGTGCTATATTACTTAATATAGTTAAACTTCTTCGTTGTTAATCTCGATGTAAATCTTATTGTTGATAAAGTGTTCGGTATGACCGTCTTCGAAAGAAGCTCCTGAAGAAAGGACCTTTTGAAAGCTTTCTTTGGCTACAGCATGATAATCGCCTCCTCGGATTGAAAATAGAAACTTGCATAAGTTACAAAGCTCACCAATACGTGTTGTATGAGCTTCCCATGCTTTAGTGCTATCATTGTACTGGTCTCTGATATAGACATTGACGTTCACGAAAGCCTGCTGTGTCTGCCCAGCCCCTTCATTGGAGAGCACAGAAATAACTATGTCCTCCTTTTCGGAGCCTTTTGGTCTTCCACGGTCGGAAAGCTTGCCAGTAACAGCTTTATAAAGCTCACTTCCGACAATCTTACTCCTTACAAACTTCGCTATTTCAATATCCGACTTCATTTCTTAACCTGCTTTTTCAACTTTTCAATCATATTAGGCAATTCTTTTCTTGCAAATAACTCAGGAGTAGCAAGTACATCCTTATTGTCCATCGCTTCAACGTATTCAGCATAGTTCATTCCGGCAACTACTACAAGTACATATTCATTAGTAAAGCTCTTGGCTATCTCTGTAGCTAGGTCTTTACCGACCTTTGGACCGTCAGAACCTTGTTTTACTTGTTGAAAATCAGAATACTGGACAATATTGCCTTTATGAGTAATAAGATAACCAATAGAACTTCTTAAATTGCCTGTGCGGTCTATCCAGCTTAATTCAGGAGCGCGGTCACGTGCTAGGCTTACGCATTGTTCTCCTAAATAGGCAAGAGCACGTATTGTAAGCCTGTATATTCGCTCTGTTTCTGCTTTCAAGTAAGCATCGACTTCGCTCATTGGTGTTGTCATCCTTATACCCACAATTTGCACTGATGTTGTTTACGGTCGAAACCTTTCACTTCAAACTCTCGTTCAATTCCTCCGTAGAACAGAATCTTCACCCTGTCTCCTATAGCGAAATCCTTGGAACATACGGGGAGTGTCACTTCGTATGAATATGCGCGAATCACGCCATCCTCAAATGTTCTTTCGGTTGCTTTCCCGGAAGTTACCGCATCGCAGTGTATATTACCTTCCCAACGGGCTTCTCCGGGATGGTAGTCTCCATTCTCGTCTTCATAGCCCTTATCGAAGATGAGATAGCTTAATCGGTCAGGTTTTATCTTCAAAACTGCCATACAGTTATCCTCCTATATATACTGTTGGTCTCAATTCGACATCCTTCGGTTCTTCACCAATCGCTTCGTAAATTTTGTTCATCAACGAAATGATTGCAGTTATCTGTTTGTCGGAGAGAGAGCCAATAGACTTGTCTGCTTCAGAGAAATTGATTGCCTGAATAAGCGAATAAAGACAATCAGCGTGAGCACCCATATACTCTTTCGAGTGGGAGACATCAAAATCAAACTCATCTTCAGGGTTAAGACCTCGTTTAATCATTACATTTTCCACGAATCCTACCGAAATAGGGTAGTGTATTTCGTCTATGAGTGCTTGCTGTATTGTCTTCATACGTTATCCTTCCAATTTTACCTTAATCACCACTATCCTTATATGCTTCGACAGCGGACTTCAGTTTGTTTTCCTTGTAGTCGCTCAATTTGTTGACGGCTGCAATAAGGTCTGCATCCGAGACATTAGTGCCAAGGTTTTCACCAGAAATCTTGTTGTATTCAGCAACAAAGTTCGACTTGGTGTAGGTATTCCCCCAAATGGTAATCTTGGTGTCACCAGTGTCGCTACCTTCGGCTGTCGTGTCAATTGCTTGAGCTTCCGAGATGTCGAGAGAGTAGAGTTGGTCTACGTTCTCGATAACTGGAACAACTACCTGCTGACCGCTGGTCATTTCTTTCAGCGGATTCGTCTCGGAATACTTACTGATGAGTTTGTACTCGTCAATGACCTGATAATCCACGTCCTTCACGCGGTTAGACATCTCAGCAAGCTGACCGTGTACCAACGCGCCAATCATCGTTTGACAGGTGAAGATGAGCTTGTTCTTGTTCCACGGCTTCACAGAGGTCTTCACGCCATCCTTCTCAAGCAGGATGGAGCGGTCGATAACGCGGAAAGTGATACCGTTGTTATCGTCAGCAAACGCCTCGTTGAACTTGGAGGCGACAGGCACGGGCAGATTGGTATCGTCCGTATAAATACGACCGTCATAAGAAGCTGCAAGCTCCTTAGCTCCTCTAGTCTGTCGCAAGGCATCGTAAGTGGACTTGGCTATCCAAATTTGAATGATGGCGTGTCCATTAGCATCTGCAGCTTCAATGACACGCTTGATGTCGCCCAACGTAAGGCTACCTTGCGTCTCAACGCCAAAGCTATGCTCAGGCATGTAGTTGTAGTTGATACGCATAAGCGCATTAGGCTTGTCATCATCCTTGATAGCCAAATAGCCGTTCGAGAAGCCAAAAAGTAAGTTGTATTCGTTCTTCTCGTCCAAGCCGGCGTCACAAGCGGCGGGGTCATTGGCAAGCTTACGGGCGATACGCTGCGGGGTTGCACCCTGAGCTTCCATGATACGGATGTTGATGATGTCAGATTCCTTCATGATACGCTGGATACCGCTCTTGGGAATCTTGCCATTAGCCGAAACGATGCTGTCGCGCGACTTGATGGGCAGTTCGGAATCCAATGCCACGAAGTCAGCGGCTACGTAGCGGGTGTCAACGCTTCCGCTCTCCCACTTGTTGTCCGGAGAATACTCACGGTGCAGGATGGACGTATCCTTGTGCAAGTAGGTCAACTGTCCATCGCGCTTTCCGTTGACCTTCTCGACAAACATCTGCAACTTGGGGAAGAACTTGGCAACATAGTTATGAAATAATGATGCTTGCATAATCTTTCCTCCTTTCTTTAATCATGTTCAAATACCAGTGTGGGAACAGCCGTCTTCAATGCCGTCTTGATGGTGTCAAGCGGATAAGGGCTAGCCACATCGTTAACTACTCCAGTGTGCATGATGCTCACAAAAGGCTCTTTAACCGATTTCGTGGCGACTGCTACACCTACATACTCGTGGTTGGACGGCAACGAACCGTAAGCCCCGCTTGATACAGGCATGGGCTTGTACACGTCGTTGGTTGTGTCATGGATGATCACGTGTCCGGCTCTGATGAACTCTTCTGTGAAGCCTGACACATCAAGGACCTTACCGCCTTTTACACCAGCGATATATTTGCGGATAACAATCGGGTCTTTACCAAACCCAAAAGATTCAATTGTACCTACGTCAATAGCCATCTTTTAAAATTTTAGATTAGAAACTATTAGCCATTTCCTCAATGTCTTTGTCGGAGAATGGCTCATCTTCCTTCCTAATGCCCTTACCGCCACCTGCAGCTGGAGGATTGCCTAGTGCAGCCAATCCAGCATCCGCACGTTCTTGGTTGTAGGCTTTCAGGTCTTCTTCAACTTCTGAATAGAAATCATCAAACTCTTCATCGGTTTCAAACCTCATTCGGTCGAAGCTTTTCAGGATACGACTACCGTAGGAACCCGAATCTTTGAGTAATTCAGCCAGTTTAGACTTGCGAGACGTAGTGATTTTTTCACCTTTCAGTGTCGCAATTTCACCACGAAGCGTCTCGACACTATCAACAAGCCCCTTAGCCCAAGCTGGAGTCTCATCATTTCTATCATTGTTGTTTTTGTTGGGTTTTGACCCCGGTTGACGTTTGCCTCTTTGGATAGGCTCGTCATCATCGTCGTCATCGGGTTCAACGTCGTCATTCTTCTTGCGTGCGTCTTCAACAAGACGATTTGCATAAGACTGGCTGACTTGGAGGTAGGGGAGAACCGCATCAATTTTTTCTTCAATCTCTGCGTTTACATCCTCGTCGGAGGCATCCTCGTCGGAAGTCAGGTTATCGGCAATCTTGGCAGCGATACCCTGCAATTCCTTTTTGTTGAACCCGAACGCCTTCACTTTCGGTTTCAACATCAGTAACACTTTCTGTTTTCTGTCCATCTTGAATGTTGTTAAATGAAAAAACGAATAGCCTGCGAAGCAACGTATGCCAGCAGACTATCCGTATCTTCTTTCAAGATGTGCCTCCGCCTAAGCGGACAAATTGGTCTTTACGTCAAGTCGGGTGGCGTACATCTTCATACGCATCTGCCGCAAAGATATGTAAAAGTGTTTGAAAAACAAACATATCAAATAAAAAAAAATATATTGATTACAATATGCACTCATCATTCATTGACAAATATCCAACATCTGATATTATTATGCTGTCTAAAAGCCTAATACCGAGAAGCGATAATGCGTCTTTCATTTGTTTGGTTAGTTGCTTATCTTCACGGCTTGGTTCTAAATTTCCGCTTGGATGATTATGTACAAATATGACGCCTGATGCAAGGCTATCAATAGCATATTTCGCTACCAGCCTAATATCTATCAGTGTGGAGCAAACGCCACCTTGGGAAATCTTTGCATATCCTATCGCATTGTTTGCAGAGTTGACAAGCAGGATAAACGAACTTTCGTATATCAATATGTCTTCGTGGTAGAATTTTCGTGCGAACTCATAAGAATCTTTGGATGATAGGATTTTGACTATCTCGAAGTCTTGTTTCTTCGCTGTAATGCTGTATTCAACTGCTTTCTTTTTCATTGCTCTATCTGATTTGTTTAGTTACTCATAGCCCACTGAACTGCGTAAGCTGCCTTCTCTCTCGTTGGGTAGTAATTTGCATAATTATCCCAAGTGAATCCGAACCTTTCTAGGTCTGACAGGTTTTCAGGAGTGATATTCAGAACCACTTTTTCAGGCTCTTGGTGGTCAATGATCTGACCACCGAAGGTGTGAATTTTATACAATATCTTCCTCATAGTCTGTGATTGTTTTACCATATTCTTAATGCCTTCTTGGGAAGTTTGTTCTCTATCCTACATTTTAGTGCGAAGTCAACAGCTCTTTTCAGTGAATCATAGACCTTGTATTGCCAAAGCTCTCCATCAGTGAGTAATTTATTGCCATCTTCGCTGACTTCCGCGCCGTGGTGTAGTTCATAGACTTCACACCTTCCACCATCCCATTTGCCAATGGAACAGAAATATCTTCTGTTGATGTTTAGCTCTATAACATCAATAGCAGCATCTTGGGAGAAATCAATATGCTCTTTAAGTCCTAATAATCGTAGGTATTTAACTGCTTCTCCTATCGTTTTCATTGCTCTATTGAATTGTGCAGGGCTTTCGCCCTGCTGGTTAAACTTATGGAATCTCTCTCATTATGGCTCCACATTCAGATTCTGAAAGCTCTGATGGTCGCCATTGATTAATGCCATCTGAAACGTAAGCGACACCTCTTTTGCCGCATCTAAGAACTTGTTTTATCGACCAATCCAACAGTGCATATTCGTGTTTATTTGTATCATAATTAAATCCTGTATATTGTGTAGATTTAATTGTTACGGCATTTTTCAATAGATATTCACCATCGTTATCTGTGATGAGTTCTTTTATTCTTGTTTCTAAAACTTTACTTGCTTTCATTGCTCTTCTGTTTTAATTGGGTTATTTTTTAGTATTGTAAAGGTAGTCATTTTCAGGGAGTTAACCAAATATTAAGTCGTTTATTTTTCTGATTACCAGTGATTTAACTTTTGATTGCTTTGGACATAAAACACAAAAAAAGAGCGGCTAAAAAACCGCTCTACACAACTAAACAAAAATAATCTTACTCTTCGTTGACCTTCCTGAAAGGATTGAAGTCCGGGTCTTCCCCTTCTTCCGGTTCGTAGCCATCCAGAATGACGTTAGTGTTGGCTTCGTCTTGCCAACGCTCAAAGACTGCGCGGTCTGCTTCATCCCATCCGGCACGTTCTTCGGGTGTCATGGCGGCTCTCTGGGATTCAATGCGTTTGGCTGTTTCGTCAAACTTCTTTTTCCATTTACGGTTCTCTTTGACCAGCTTTTCAAAGTCGGAAATGGTCATTTTATTGAAATCCTCAGTAAGGCATCCGCCGTGATAATTCTTGTAGGTAAATTCTGTGACACGGTTATCTTTACCAAACTGCCTTATGACTTTTACTCCATTAATCATTGCTCTATAAGTTTAATTCTATAAAATCCATCTTCGTCTATTTTGTAATCAGGTAAAACCAAAAACTTCGTCCCTTTGTCAAACAGCACTTCGTGTTGGTTTTCAGATTTAAAGATACCATTAAATTCTGAGATTTTACTAATATTTCTCCCGTTTTTGCTCTGTATCTCGAAGATTACTCGCTTATGGTTCTTGGGAACGCCATCGTGCGAGATGAACTTAATGGGAGTATCAATATAGAGGCTGGACGAGACGAAACCTTTGTCTGCAACTACATCTCCTAGATGATCAAGGAATCGCTCTTGCAGCTTCTTCATGCTCATGGTCTCGCCACGGTAGGCGATGCCTTCGTATTTGGGGAGTTTGGTCAACGCTTGGCTTATCAGGCGGCTTGCCACATCCACATATTCATCCTCTGTTCCGTTTCGCAAGCGGCGGTTTATCTCCCGGCTAGTAGCCCCTTTGTTGCCAGGCACAACGGGTTGCGTGTAGGCGTTAACCGCAGCCTGCTGTACTTCGGGGATGTTGGGATAGGTTTTGTTGTAATACTCTACGCGACTCATGGAGAGGTTTGTCCTGTTCTTGCGGACAAAAGCTTTTTCGGTCTTGTTGTATACGTTGACCTTGAAGTCCTCACGGATAAAATCTTTGTTGTCACGGATAAAGTAGGGAGTGCTTTCCCAACTTTTTGCCCGATGGATGTTCTTGTCTATCCATTGTTTAAAGTTGTCTGGCACATCCTTCACCTCGTTCACGCTTTCAGTCGTGACTTCGCTACGTCCATCCCATTCCCAAAACTCTTCTTCCGTTTTCAAGATGGGAATTTTATAGCACATATCATTTGGATGCCAACCAGTCCAAACAAAAGTCTTTGGATACTTGCCTTTCAATTGGTCGCAAATATCATCTATGTGGTGGCTACCGGACAACTTGATTTCATAGCCTACCACAAAGTCCATCTGTTGCCAACGTTGGTTTTCCGCCTGACGATAAGCCATGTTGATTTCAGACCGAGCCAGCCGGATAGACCGATATTCGCAATCCTTCGCCTTACTTGCCTTGCCGAACAGTTTCTTGTAATCCTTCTGAAGCTTTGGAAAGTCTTGCAAGTATTTGGAGATTCGCTTGCTAAGCGTAATAGCACTTGTTCCTTTCTGAATAGCACAGGAAATAGCATCTTCAAGCCCTTGTTTGTAGGTTGCTGACTGCTTCCAAAGTTTGTCGGAGACATTCATTCCATTGTCTTTGCGCTCTTGGAAGGCTTTAAGCGCATCACTATTCTTTTGATAAAGAACTTTATACTTTTCTTTATTTATTTGTGCGTCATACGCCCGGAAAACAGAATTAACAAGTAAGTCCTGCACTTCGTTGCTATTTTTCCATTCTTCGGACGTACCACGATAAATAACAGCATTAATGTCTTCCACGAACCGCTTTTGAAGGTCTGCTATTTTCTTTCGAGTTTGTGGATAATCATCCCAACGGAAGGGCTTTTCAGCAGCCGCATTATAGTCCGTATGAATACTGACAAGCTTTGCCGCCTCCAAGTTCAACTCATTATAGATTTCTTCTATAAGTGAAACATATTTGGCTAGCCTTGAATTAAGCTCGTTATATTTGCGCTTTTGATTCGGAATTTTCGGTTTTGCCATTTCTATGTCCTATATGCCATTTGCAACAGACCGGACATATATATGGGACGTATCCAATAAGATGTAATCCGTTGATATATCTTTCTGCTGCTTTTAGGTTATCGAACGCTTTTTTCGATTTCCTCCTTTTGCTGTAATGACAGTGGGGAAACCGCTTTTGAGGAAGTTTCTTATAATAGTCCATGATTATTAGTTCAACAATCTAAGTCCGACTCCGATAGCCACGGCAATCCATACAGGGATGCAGCCAAGTGCCGTAGCGATGAAGTCCTTCCAGTTATAATCCTTATCAAGCCCCTCCTTAATCCATGCTGCCATAAGAGTAAAGAGAGTGCCCGACAGCGGTGTGAGGGCTGTCCTCCAGCCCGTCAGAGACGTTTCCTGTGTCAGGAATACGAATGTGACCATTGCGCATACGACTGCGCCAATGAGGAAGTGGAGCACCTTGTCTGTGCCCACTTTCGAGATGATGTTATCAATAATCTTTGCCATATCAGTCTACAGGTGTTACAAGTGTGTTGAGTTGGTACAAGTCATAGGGCTGTCCCGTTTCCGTGCCCATGATACATTCATAGATGACGTCGTACTGCGTGTAGTACTTGCCTTTTTCGAGAGCCATACCCTGTTCGTAGGGTATCGGGTCTTCGAGCGTCCCGGCGTGTTCTGCCTGAACCTTCTTCCACAATGACAGCGTGTCTTGTGACGGCTTCCAGCTTGCCTGTGTGGTGTGTGCGGTTATCACTTCCCACAGACTACCGTCACAGTTGTATCGCTCGCCTGTCTTGACTTCGATGCCTTCGCTCCAGTCAGGGTAGAAGTCCGCCACGTTGAGGGCTTCGGCGGAAGTCATGCTCATGCTCTGAATGCCTGTCTTGGTGAGCTGCATGAGGTTGTGGATTGCAGCGGCTTGGATGTAGTCGGGGCTTGCTGTGGCGTCCTGTTCGGAATATGCCCATTCTTCTCCGCTTAGGATGGTATTTAGCTTTTCGCTGTTGCGCGGATATGACACGAGGTCGGAGTGGTCTATTCCGATTACGTTGAAGAAGTCCTCATGCAGGATAATCTTTGTTCCGTCTTTTGATTTTCTCATTGTCGGCAGTGGGAATAGCCCGCGTTCCGCCATCCATTGGTTTGTTACGATAATATAGTTCATGTCTGTTCGTTTAAATGTTCAACTTGGCTATCGGGATAACATAATACGATTCGTGGTAATAATTTTTATTCGCATTCGTTCCTGCGAATGAAGCAAACCATATCATATCTATCATACCGTTATCCTTAATTGAGCTAACCGATGATGTAAAGTGTGACTTGCTACTATCAATTAACTCACATCCCCCTATGGCTCTCAACATGTTGTTTAAGCGTGTCAGTCCTCCATAGTAAGCAAACAGCTTCACGGAATCCGGCAGCGACATCAGATAGCCGTGCTGCCCGTTCTTGAAGGTGTAATTGAGGCATTGATTGACAACGCTGTCAGGTTGGCCTGTTAGAAGTGGTGCAAATGCTTGCGTATTGACCTCTCCGTCTTCGTCAACTTCCATTGCGGTAGCAAACTGGTTATAAGCATTCACACCGTCAGGCAGAGTAATTTCTTTGTTAGAGAATTGACCGTATAATGCTCCGTCGGGAGACACAAGGATAATCCGGCTGGTTCCTCCGACGGCTATTTTGGTAGTCAGTCCCACAACCTCGGACTTGTCGATTCCTCCTTGTCTGACGGTATTATACGGAACAAACTCCATGTTTGTCTTCAAGACGCCGAGACACCCGCTGTCCGCCATCTTCTTCCGAAGATTCCATCTGTATTCCAGCTTGATTGTCTCTTCTTTGATTTCCTGTTCGGTTAGCGTGCGGTCGTAGAGGGCGAAATAATAGAGTGTGATATTCATTTGTCCCCATGAACCGCCAGTTCTTGCCGAGATGTACAAATGGCTTCCGTCGGATATGGTGTTGGGAGTCAATTCAATCAAACCGTTATATGAGGTTTTCGTTTGATACGTTACTAACTCGGGGATATTATTACCTATAAAACCGCCACCTCCAAATGAAGCAGTTGTATTAGGACCGCTTAATTGTAACCCACTATTATTACGTTCAAACTCGAACGCTGCTGCACTTCCATTGGATGTACATTTATACGCAAACATACTGTTGACAGGGGCATCGTTGAACGTTCTCTTTGCGATAATAGTGTAGTCCGTCAGCAAAGGCATGTCCTCATTTGACAGGTAGTCCACGACGCCATCAAACCACAGTGCCCCATCCATGAACCCGCTCCCAGTCTCGTTCCATGCGAAGTTGTGGCACGCCAGCTTGTTACCATTGACGCCCACAATGGACGTCGGAGCATCGGCATTCTCGTACCCCGAGAACACCCATGCGTCCACCAAAGAATCGTTGAGGGGAAGTTTACCAACCTTGTCGCTCTCCCTCTTCAACGCTTCCTTAATCATCAAACGTCTTCTAAGCAATCCCATATCACGCTCCTCCCATCACGGCTAAGTTGTTAACGATGGAGACTTGGTAAGTCTTGTTCGCCTCGATAGTGTGGTCTCCAATCCACTTCACGGATTCGGGCATGGTGAGCACGGTTGGTGTGTCTCCGGACTTGAACTCGAAGGCGTACTCTGCCAGCTCATTAGATTGGAGTCCAGTAGTCGTAAAGCCTAAGACTGTAATTGTTCCAACTTCACCCATCTTTTTGAGCGTGTTCGGGTCAAGATTGAAGCTAGCACTTGATGATGCATCTGCGACTTCTTGTACTATGGTGATATTTTTCTTGTTATTCAGTTCCGTCTTAGTGGCAAAGCCAGACTTGTCACTGTTGTAAGTGGATGTATCCAACTTGTTAGCCAGCTCCGTCTTAGTGGCGAACCCCTCCTTGTCGCTCTCATAGGTGGTCTTGTCAACCTTCTCTCCCAACTTGGTAGTAATCGTCGTGGAGAAGTTCGCATCGTTCCCCAACGCATCCGCAAGCTCCTTCAAAGTGTCCAGCGTCGCCGGAGCACTGTTAACCAATGCCGCCACCTTGCTGTCAACCAACGCGGGTGTGGCGTACTTCCCGTCAGCCTCTGTCTCCGTGATAAACTCCGACACGTCGGGCATCTCGACCTTAATCCACGCGCCGTTGTTGCGTCCGTAGGTGCTTCCGTCGGACGGTGCGTCTGTAGGTATCTCGTTCTTCAAAGCGAACGTAGCCTTGTCTGCATTGTACGTCTCGGTGCTGACCTTCGCGTTCAGTTCAGTTTTCGTTGCGAGATTACTAATGTCTGGGATTTCTATCGCCTTATACGTCCCGTCGTCACTGAGGAACTTTGTGCCGTAGCCTTTATATTCAAAATTTCGTATATATTTGTCGGACGTCACGCTTAGATTACTATTAACTCTAATAACGTATTTTAGTAACGACATAGTCGATAAAGTACCTCCACCTGTGACAGTCGATATGTGTTCAAAATTAAGAATTACTTTATCAGCTCCATCATAATAATAATACTTAGGATAATATACGTCAGCTTCATTTACGTATATAATTATTATCTTACG
>ULWY01030331.1_pt1 | contig 32298 bp, 23 predicted proteins | sample 1960761 | NCBI WGS metagenome assembly ULWY01 (sample SAMEA4835824, study PRJEB28245) | human gut metagenome | biome: gut microbiome; material: fecal sample | place: Denmark | collected 2008 | reverse complement strand
CCATCCGCCGCATCGTTGAATTCACCGAGCAATTCCAGCGCGGCATGACCGGCATCGACCGTTTCCTTGAAATCATGGACGCCCCGGCGGAGATTGTGGACGCGCCGAACGCGAAGGTGCTGACGGATGTCCGGGGCGAAGTCGCGTTCGACCACGTTTCCTTCCATTATCAGGACGACGACGCCGAAGTCATCCACAACCTGAACATGACCGTCCGTCCGGGGCAGTCGATTGCCTTGGTCGGGCCGTCCGGCGCGGGCAAAACCACGCTGTGCAACCTGATTCCGCGCTTCTATGACGTGACGGGCGGCTGCATCCGCATCGACGGGCAGGACATCCGCACGCTGACGCAGAAGAGCCTGCGCGAAGCCATCGGCATGGTGCAGCAGGAGGTCTACCTGTTCGCCGGGTCGGTGCTGGAGAATATCGCATACGGCAAGCCCGGCGCATCCCGCGCGGAAGTCGAAGAAGCCGCAAAACTGGCGGGCGCGCACGAGTTCATCTCCGCCCTGCCCCACGGCTATGACACTTATGTCGGCGAACGCGGCGTTCGGCTTTCCGGCGGACAGAAGCAGCGCATTTCCATCGCGCGCGTGTTCCTGAAAAATCCGCCGATTCTGATTCTGGACGAAGCGACCTCCGCGCTGGACAACGAGAGCGAGCACATCGTCCAGAAGTCGCTCGAAAAGCTGGCGAAGGGGCGCACCGTGTTCACCATTGCGCACCGCCTGACGACTATCAAGGGTGCCGACTGCATCTGGGTGCTGACGGAGAAAGGCGTAGAAGAGCAGGGCAGCCACACAGATCTGATTGCAAAAGGCGGGCTGTATGCGCATCTGTTCGCCATGTATACCAGTGACCGGTGACAATTCAGGCAAGGAAAAGCGGTTTTCAGCCGTTATCTCTTGTAAAAGCAATTTCATTCTACTATTCCATTTTAAGGAGGAGCACTATTATGCTGCTTACCCGTGGTCTTACGTCCGATTTCGATTCCGTCTGCGCCCTGTACGCGCGCGTCACCAGTGCCATGCACGAAAAGGGCATTGCCCAGTGGAACTGGGGAACGTACCCCAACGCTGACCAGATTCACAAGAGTATCGACGCCGGGACGCTCTACGTCGTGCGCGAAGGGAACACCGTCGTCGCCGCCGTCACCCTCGATTCGACCTTTGAACCCGCTTACGACGCCGTCAACTGGCTCTTCGGCGGCAAGCCCGGCACGTTCCACCGCCTGTGCATCGCACCGGAGAAGCAGCGGCAAGGGCTGGGGCGCGGCATGATGGGTGAAATGCTCGCCATTCTGCGTTCTCAGGGCTGCACCGCGCTGCGCTGCGACACGCTGGTGAACAACAGTGCCGCCCTCACCCTCTACCAGAAAATCGGGATGCGCATCGCGGGGCATATCCGCTATGCTTCCCTGCCCGACCTGCGGTTCGCCGCGCTGGAAATGCGCCTGACGAACGACTGCCCGCTGCTGCCACTGAAGATGCACCCGGCGTTCCGCGGCGGCAAGCTGACCCCGTGGGGCGGCGAAAAGCTGCGCACGGTCTACAGCAAGGACATCCGCGAAGTGCCGACGGGCGAAAGTCTGGAGGTTTCGTGCATTCCGGGGCTGGAATCCACCGACGACGCGGGCGTAAAGCTGCCTGACCTGATTGCCGCTTACGGCGAAGCGTTCGCGGGCGAGTACGCCAAAAAGCCCTTCCCGCTGCTGCTGAAGCTGATTGATGCCGCCGAACCGCTGTCCGTGCAGGTGCATCCGAACGACGATTACGCCGCACGCGTGGAGAACGGCAAACTCGGCAAGACCGAAGCATGGCTGATTCTGGATGCGCCGGAAGGCAGTCAGCTCGTCTACGGCATCAAGCCCGGCACAACGCTTGACACCCTGCGCGCCGCGTGCGAACAGGGCGCGGCAGTCGAGCCGCTCCTGCGCCGCGTGACGGTGCATCCGGGCGACGTGTGCTTCATTCCGGCGGGCTGCGTCCACGCCATCGGCGCGGGCATCATGCTCTACGAAATCCAGCAGTCGTCCGACATCACCTACCGCTTCTACGACTGGGATCGCGTGGACAAGAATGGCAACCGCCGCGAGCTGCACCTGCAAAAGGCGTTGGACGTGACCGACCTGACCTTCTCCCTCGACCCGATTCCCGCGCCCAATAAGCCCGTTGCGCGCGTGCTGGACGAAAAATACTTCACGCTGGACTTGGTGAATGTGCAGGGCGAAGCGGTGCTGCCCGCCGTGACGGCGTTCGGGCTTTTGACGGCGCTCGACGGCGACTTGAACGTGCGTTTCGCGGGTGGTCAACTGACGCTGCGCAAGGGCGAAAGCGCGTACATCCCGCACACCGCGCCTGTGCTGACGCTGCACGGCAAGGGACGCGCTGCGCTGTCCATGCCGCGGTAAATGAAAATCCGGAGGTGAAGCATGAAGAAATACTGCTTCCATCCGCCAAAGAATATCATCGTCGGAACGCTGGCGGCGATGCTCTGGGTCGCCGTCTTCCCGTTCTGGCTGCTGGGCGAAAGTACGCCGCTGAACGCGCTGGTGTCGGGCGAAGTTCCGCTTTGGGACGCCCTCACCCGCCTGGTGATGCAGGATTACAGCAACATCACCCGCGCGAAGTGGGACGGAATGCTGATTTTCACCATGCTGACCCTCCTGCTGACGATTCCGACCCTCTTCCGCCGGGAAAAGCGCCGAAAACTGCCGCTGATGCTGATGTTGCTCTTCCTGCTCTGGACAGGATTGTCCTGCTTCTTCGGCAGTCACGCAGGGGAAATGAATGCTTGGGGCGTGCCGACCGTATTGTGGGGTTCGGGGCGGTATGAGGGCTTCGTGACCATCGCGTGCTACGGGCTGATTTTCCTATGTCTGCGCCGCATGGACGCGAATGTCCCCGCGCTGCTGACGGTTTGCAGCGCTGCTGTAACAGGCTATCTCGTCCTCGTGCTGCTGCAATACGCGGGGTTCAATCCCCTGTCGCTCTTTCCGATGGGCAGGAGCATCCGCACAAACTACGAATTTCAGGGCACCATCGGCAATATCGACCTTGTCAGCGCGTGGGTCTGCCTGCTGATGCCGGGGCTGCTGGGCAGCTTCGTCTTGGGGCAAAAGCATCATTGGTTGCATCTGCCGGGCGGGCTGTGCGCTATCCTGCTGACGCTGCTGATGGACGTGCAGAGCGGGCTGATTGTGCTGGCGCTGACGCTTCTTGCGCTCATTTGCCTTGCGCTCCGTCAGCCGGAATGTTTGGCGCGCCTGCTGCTGACGCTGGGCTTGGCGCTGCTGCTCTTCGCGCTGCGCCAAGCGCTCGTCCTGCCGTGGCTTGATGGCTCGGCGGATATCGAATTCGCGCCGGGGCAGGTCAGCGCAGTCTGCACGCTCCTCGGCGTTGTACTGGTTGCCCTCGCGCCGCTGCTGATGTGCCATTCGCCGCGCCCCCTGCCGCGAAAGGGACTGCTGGCGCTCATGTGCGCGGGGCTGCTTGTGGCGCTGATACTCGTCGCCTTTCTCCCCATGCCGGAGGGCGGCGCGCTCTGGGAGATGCACGAATTGCTGAACGGCCGCGCGCAGGACGCATTCGGCTCGGAGCGAATCGGCGTTTGGCGGATGACGCTGGAAATGACCGCGCAGTCGCCGTGGTTCGGGCTTTCGCCGGATGCTTTCTACGCCGCTTTCCGCGATTATCTTGACGCAACCGGGCAGACGATTCTGCAAAGCTTCGATAATCCGCATAATTTTTTCCTGCAAACGATGGTGAATAGCGGGATTCCAGCGGCGCTGCTGCTGATGCTGACGTGCGCCGCGGCGATTGCGGGCGCGCTAAGGAAGCGGGAGACACTGCCGCTGGCGATGATGGCGGTTGGGTTCTTGATACAGGGGATGTTTACGTTTAGTATTTGCTTGACATCGCCGATGTTCTATGCGATTTTAGGACTTTGCGCCGCGAAAAAAGCCGCGGAATAAACCAGTAAGGGAAGTGCGCTCAAGCCGGGCTGCCAAAAACGGGTCAAGGGGCAATGCCCCTTGCAGGGTCAAGGGACAGCGTCCCTTGTGGGGCTTGGGGCAACGCCCCAACTGCCGGACGTGTAATCAACTGCGTGAGAAAAGTCAAGTATGCCACCCACGCGCTGAACAGCGAAGCGCTTTCAGCGCAGTACACAAACTTCGCGCGTCCGCAGACGCGCCCCCAGCTCGCTCTACCCACCACTTGCATATTGTCGCGCCCATTGGCGCAACCCGACACCACGAAAGGAGATGCACACCATGCGTTACGCCCGCAAAGATTACCGCAAAGTCGCCCGTCAGATGCTCCGTCAGCACCCGATTTTGCTGCTGACCCTGCTCTGTCAGCTTCCGAGCATGCTGCTGAACATCTTCTGTCTTCCGCAGCCTGACCGTACCGTCAAAGACGTGCTGTCGTATCTTTTTTCGTCCGCAGGGCATTCGTTTTCCCAATACTGGTACATCATCATCCCCTGCGCGCTGGTGGCAGCCGTCACCGTTCCGATGCTGTACAGCGTCTCCCTCGCCGCCGCCAAGGACAGAAACCCCGCCGCAAAGGATTTCACGCTCGGACTGCGCTATGCACCGCGCGCCATTGGACTGCATCTGCTGCTGGCGGTATACGAGTCGCTTCCCACCATCGGCGCAGTCCTGCTCATCGCACTGCTGGGAAGCATCATCAGCTGGCGCGCCTACTGGCTTCGGCAAATCACCGGTGTGATTGTCCTCATTGTCGAGGTTGTCTGGACGGTGCTGATTGCCGTCGGCATCCACGCCGTCCGCTACCGCTTCGTCCTCGACCCGGACAGCGGCGTCTGGAACACCTTCAAGCACGCCCGCGAGGACATGAACGACTGGCGCTTCGACCTGCTGATGACCATCCTGCCGATCGGGCTGTGGTATCTGCTCTGTCTGGCAGGACAGACCGTGCTCGTGCTGTACGCGGGGATGGTCGGGCGCGTCGTCGCGGAGCTGCTGCCCGTGCCGATACTGGCGTATGCCATCATGACCCTGCTGCTCGCGCTGGATGATATTGATACGCCGGAAGAGCCAGAAGCCGCCGCACCGAAAGAAGTGTAAAGGAGAGATACCCATGCGTACTGCCAAGGAATACCGCCGAATCGCGTGGAACGCCATCCGCCCACACTGGCGCGCCATGCTGCTGATTGCCCTCACTGCGGTTCTGCCGCAGCTCATCGAGTTCTTCCTGCAATTGCTCTTCGGGCTGATTCCGCCGATAGACATGCAGTTTTGGTTCAGCGACCCCAGCCGCTTTCTGGCAGCCTACGATGCGTTCGTCGTGCGGACGCTCGCGCCGAATCTGCTCTTGAACGTGCTGTTCAACTGTCTGTCCGTACCGCTGACGCTGGGGCTGATTGGTGCGGCACAGCGGCTTCTGCGCGGGGAAGATGTGCAGACGCGCCATTCGCTGACATATGTTCCTTATTCGCTCCGCGCGATTGGGCTGGAAATCCGTATCGTGCTCTACGCTTTCTGGCCGCTGCTGGCTCTCGCGGCCGTCACACTCGTCTTGCTGCTTATCTTCCATTCGCACGGCGTTTACCAGCTTTTCCGCCTTGCCTCGCTTGCAGCGATTGCTTTCGGGGTCACGCGGCTGTATTCGATGGCAGCGGCGAAATACCTGATGGCGAAAAAACCTACCCTGCGCGTGTCCGACCTCATGGAAACAAGCCGCACTATCATGGAGGACAGGCGGTTGAACCTCTTCCTGCTGGAATTGTCGTTCGCCGGGTGGTGGCTGCCAATGATCCTCGTCTGCGCGGCGGTGTTCTTGCTGGTGGGCTACAACGCCTATGTCGTCTGCGTCTTCCTGCTGCCGGTGTTCGTGCGGGCGTACATGGTCACCGCGCGCGCCGCTTTTGTGGATGATTGGGTCGGCAACCTCGTTTCCTCGGCGGATGACACTGCATCCATCACCCCAAAGTCCATATAAAAGGAGAAATGCTTATGCGTACCTCGAAAGAATATCGTCAAACCGCTTGGTCTGCCATCAAGCCTGTTCTGCCCATAATGCTGCTGATTTTCCTCGTGGCGAGCCTTCCGCAGCTTATCTTCATGTTTATCCAAACTGCCTTCGGGCTAATGCCGCCGATGGATACGGACTTGCTTCTCAGCGACCCGGATGCTTTTGTGGCGGCTTACAGCGCCTTCATGTCGTCGAGCAAGGGGATCACTTATTCGCTGCTGAACCTGCTGTTTACGCTGATGACCATTCCGCTGACGCTGGGCACTATCGGCGCGGCACAGCGTATTCTCCGCGGCGAGGGCGTGCTGGTGCGCCATTCGCTGGCGTATATTCCCTATACCTTCCGCGCGATTTGGCTGCAGATCTGCACGACGTTCTACGCCTTCTGGCCGATGCTGCTGGCGTATGTGGTGGCGATTCCAGTGCTGCTGACCGTGTCGTCGCCCGATATCATGCTGCTCACCGCCATTCTGTTTTTCATCGCGGTGATTGCGACGCTGGTGTTCGCCATTATGCGCACCTACTTAATGGTAGCCTCCGACTACCTGCTGGCACGCAACCCGAACACGAGCGTCTCGGAGATTATGCGCACCAGCCGCACCATCATGAAGGGCAACCGCATGAATTTCTTCCTGCTGGAATTATCTTTCATCGGTTGGAGTCTGCTGATTGCCGTGCTTGATTCGGCCGTGCTGACGATGGCGGGCTACACGCTTGCAAACGTCTGCTCCATGCTGCTGTCGCTGTTCCTTGGCGTGTACATGACCACCGCTAAGGCAGCGTTTATCAACGATTTGACCGCCGCCGCGCCTTCGGATAACGCAAGCGGCAAAATGACGGAATAAAATTTGCATCATGCAAGTCATTTTCCCCGGCATCGCGAGGTGTCGGGGATATTTTTTTTTGCATTTTGCAGGAAAGCCGCAATTTTATGCATTTTTATCGTTTTTCCTATTGCATTTTCGATGTAAACAGGATATAATTAACTTGTTGTGAGCATTCACGCACCATCCGCCGCATCCCTTTCAATGAGGAAACGGATGAAAAAGCACTGCGGATTGCATTTCATATCACTTGTTATTGCAGGAGGTAATCCTTATGGCGCTTACGATTTCTCACCGTTGTCAGAATATCGCTCCCTCCCCGACGCTGGCAATTGACGCGCGGGCGAAGGAAATGAAGGCTGCGGGCGTGGACGTCATCGGCTTCGGCGCGGGCGAACCCGACTTTCCGACCCCCGCATACATCTGCGACGCCGCGAAAGAGGCGCTGGACAAGGGCATGACCCGCTATACCCCCGCTGCCGGCACGGTTGCGCTGCGTCAGGCGATCTGCGACAAGCTGGAGCGTGACAACCATCTGCATTATACGCCGTCGGACATTATCGTTTCCTCCGGCGCGAAGCACAGTCTGTACACCATCTTCCAGTGCATCCTCGACCCCGGCGACGAAGTGCTGATTCCCACGCCCTGCTGGGTGTCATACCCGGAAATGGTGCGCATGGCGGGTGGCGTGCCGGTGTTCATCCCGTCGGATGAGCGCAATAACTTCATCCCCACCAGCCACGATATCGCCGCGCGCGTCACCCGCCGTACCAAGGCGATTATCCTCACCAGCCCGTCGAACCCGAACGGCTCCGTCTGGTCACGGGAGCAGCTGCAATTCGTTGCTGACCTCGCCGTCAGCCACCCGTTCTACGTCGTCAGCGACGAGATCTACGAGAAGCTGATTTACGACGGGCAGAAGCACGTTTCTATCGCCGAACTGGGCGAAGCTATCAAGAACCAGACGTTCGTGGTCAACGGCATGTCCAAGGCATATGCCATGACCGGCTGGCGCATCGGCTACGTCGCGGGCCCGCGCGTCGAGATTTGCGCCATGACAAGTTTCCAGTCCCACGCGACATCCAACGCGAACTCCATCGCGCAGTACGCCGCGATGAAAGCATTGCAGGGCGATCCGCAGTGCGTGACGGACATGGTGGCGCAGTTTGAGGCGCGCCGCAACGCAATGGTGGAGAAAATCAACAGCATTCCGGGCTTGAGCTGCATGAAGCCGCAGGGTGCGTTCTACATTATGCTGAACATCACGGGCGTGATGGGCAAGACGTACAATGGGCGCGTTATTGACAGCAGCCAGACATTCGCGGAGCTGCTGCTGGCGGACAAGCACGTCGCCGTCGTGCCGGGCAATGCCTTTGAGGCAGAGGGCTTCTGCCGTTTGAGCTACGCTGTGGCAATGGAAAGCTGCATGGAGGGTCTGCGCCGCATCGAGGAGTTTGTCAGCGAATTGAAATAATCCATGCCGCAACGACGCGACAGTAAACCGAAAGGCAATACGTTCGCGTACTGCCTTTCTTTGCTATTACCTATTGTATTTATGAAGAAGGAGGCGCATTTCCATGCTCGAATTTGACAAGAAATCGAACCTGCTGATGACCAACCGCTATCAGTACAGCCTGCAAGATGTCGCAGAGCCGAACCTTTATCGCGAACTGTACGACTATGAATCCATCCCGAAGGTTGCATTCAACATGCGCCATGTGCCGGAAAACATGCCGGACGAAATCTGGATGACCGATACCACCTTCCGTGACGGTCAGCAGTCTGTCAGCCCGTTCACGGTCGAGCAGATTGTCCACCTGTATTCGCTGATGCACCGTCTGGGCGGCCCGAAGGGATTGATTCGCCAGTCCGAATTCTTTCTGTACACCGACAAGGACAAGAAGGCGCTCCATGCCTGCCAAGACCTCGGCTACGATTTTCCCGAAATCACGACGTGGATTCGTGCCAACGAGAAGGACTTCGAGCTGGTCAAGCAGGCAGGCGTGAAGGAGACAGGCATCCTCGTCTCCTGCTCGGATTACCACATTTTCAAGAAGATGCACCTGACACGCAAACAGGCGATGGACAAGTATCTGGGCATCGTCAAGGCTGCACTTGACCGCGGCATCCGCCCGCGCTGCCACTTCGAGGACATCACCCGTGCTGATTTCTACGGCTTCGTCCTTCCCTTCGCCGAAGAATTGATGTACCTGTCCGAGGAATCCGGGCTGCCGATTAAGATTCGCGCCTGCGACACGATGGGCTACGGCGTGCATTACTACGGCGCTGCCTTGCCGCGTTCCGTCCCCGGCATCATCTACGGTCTGCACCACTACGCGCGCGTGCCGTCGGAACAGCTGGAATGGCACGGCCACAACGACTTCTACAAGGTCGTCAGCAACGCGGGTACGGCGTGGATGTACGGCTGCTCGTCGGTCAACTGCTCGCTGCTGGGCATCGGCGAACGCACGGGCAACTGCCCGCTGGAAGCCATGGCGATTGAGTACGCCTCCCTGCGCGGCACGCTCGACGGCATGGACTTGACCGCCGTGACCGAAATCGCCGAGTACATGGAGCGCGAAATCGGCATCGAAATCAGCCCGCGTCAGCCGTTTGTCGGCCGCCACTTCAACGTCACCCGCGCGGGCATCCATGCCGACGGTCTGCTGAAGGACGAGGAAATCTACAACATTTTCGACACGGCGAAGATTCTGAACCGCCCGGCGCTTGTCGCGGTGGATGCAACCTCCGGCACGGCGGGCGTGGCGCACTGGCTGAACAGCTACTTCCGCCTGAAGGGCAACGAGGTCATTCCGAAGACCGACCCGCTGGTCACGACACTGCGCGACTTGGTCGCCGAACTGTACGCGCAGGGCCGCAACACGGTCATGGGCGACGAAGAATTGGAGATTATGGTGCGCACGATTGACACGGAGCGGTATGAGCATCTGCTGTTCCATAAGAGCCACTGAAAAAAATGGAGCCGGACGAGTGATGTCCGACTCCATTTTTTGTGCTTTTTTATATAGTCACTTTTCTTATGTTTCCTGCGTTTGGCGTGCAATGTCGTCGCGAATGAGTTGTTTTACATAGCCCTGCACATTCTTGATATCTGCAAGATGCGCAAGAATGTCCGCATCGGTGTGATAATTTAGCTTAAGACCAATATTCTTGGTATTTTGTCTATCCCATTGCATCTTGTATTTCTTATGATCAAAAGCTTTCTTGTTTGTGTTTTCCACGGACTTTGTACTCCTTTCAGCGTGTGACACAGAAGTTTTCCATGCTTCCAATACTGACACCATCGTTGGCAACAAGCTTTATGCTTGGCGTTACCCCTTCGGCATCAGCCTCTCCATCAGCCTCAACCCCATCTCCGTCCGGAAAATCTTCTCCCGTCCGCACTGAATCGTGTCCGCCTTCATCCCCTCCTCAATCATATTGACGAGGAAGTCCGCTTCCAGCAGAATCCGCCAGTCCAGCGCATCCACGCCGTCAAGCGTGTGATGGTGTGCAATCAGGAAGCATACCCGTTCCGTCACATCCGGCGCGAAGCCGAGCGAATCCAGCATCTTCTGGGCTTCGGGCGGGCCGAGGCGCTCTTGCAGCTTGCCGCCGCACTGCCCGTACAGGCGCTCTGCTTCGCGGATGCCAATGTCATGCGTCAGGGCAGCTGCTTCCAGCAGGAACAGCGTGTCCGCGTCCAGCTGCTCCGCAAGCCCGATTTGCCGCACATAGGCGTGCACCTTCACGAAGTGGTTGATGCGCGCCGGGTCACCCGCGTAATAGTCGGTCATGGCGGAAAAGAGGGCGAAGAGCTGCTGCGTCTGCTGCGCGGAATAGACGGCGATGCTCATGCGTTTTCCTCCAAGGACTTGCGCCCCTCGTCAATCGCCGCCTGCACCATGTCCGGCGCGGGCGCGCCCGGAATCCGCCGCTTCTCGACGCAGGAGAGCATCGACAGGTCGTCAAACACATCCGCCTCAAACGCCGGATGGAACTGTTTGAGTTCCTCCAGCGACAAATCCAGCAGCGCCTTGTTTTCATTCAGGCAATGCGCCACCAGCCGCCCAACGACCGCGTGCGCATCCCGGAACGGCACGCCGCGCTTGACCAAATAATCCGCACAGTCCGTCGCGTTCGTGAAGCCGCCGGACGCGCCCTTCTCCATCACGTCCTTGCGGAAAGTGACGGTGCGCAGCATCGCGGTGAACACGGTCAGCCCCTTCACAAGCGTGTCGCGCGCATCAAAAAACGCTTCCTTATCCTCCTGCATATCCTTGTTGTACGCCAGCGGCAGCCCCTTCATCGTCGTCAGCAGCCCCATTAAATCGCCATAGACGCGCCCGGTCTTTCCGCGAATCAGCTCCGCGACATCGGGGTTCTTCTTCTGCGGCATGATGGACGACCCCGTCGCAAAGGCGTCATCCATCTCAACAAAGCGGAACTCATTCGTGTTCCACAAAATCAGCTCCTCGCAGAAGCGCGAGAGGTGCATCATGCAGATTGACGCCGCCGAAAGGTATTCTAATAGGAAATCGCGGTCGGACACGCCATCGAGGCTGTTCATGCTGATGCGGGAGAAGCCCAGCAGTTCCGCCACGCGCTCGCGATTGAGCGGATAGGTCGTGCCCGCCAGCGCACCGCTGCCCAGCGGCATCACATCCGCCGCGTCGTAGGCGTGGGCGAAGCGGTCGAGGTCGCGCCGAAACATCTGGAAATACGCCATCATGTGGTGCGCCAAGGTGATGGGCTGCGCCTTTTGCAGATGGGTGTAGCCGGGCATGATGGTGTGCAGGTTGTCCTGCGCGATGTCCAGCAGGACGCTGAGCAGCTCGCGGAGCATCTCTTGCGTCTCCTGACAGGCAAGTTTGGCGTACATGCGGCAGTCCAGCGCCACCTGATCGTTGCGGCTGCGCCCGGTGTGCAGGCGTTTGCCCGCTTCGCCGATGCGTTCAGTCAGCAGCGCTTCCACGTTCATGTGGATGTCCTCCGCGTCCACCATCCAGTGGACTTTGCCCGCCTTCACGTCCATCAAAATCCCGCGCAGGCCTTCGACAATCTTGTCCGCGTCCGCCTGCGGGATAATGCCCTGTTCGCCCAGCATCGTCGCGTGGGCAATCGAGCCGGTAATATCCTGCTCCGCCAGCCGCTGATCAAAAGAAATGCTGGAATGGAAATCGTCCACCAGCCCGTCGGTTGCCTTGCTGAAGCGTCCTCCCCAGAGTTTCATTGCGTTCCTCCTGATGCGCGGGCAAGTCAACCGTCCGCGCGAAAAATTTCGGTTCAAAAATATTGTACCGTGTTTCCCGGCGCGTGTAAAGTCCCGCGCGTGTATTTTCTGCGCACTTATAGCAACTTTGGATGCTGTTTCACTGACATTTTCGTAATTTTCGACAATTTTCGTTAGGAATCCATTTCCTTTTCCATTGACTTTTTGGTACGAAAACGTTATAATAATAGCAATAGTGCGTAATGTCTGCTGGAAACACGCACAAAATTCTCGCAAAACAAAGGAGGAGTTTTCCCATGAAGCGTCTTTCCCGTCTGACCGCGCTGCTGCTCACGCTTGCCATGCTGCTGAGCCTGGTCAGCATTGCGCACGCGGAAGAAAAGCAGTCCGCCACCGCGTGGCTGCTGTACTTCGCGTCGAACCACGAAACCGATTCCTCGAAATTCCCGTGGTGGCCGCAACATAAGTCTGCTGACCAGCCCTCGTCCGAAACGGGCGTGGAAGCCACGAACGCCGAAGTCACCGGTCCCGGCATGTACACGGTCGGGCTCAAGTTCAACTGGCAGAAAGCGGAGGGCGCGATTCAGTTCAACCTCGTGCTGGACAACGCGGAGAGCCTCTTCCCCGGCTATTATGTGAAGATTACGGACATCCGCGTCAACGGCAAGTCCATTGACCACAAGCCGAACCTCTACGGCACCTTCCACGACGACCCGAACGCAGGCTTTGCGCCGATTTACAACAACTACTGGGACAAGAACTTCTCCCCGGATTCCACCGGCCCGGACGGTCTGCGCGCCTTTGACAGTGCGGACGAAGCGACCTACGAAATCATCAACCCCGACGACATCGTTGCGGGCGACACGATTGAGGTGGACTTCATCGTTGCGGCGAACGCGGGCGAAATGCCGGAAGACATCGGCGAAAAGCCCGGTAAGCTGACCTCTCTGGTTGCGCCGCCGCCGGTGCTGGAGGACGGCGCGGAAGCGTGGCTGTTCTATCAGTCCGGCAGCTGGTGGCCTGCCAACACGAAGCCCGAAGGCGACAGCGCAGGTCATGCCAGCAGCACAACGGCAAAAATTACCAGCGACGGGTATTATACCGCCAGCCTGTCCTTTGACCGCGATGGCTGGTCGTCTCCTGTGAACGGCGCGAAAAAGCTGCTGCTGGTCGTCTCTGACGGCACGAAGAAGCTTCCGAACAGCTACCTCAAGATTACCGACATCCGCGTCAACGGCAAGTCCATTAACTTCACAGACGTCGGCTTCGGCGCGCACTACGGCGACCAGTACATCCAGGCGACGGACGATTACTCTATCATTTATGACGACTGGATGGTGGAAAACAACTCCGCGCCGTGGAATCACAAGGACTGGAACGGCAATGTGACCGACAATGTTTCCGCCATCAATCCCGATGACATCAAGAATGGCATGACCATCGACGTAGACTTCTTCATCACCAGCACCGCCGGCAAGGCGCCCGCGAAGGACACCAGCAGCGACCCCGTCTGGTTCCCGAACAACACGGCTTCTCTGGCAGGTCTGACGCTGAAGGATCTGGGCATTGCCGACGACTGGCACGCCATCGTTCCCGTTGACCTGAGCAAGACCGGCTGGCAGACTTTCCCGCTGCTGGCGGCGAACTTCAAGCAGGTTGGCACGGCGTATGTCGCGGTGAACAACGGCTCTGTGACCGTCACCTGCGAGTACAACGGCTTCTATGTGTTTGAGAAGAGCCAGTGCATCAAGTGGTTCACGAGCCTCGACCAGATTTCCAAGGCGGAACTGTTGGATATCTCGAACGGTCTTGCCTGCGGCAGCGTTGTGAGCATCGCGGACGATCTGGGCGGCGCACAGATGGCGTACCTGTCCATCAACAACAAGATCACTTGGCGCAATCCGGTCGATGATTTCGGCAACAGCTTGCCGGACTACTGGAAGAACCTTCCCCAGTGGAAGGAATACCGCGCGAATCTGATGGAAATGATTAACGCGGCGAACGCGGAATAATTCTGCCTCCCCTGCCCCTTCTGGCGAAAGTCAGAAGGGGCTTTTCGTTTGTCTGCGGATTGGCTGGCGGGAGAGCATACGAATCCTTCTGCACCAAAAGGACCGTCAACTTTTCGCACACTGCGACCAGTCAACGGTCTAATGTTCAGTACAGCAACCTAAAATTTACAGATTGAAAGTTTTCTTAATCAATTTTGCGACTTCATCAGGTTCTATATCAGAATTATCAATCCTCAGGTAGTTATCAAAAGGAATCTCGCCTTCATAACTAACACACCGATGGTTTTTGTCGTCATTGATTAAGCGCTGATTGGAAGCCTCGATATCTCTTTTGGACGCTTTATTTTTTAGTCTGTTTTCAGAAATATTCCTTTTCAGTCTTATCTCCTGCGGCGCAATCAGTTCAACATAATAGAAGTCCGTCCCGTATGGTTCAAAGATGCCTTTGACATGCTCCAGATACGCCCATTCTGATGGCAGATTGAAATCCATCATCATTGTAAAAATCATCCCATCATTATCGGAAGCTGCATAGTTCTTGAAAATAACGTCGCGGATTTCTGCGATTGTCTTGCCCTCGTATCGACCGAAAATCTCTATCACTGGTTCGATGGTCATGTGATTGTGAAAGAGCCTTAAATCCGTTATTTTCATCAATTCCTGACCAACTGTCATTTTCCCAACAGCTGCATCGCCAATGATAAACAATAGTTTCATAAAGCACCTCAACAAATTCTGTGCAGATTCTAAGGTAACACCGCGCAAATGAGGTGGTCGGCTGGCGAATGGATTTTTCGTCAGATGCAAATGCAAATTTCGAAGGTTTACTGGATGTAAATCGAGAAATTTGCATGCCGCAGATAGCGGAAAAGACATCGCCAGACGCGCCGCCGAATTGTGCGGTGGTGCCCTAATACTCCCCTGCTTCGCCGTTGAGAATCGCATCTGTCAGCGTTCCCAGCAATCCACTATCTTCCATCGCGTCCATTGCGCCCTGCACAAGTTCCGCCGGAAGTGCAGCAAGCCACTGCGTCACCTTCCGCACCATCGGCTTTCCAATCCGCCCCATCAGCTCCGCCAATGCCGGGCCATCCACCGACAGCACATTCGTGCCCTGCACATCCTCCGGCGCATACTTCACCGTGCCATCTGCCACCTGAATCACCTTGACCGTCAGCGTCATCATCGTGGCGCTATGGTCGGGCTGAATCCGGCGGATGGTGATGGTGTCGCCCTGCGCCTCGCCCTCAAAGGCAAGGTGGATGCCGTCGTCGCCCGTCATCATGCCGTCCGCGTCGATTTGCGCGTAGAACGGCAGCGTGACGGGATAGCTTACAGGCAGGGAGAACGAAACCTGCGCATTCAGCACGTCCGATTGCAGGGAGAGCGCACCTGTGAAGAGCAGCGCATCCCGGCGGAGCGTCGCTGAAAAGTCCACCAAATCAGGCAAATGCAGCGAAACAACCTGCGTGCCGTCCGCCTCCGCGTACGAAAAGACGGTCTCCTCGCCGTTTTGCCAGCTGACGCCGTTTTCGGTGTGTTCGATGCTCAAGCCATCCGGGAAGTTCGCTTCGACGTACTCCGGCAAGGTCGCCAGCGCGTCAAAAATATCCGCATCCGTGCCGCTTTCCAAGCCGAACGCTTCAATATAATAATACAGCGCCCTGTCATCTTCGGACAGGCGGGCGATTTCTTCCGCGCAGGCTATCAGCGCCGTGTTTTCCAGCCGACCATCGTTTTCCTGTACCGTCAAATCGGCAATCGCCTGCCGGATACCCGCCCATGCGCTGGTGTGCGCGTAGGGGGACAGCCACAGGAACACCCGCTGCAAGGGCAAGTCGAGGTGATTGTACGCCTTGATGGCAAATTCCAGCCACGCCAGCTGATTGACCATCAGCGTTTCGCCGCCAAGGTCAGTCGCCTGAATCCCCCAGTGGCTGTCCAGACCGAAGAAGCGGATGCGGGTCGCGGTTTTTTCCGGCGCGTTCGTCAGGCCAAGGTCAATGCGCGCGTCAAAGCTGCCATCCGACGCCACCACGTCGCCCTCCACCGTCAGCAGGCGGAAGAGCGATTTCAGCCCCTGCGCCAGCTTGCGCTCCTGTGCGGGGTACTGCACAGGGTCGATGTCCGCGCTCAGGCGGAACGTGACGCGTTCGCCCAGCGCCGTGGACAGCACGAGCACCGCCGCCAGCGCTGCCGCCGCCAGCCGCCGCATCAGCCCCATAGCAACGCCAGCGCCGGAACAATCTGCTTTTTCCGGCTGACAACTTTCGGAAGCCACACATGGTGACTGGAGGTGTCCTCATTGAGGTTAAACGCCTGTCGCACCGCGTCGTCGCCGCCAAGGAAAACTAACTCCGTGCCACAGCGCAAGACGTCGGTCAGCATCATGAGGAACATATCGTAGCCCTTATTGTCCTTGATTTTCTGCATTTCGGGCAGAATTTCCGGCAGACGCTCCAGCATTCGGTCAGTGTCAAGGCAAGTAATCTGGCAGATGCCGAGGTTGTGCCCCGCGATGTGGAATTCCTTGAAGTCGGTATTCAGCAGCTGTTCAACGGGCTTGTCCGCGCCGCTGCCGGCGGAGAACATCTCGCGGCCGAGCGTCTCCAAATCAATCCCTGCGATTCGCGCCAGACGGTCCGCCATGCGGCGGTCGCGCGGCGTGCACGTCGGGGACTTGAACATGACCGTATCGGACAAAATCGCCGCCGCCATCAGCCCTGCCATCTTCTCAGAGGGCTGCAAGCCGCGCTCTTGGAACATCGTCGCGACAATCGTCGTTGTCGAGCCGACAGGCTCATTGCGCATGAACACCGGCGCGCCCGTCTGAATATCCGCCAGCCGGTGATGGTCGATAATCGCGATAATATCCGCCTGTTCCAGACCGGGGATGGACTGGCTCTTCTCGTTGTGATCAACCAGCACAACGCGCTTGCGCCGCGGCCGCAGCAGATGATAGCGGCTCAGCGTGCCGACGACCTTCTCGTTTTCGTCCAGCACAGGATAGGAGCGGTAGCGGCTTTGCAGCACCGTCTCGCGCACGTCGTCGATGAAGTCGTTGAGGTGAAACAGCACGACCCCCGTATGCTGGGCAATGCGCTGCACGGGAATTGCCTGATAAATCATCCTTGCCGCGCGGTAAGCGTCGCAGGGCGTGGCGATAATGCACGTCTTGCTGGACAGACCGAGGTACTTTTCCGACAGCGAGCCTTGGCAGATAATGACGCACGATGCGCCGATTTCCAGCGCCTTGTCCACCACGTCCTTCTGCTGCCCGCAGATGACGATGCTGCCGCTGTTGACGCCCTTCAGGCACTCGCCGGGTGTCGGCAGGGCAATCACGACTTCGCCGGAAATGGTGTCGAACGTATCCTCTTCGTTGTTGATGATATGCCCTTCGAGCGCGGACAGAAGGTTGAAAATCGGCACGTCGCGGACTTCGGGCTTCGTGATGCTCTCCATGTCCTTTTCGGCAATGCCGCCCGCGGTCAGCATCCCGTAGAGCGTGCCATCCTCATTCGTGACCGGCACAGCAGACAGATTTTCATCCTCGCGCAGCACTGCCCACGCGTGACTGATCGGGACACTTGTGCCGAGCGTCGGCGGACGGTCGTAGTCAATATCGCGTACCTGTGTGCGGACATTGGTGAGCAGCGTCGGCGCCTGAAAGCCGAAGCGGTCGAGCAGGAACTGCGTCTCGTCGTTCGGCGCGCCCTGCATGGCAGCGACATAGGCATTGTCGCCCAGCGCATTATGCAGCGCCGCAAACGCCATGGCGGACACCACGGAATCGGTATCGGGATTGCGGTGGCCGCAGACATAAATCGGATCCATCTATGTATTCTCCTTTCACGGGGGAAAGCTGTCGTCAAAAGCACTTTCTGCCCTTACCAGTCCAAATCGTCATCTTCCTCGTTGTCATCCACGACTCCCGCCCAAGCATTGGGGTCGGTGTAGAGGCGCAGGCGATACTCATCGTTCAGCGCTTTCTGCGTGTCGATGTTTGCAATGCCCAGCGTTTTCAAGCCCTTCTTGCCCTGATACGCCTTCACTGCCTCCACCGTCGCCGCACCATAGACGCCGTCCACCTTGTCCTCCGCCAGATAGCCCAGATACGACAGCTTCTCCTGTAATTCGCGCACCTTCTGCCCACTGTTGCCGCTGCGCATCGTCCAGTCGGCGACATCATGCACCGTGCCGTAACCCAGAATCCGGTTGTACGTCAAGGCGTACTCCGCGCGCTTAACCGCAACGGGTGTGTTTCCCTCGATGACGTGCACGGTGATGTTCCCCATTGCGTCTTGTGAGCAGTATTCCACCATGGCGACGTGGTCGGTATCCGTGCTGCTCGTCCAAGTGAAGAACACCCAGTCGCCGGGCTGCGGGATGTACGTTCCGGTGGTGATGTAGGTGTCGTCGTCCTTCATCCACTGGTAGCCCCAGTTCGCCAGATTTCCGTTGCGGGTGACATACCGCCCCTGCCGGATGAACCAGTCGCGCCCAACGTTCTGTCCGGAATACATGGGGTAGACATTGCGGAGCAGTTCCGTGCCGTGCTGCTGATCCACCTGATCGACGCACCAGCACAGGAACTCAGCGCACCACTGCGCGTAGGCATCGCCCGCCCATTCGCCGTACTTGGAGTACCCGTGCGGCCCTTCCTTGTATCCGATTTCGCCGCGCGCCACGTCCAGCAGCCACTGCACATAGTCCGGCACATGCCAGAGCGGTTCAAGCACCGTGTCCTCCGCCTTCGCGCAGGGCAGCAGCAGCCCCGCCGTCAGCAGCAGGGTCAGCATCAGCGACAGCAAGCGTTTCATTGGGTGATTTCTCCTTTCAAGCGGAAGAGGTAACAAGTTAATATTCGACCTTGACGAGCGAAATTCCTGCTGATTCGCCGGATTTCCCGCTTTTCCCATCCGATTTCATCAAAAAAGAGGCGATTGCTCGCCCCTTTGTGTGTATATTGCCTTATTCCTCATCATACGCCCGGTAAATCAGCATACACAGCGCACCGTCGCCGCTGGTGTGCGCTTCGACGCGAATCGGGAAGTCGTAGTCGTTGCGCCAGCGAAGGTTCTGCGTTTTGTTGCCGACCGCCGCGTCCACGCCGTGCGGCAGGTACGGTGCGGCATTCTCGCCATGTGCACGGCGATAGAGGATGTTGATTCCCGGCAGCTGGAGCAGCGCGTTGTACAGCGTCGAGGACACCTGACAGGTGCCGCCGCCGTAGCTGGTCGTGGTCGTGCCGTCAGAGAGCGCGCCGGCGGGCAAATAGCCCTTTCCCTTGTTGTATGGTCCCATGATCTTGTTGCCGTCAAAGATGTCGCCCGGCTGGTAAATACCCGAAATCAGCTCGCTTCCGCGGGCAATATTGAAGATGCGGTTATGGTTTTTTTCCGTGTCCACCATCTTATAATACGAGGTGTACGCTGCAATCGGGGTATCCTCGCGCAGGGGATTATCCGTCGGGGACACCGGCGTCAAGTCCGTCAGCTGATCAAGATTGATATAGCCATAGCTGCGCATATAGTTGACAACCGCCCAGCCGTCATACATGCACCAGATGGAAATCGTCGTGCCGGGATTCAGCACCACCCAGCTTTCGTCCTGATCGCTCATGGACTTGCGGACGTAGCAATTCGTGGCGGTCTTGGCGACATAGGCGTGCTTCTGCGTTCCGTATGGCGGCGTCGTGGAAGAATCCACCGGCGTCACACTGAAAATGCGGTGGCGTTTGACATACGCAAGCTTCCCCTGATAGCGCATGATGACCCACGTCGGGTCAATATACAGCACTTCGCCGCGCGCGGAAGCGTCGCCCACGCGGAAAACACGCTCGCTCTTAATATCACGTTCCACATAGCCGCTGGTATACGCGGTCATGCGGGCGGTATAGAGCGCCGGAGAATTGCTGTCAAAATCCGACAGCACTTTATCCGGATACACAGCTCCTACTACCGGAACAACTGCATCCTCGTTAAACTCCGAGTCGTCCACTTCCTCATACAGCTCATCTTCCGCCAGCGCCATCCCGGTCAGCGCAATGCACAGCATCAGCAAAAGGGCCATCAGACGTTTCATCTGTTATCCTCCCCTGTCGAAACAGTTTCCGCTTCTCATTATACCATTCCTTTGGCAGACAGGCAAGGGGGCGGATGCAGAATTTACAAGTTTGGCGTATATTCTGACGCTTTTATGCGATTTTCGGATATTTTCCCTTTCTCCCGCCCCTTATTCACCACGCTCCTGATAAACCATCTCAAAGTAGCGGTTCGCTTCCTGCGTAAACGCCTCCACCGTCAAATTCCCCGTCGACAGGCGCTCCACCAATTTCTTTAAATCCGCCGTGAAGTAATTTTCCTCCGGCACGACGATATTCCCCGCAACCTGCTTCCACGCGGCAATGTCCTCCGCATCAATCGTGTAGCGGTACTTCTCCGCTTCCGCCTTGCTTGCGCGAAGCTCCGACAGCTGCTCTTTGACTTCCGCCGTCTGCTCCTGCGTCTCCAAGGATGCAATCTGCGCCGCCAGTTCCGCAATCTGCTGTTCCTGATAGGTGTTCGGCAGCGGGTCGGTCATGTCCGCGAAGATGCGGTACTGCGTTTCATCGTAGACGTTCTGCGCGCAGTATTCCAGATAGCAGATGGCTTCCTCCTTGTGCTGGGAATACGGGTTCACCACCAGCACATAGACCGATGCCGGAATCGCGGCGGGCGACGATTCGCCAACCTTCATCGGCATGTGGCAATCCGTCGTGATCGGCATGGAGACGTCCATTTCGTAGAGCGAATACCCGTCCTCGTTCTGCGGGAAAGCGTCTTCATCCTCCGGGACGTTCGCCACGATGTAGGTCAGCAGCTCCTGCAATTCGGCGTTGTTCAGCGTGATGCGATTGCCGAGCAGCTGCTGCTCGTTCAGGTAGCGCTCGATACTCATGTTCAGCATATTCAAGCGACTGTAACCGGGGTAGCCGAGGGGTGCCATGCCTTCATCCGCGAAAACGCCCTCATCCGCCAGCTGGGTAATTTGCTGGAACATCTCCAGCAGCGTATTCGCAAAAGTCATGCCGTTCTGCTCCAGCACATCCATTGCCGCATCAGGCAGATATGTTTCAACCGTCTCATACCAGCCGATAATTTTGCCGTCATCGGTCGTGAGACCCTTCTGCAAACCGGGATAGAGGCGGCTGACCTGCTTGGAGAGGATTGCACTGCTGCACAGGTCGGTGAAGTAGCCCTTGGTTTTCAGCAGCTTCAAACTCACCGTATCAAACGGCGTGATGCAGAGGATATCCACATCGCTGTTTTTCGTGTTGAGGATATCGGCGGTCGTCAGATCATAGACGCTGCGGAAGGTCACGCCGTTCTGCAGCATGTAGTCAGCCGCGTTGTGCGCTTCCGTCTGGCTCAGGACAAGCGTCACGGATGTCTCGGAGACAATACGGCTGCTCATCAGCAGCGTACCGTTGGCGAGCAGTACGTCATCATCCGTCACCAGCAGGATGCTGTCCATTGTCGTCAGCGGGGACGCGATGCACGTCATGGTTTCCAGCGTTTCGCCGCTGTACAGCCCGCGCACATTGTCGTCATACATCAGGGCGTAATAGCGCCCGTTCACATAGCGCAAATCGTCCGCCGTCCAAAGCGGCACGGTCTTCGATGTGTACGTTTCTTTGCCGACTTTGCCCGTCGCGGGGTCAAAGGTGTGCAGCGTCAGCGTCTGCTTGTCATAGTCCCCTTCGGGATTGCAGAGCGTATCGCCGCGGAGGAACAGCTTCACCTCGCTCCACTCTTCATCGGTGAAACTGCCAATTTGCCGCACTTCGCTCGTTTCCAGATTCTCGTAAATCAGCTGCTGCGGCTTGCCCTCCACGCGCAGGGTAAGGTAGATTGCCTTGTCGGACACCAGCAAATCGCCGACACCCGCGTTTTCGTCATCCAACGCTTCGCGCACATCCCAGCGCGACGTCAGTTCCCACGCGTTGTCCGCATTCAGCGTGTACGTCACGAGCTGCTCCTGCCAGTTGTCATCGTACCCGATGCCGGTTAGCGTCAGCTGCCCTTCCGCGTCGCACCGCAGCACCTGATGCGACACACTGTTTGGCACATCCGCCAGCTTCTCCGCATCTCCGCCTGTCAGCGGCACGCGGTACAGCCCGCCATAAGTCGCAAGCAGCAGATTGTCCCCCTCCTGCAAGGGCGTCGTATCGCTCACATACGCCCCGTCCGGCAGCTCACAGCGGAAATCCTCCGCCATTGCCGCGCCGCAGAGCAGCACCAGCATCGCCAAACACACGCACAAGATTTTCTTCATGCCTTTTGTCTCCTTTCACTGCGTCCCAGATGAAGCCATGCACTTTCCGGAGGTGCTTCATCCATTAGACGCGCATCAGGTGCAATCGGTTGCGCAAAAACGAATTTTTTCAGCTTTTGATTATTCCCCTTCCGCCACGCGCTGCATCACGAAATCCAGCTCCGACTCTTGGTATGCCGTGACGAACAGCAGCCGCCCGTCCGTCAGCATCCCCACCTCAAAGAGAGTGATGTTCTCTCCTGTCTGCACCCGCACGCCGTGCAGACCGTTGCCGTAATCCGTCAGCGGCAGCAGATTGCCGTCCAGCAATGTGCTGCCAAGCAGGTTATGCACCGTCAGGTTTTCGCCCATGATGCCGATGGTGCATTCGCTGTCCAGCCGCGCCATATCAACCAATCTGTCGTTCAGGATGATGCTCTCGGCGTACCACTCGCCCGCGAAATCCGCCAGCGGGGCGTCCGTGTCAATCAGCAGAACGCTCCGCTGTGCAAGCTGATAGGCGGTATCGCCGTATTCCAGCATCAAGCCATTTACGCCCACATCGATGATGGTCTCGCTGCCTGCGTCGCTCGTCAGCACGATTTCGTTCTCCGTGCGCCACGCCCATGTGCCGATGGTCACATCCGCATTGATTGCCAGATTGTACGTTCCGTCTGCTTCCAGCTGTACCACCAGAATCACCGTGCCCTCGGCATCCAAGGGCGCATACCAGAAGCCCGTCACGTCCGGCGTTTCCGCAAAGGCAGCGCCGCAGAGCAGCAAAAGTGTCATCAGGATTGCAAGCAGTTTCTTCATGGTGTATCTTCTCCTTTTTCCGCTGAATTGTGCGGTGTTGCCTTAGTTTTCCGGGTGCTTCATGATGTAATAGACATACAGTTCTTCCGTATCCTCGCCTTCGCCGAGCGTGATGACCTCCAAGAACAGCAGCCGTCCGTCTTCCAGCAGCGCAAATTCCATCGGATTGCCCTCATACGCGCCCGACAGCACGCCGTCCGCGAACGTCAGCGGCGTTATGTCCTCCGGATTGTACTGGTTGCCCGGTGCGGTCAGATTGCGCAGTTCCGTACCGGAAATCGTCAGGCGGCGCGTCGTGCTGTTCACCGGGGCAGCGCACAGGCACAGCGACTGCACGAAATCCACGCACGACTCCCAATCGCCCTGCAAATCGTCGAGCGTCGCATCGTGGCGAACATCCGCCGCCAGCGCGTTCGCATCCGGCTCGCGCGTCATCAGGAACTGCACCGTCTCCGTGCCGCACAGCGTCGCCAGCAGACCCGCATCCGTCTTTTGCAGCGTCATCGGCGTGCTGCTGTGGCTGAGCCGCAGATTGCCGTCCGCGTCCTTCTCCCATGTGCCATAGCCGTGCCAGTCGGTGCTTTCCTCGTACTCCCCATTGTCCCGAAGCGTCAGCGTGATTTGTCTGCCGAACGCCGTGCCGTACCACGCTTCCACCGTCTCCGGTACTTTCGTGTAACCCATCCAAGATTCGTCGTTCCGCGGATTCGTCACCTTTTCGGATGTTTCCGTGACTTCCGGCGTTTCGGCTTCCTCCAGCGCAGTTTCCGCCGGGGTTTCCGCGCCCTCCGGGTGCGCCATGACGATGCTGACGTACAGTTCGCTTCGGTAATCGCCGTTGGTCATCATGACGCGGTCCGTGTACAGCAGCCGCCCGTCTTCCAGCAGCGCGAACCACATGGCTTCGCCATTCACGCCGAATTCGGTGTGCAGCACACCGTTCTCGAATGTCAGCGGAATCGTGCCGCCCTGCAAGTATTCCTGAATCGGCGTTTCATAGTACGTCAATTCTGTGCCGGAAATTGTCAGGCGTCGCGTCGCGCCGTCCATGCTCCCCGCCGGCAGACAGAGCGACTGCACGAAGCACGCGCGCGCTTCCCATTCGCCCTGCAAATCGTCGAGCGTCGCGTCATGGCGAATATCCGCCGCCAGCGACGCTGCATCCGGCTCGCGCGTCATCAGGAACTGCACCGTCTCCGTGCCGCACAGCGTCGCCAGCAGACCCGCGTCCGTCTTTTGCAGCGTCATCGGCGTATCGCTGTGGAGAAGCGTCAGATTGCCGTCCGCTTCCTTCTTCCACGTCCCGTAGGCGTGCCAGTCGCCGCACTGCTCGTAGCTGCCGTCCGACATCAGCGTCAGCGTCAGCACGCGCCCGAACACGTTACCGTACCACGTTTCGACCACTTCCGGAGTGACGGTTTCCGCCACGGTGGCGGTGGTCAGCATCAGCAAAATCGCCAGAAAAACGCTCGTCAGTCTCTTCATCGTTTGTTGCTCCTTTCTTCTACCAGTTCATACATGTCTTCGTGCAACAATAGCATCAAAGGTATAACAATTCTTTTCCAAAAACGCGCAAGGGCGGAAGACGTTCCCGTCCTCCGCCCCAATGGTGGTTATGATTCTGGTATTATTTTATTCCGCCGCAGCAGGTTCTGCGTCCTCCGTAACAGCTTCCATCAGGAAGTCCATCACGGTGTCGCCCATCGCCACTTCAAACAGCACCGTGCCGTCCTCCAGCATGGCAAGCGCGAACCTTTCCGATGTGTTTTCGTCCACCTGAAGCGTCACGCCGAGAATGCCGTCCGCAAATGTCAACGGTACCGCAATCTCCGCCAGCGCCGTCTGACCAACCAGATTCAGCAGGTACAGATTGCTGTCCTTCACTTCAATGATGCACTCCTGCCCCACCATGCTCATCGGCACGCTCATGCCGTTCATGATGACGCTCGTCGCCTGCCACTTGCCCTGCAGCTGTTCTTCTGTCGTTTCCGTGCTGATATTCAGTCCCTCGCTGTCCGCCGCAGGCGCTTCACGGGTGAAGTCAATCTTCATGCCATCCTGCTCGGTGCTCAGGCCCGTTTCGGTCACGGTCACAAGCCCTTCGCCTTCCGTTCCCTTGTCCATCACGAGGTTGCCGTCCTCATTCTTTTCCCAGACGCCTTCCTCCGAATCCATGCCCGCAATGTCCATCTTGTAGGTGCCGTCAGCGTTGATGGTCAGCGTCACCTGAATGCCAAGCAGCTCGCCATACCATTCGCCGGTCACATCCGCCGTTTCCGCGAACGCACCCACCATCATCGTCAGCGCCAGCAACAGCGCCAGAACCAAGGAAGTCAACCGTTTCATGTGCCTTTTCTCCTTATTTGGGGATTTTCCCCGTGTATTTTGCGGCATGCTTTTCCTCTCGAACGCCGCTTTCGATTGCGTATATTTTATCATTGTTTCCGTGATATGTCAATGGAGGGGAGGAATTTTACAACTGCTGTGATTAAAAAGGGATTGAAACGATGTTATCCACCGCTTTTGCACATGGTTATCCACAAGGTTATGCACTTTCTGTGGATAATCCGTGCGAAAAATCCCCCTCCACGTCTCCGCATGAGGCATGAAGGGGGAAATGCTATGAAATTACTTGTCGAACCCCTTGACCTCGTAGTCGTTTTCTTCGACAACCGCTTTGAGCAGGGGCTTCAAGGCGTTTTCATCCGCATCGGCTTTCAGCGTCACGACCGCCGTACCCGCATCGTGGCTTGCCGCCGCGCTCTGCACGCCATCCACCGCTTCCAGCGCCGCCTTCACGCGTGCCTCGCAGTGGGCACACATCATGCCATCAATGCGCATCGTCAGCACCTTTGCGCCGGGCTGGGCGGCTATGTTGGGCAGCGTCACCGGGTGCAGGGCGCGGTCATGCCGGCCGTCGCGCAGGCGGAAGAGGTTCAGCCGCAGCGCGTTCGACACCACGCAGAAGCTGCTCAGGCTCATCGCCGCCGCGCCGAACATCGGATTCAATTTCCAGCCCAGCAGGCTGATGAACACGCCCGCCGCCAGCGGAATGCCGATGACATTGTAGCAAAACGCCCAGAACAGGTTCTCGTGGATGTTGCGCAGCGTCGCGCGGGAGAGGCGAATCGCCGCGGGAACGTCGGAGAGGCGGCTGTTCATCAGCACCACGTCCGCCGCGTCCATGGCAATGTCCGTCCCTGCGCCGATGGCAATGCCCACGTCCGCGCAGGTAAGCGCCGGAGCGTCGTTGATGCCGTCGCCGACCATCGCGACGCGCCCGACCTTCTGCAAGCGGCGCACGACGTCCGCCTTGCCGTCCGGCAGAACGCCCGCGACCACTTGGTCAACGCCTGCCGTCTGCCCGACCGCCTGTGCCGTGCGCGGATTGTCGCCCGTAATCATCACGACGCGGATGCCCATTTTGCGCAGTTCCGCGACCGCTTCGGGGCTGTCGTCCTTCACCGTGTCCGCGACCGCCATCATGCCCAGAATCGCGCCGTCGCGGCTGAACAGCAGAGGCGTTTTGCCCTCGCCGGAGAGCTTTTCCGCCGCCGCAAGCAGGGTTTCCGACACGTTGCACTGCCCCTGCATGTACTTCACGCTGCCGCCAAGGAGTACCGCACCATCGCGCTTCGCCGTCAGACCGTTGCCGGGCAGCGCAGCGAAATCCGACACGTCCTGCGCCTTTCGTCCCTTTTCAAGCGCATACTGCACAACCGCTTTCGCCAGCGGGTGCTCCGAGGGCGTTTCCAGTGACAGCGCCGCGTCCAAGAGGTCGTTTTCGCCGATGCCGTCCGCCGGAAGCACATCCGTCACGCGCATCTGACCGCTCGTAATCGTGCCGGTTTTGTCCAGTGCGACAATCTGCACCTTGCCGGTCTCCTCCAGCGAAGCCGCCGTCTTAAACAGGATGCCATTCTTTGCGCCCACGCCGTTGCCGACCATAATCGCGACGGGTGTCGCCAGCCCCAGCGCGCATGGGCAGCTGATGACCAGCACCGCAATCGCGCGGGACAGCGCATCCCCGAACGGCGCGCCAAGCAGCAGCCAGACAATCATCGTCACCACGGCGATGGAAATCACAACCGGGACAAACACGCCGGACACCTTGTCCGCAACCTTGGCAATCGGTGCTTTCGTCGCCGCCGCGTCAGACACCATGCGAATAATCTGGCTCAGCGTCGTATCCTCGCCCACGCGGGTCGCCTCGCAGCGCAGGAAGCCGGACTGATTGACCGTCGCCGCCGACACATTGTCGCCCGCTGCCTTATCCACCGGGACGCTCTCGCCCGTCAGCGCCGATTCGTTGACCGCGCTCATGCCGTCCAGCACGCGCCCATCCACCGGAATGCTTTCGCCCGGACGCACGACGAACACGTCGCCCTTCTGCACCTGCTCAATTGGCAGGGAGACTTCCTGCCCGCCGCGGAGGACGTTCGCTGTCTTGGGTGCGAGCTTCATCAGGGATTTCAGCGCGTCGGTCGTCTTGCCCTTGCTGCGTGCTTCAAGCATCTTGCCCACCGTGATGAGTGTCAAAATCATCGCGGCGGACTCAAAGTAAAACTCGTGCATGTAACCCATGACGGCATCCATATTCCCGTGCAGCTGCGCGTCGGTCATGGCGAAAAGCGCATAGGTGCTGTACAGGAAGGATGCTGTTGCGCCAAGCGCGACGAGCGTGTCCATATTCGGGCTGCGGTGCCACAGCGCCTTGAAGCCGCTGATAAAGAACCTCTGGTTGATGACCATGATGATGATGGTCAGGAGCATCTGCGTCAGCCCCATGGCGACGTGGTTGCCGTCAAGCCACGCGGGCAGCGGCCAACCCCACATCATGTGACCCATGGAGAAGTACATCAGCACCATCAGGAAGCCCAGCGACCAGCACAGGCGGCGTTTGAGCTTCGGGGTTTCGTGGTCTTCGAGGGCTTCCTCTGCGTCAGACGCGCTGACTTTCGCTTCCGTGCCCTTGATGCTCGCGCCGTAGCCCGCGTCCTGCACTGCGCGGATAATTTCGCCGTCCGCCGCCGTGCCTTCGACGCCCATGCCGTTCGTCAGCAAGCTGACGGAGACGCTCGTCACGCCCGGCACAGCGCTGACCGCCTTCTCCACCCGCGCTGCACACGCTGCGCAGGACATGCCGGTGACACAATATTGCTTCATTACATATATCACTCCTTTGGTTCTATCATTTCATCAGCTTTTGCAGCGTCTGCACCAGTTCGTCGATGGCTTCATCATGCCCGGCGCGGATGTCGTCCGCCACGCAGGTGCGGATATGGCTGGCAAGCAGCTCCTTGGTGAACGCGTTGAGGGCGGCGGACGTCGCGGCGACCTGCGTGAGAATATCCGGGCAGTACGCGCTGTTCTCCACCATGCCGCGGATGCCGCGCACCTGCCCCTCGATGCGGTTCAGGCGGTTGATGAGGGCTTTCATTTCCTCCGGCGTTCGCTCTTTGTGCTTATGGCAGGCTTCACACTGATGATTGCAGCAATCCATGGACTGATTCCTCCTGTGATAAGATACCCTCACGGGGTATGTCGATTATATACCCCATGAGGGTATTTGTCAATATGCTTTTTCTACAAAATTGTGCTTTTGCACTGGAGTTCGCCTCTGTGTAGGCGACAAGCAGGCGATGAAAACAGACGAGGTCTGTGTTCTCTCCCTTGACATATTGGCGTAGGATTTTCCCCTTTCCGCGCAAATTGTTCGCCCTAAAGCGAATTTACAAGATGTACCACATCTACGGAAGCATCGCGATTTTTCCTCTGTTTTAGTTCTGTTTCCATATGTATCTGTCAATTTTTCAAGATGCCTGTACCGCATGATTTTTCCCGCTTTTTCGAGCTTTTCACAGACGAAGAATATCGAATTTGGAAGTACATTGAAAAAACATTGACATGGCCCGATTTCTGTGCTACAATTTTGGTGGAACGAAACGAAAGGATGGAGCTTGTTACCATGAATGCTGTATTGGCACTACTGGTTCTGATTGCGCTGCTGATTAGCCTGCTGGTACGACTTATGATTACGAAGCCGTCTCTCCGCGCTGAAAGTTACGCACTGCCTTGCCAGTATTGCCAAGCCTGCTGATGGACTTTCCTGAACCCTGCAAAGGCGCATGGGATTTCCGCATCATGGATGGACAAGTTCTTGCAAAGCCTGCTGCCAAACTTCTCGGCGGCAGGCTTTTCTATATACCTGAATCAATCTTATGCGGCAATGAAGCCGTTCAAACAGCAAAGGAGGTTCTTTCATGCAGTGTACCGGCGCAAAGATTCTGATGGAATGCCTTGTCGAACAGGGTGTCGATACCATTTTCGGCTACCCCGGCGGCACGATTCTGAATGTATACGACGAGCTGTACAACTATGAGGGTGACGGGCGCATCAAGCACATTCTGACCGCACACGAGCAGGGCGCGTGTCACGCGGCGGATGGCTACGCGCGTTCGACTGGGCGCGTCGGCGTATGCTTCGCCACATCCGGTCCCGGCTGCACCAACCTTGTCACCGGCATTGCCACGGCGTATATGGATTCCTCGCCGATTGTCTGTATCACCTGCAACGTCGGCACGTCCCTGTTGGGCAAGGATTCCTTCCAAGAGGTGGACATCACCGGCATCACGATGCCGATTACGAAGTGCAACTATCTGGTGCGCTCCGTGGATGAACTGGCGGACGTGGTGCGCGAAGCCTTCGCCATTGCCCGCAGCGGCCGCCCTGGCCCGGTGCTGATTGACATTCCGAAGAACGTGACGGCGGAGAAGGCGGATTACGAGCCGCTGCCCCGCTCGGCGCACGGCACGTCCGGACGTTTGGGCAAGCTGATGAAGCGTTCAAGCCAGAATTTCAAGGCGCCCGAACCCGACCACCGCGACATCGACAAGTTAGTCGAAATGATTGCCGCATCGAAGAAGCCGCTGCTCATCTGCGGCGGCGGCGTTGTCCGCGCGCGGGCGCACCACGAATTCGAGGCGCTTGCAAACCGCATCGACTCTCCTGTTGCCATCACGGTCATGGGCGCGGGCGGCTTCCGCGGGCGCAATCCGCTGACGACAGGCATGATCGGTATGCACGGCTCACAAGCATCGAACATGGCGGTGGATGCATGCGACCTGCTGATTGCCGTCGGCTGCCGCTTCTCCGACCGTGTGGCGCTCAAACCCGCCACCTTCGCCCAGAACGCGAAAATCGTCCAAATTGACATTGACCGCAGCGAAATCAACAAGAACGTGCAGACCGACCACCACATCATCGGCGATGCGCGGCGCGTACTGGAACTGCTGCTGGAGCGCGTGCCAAGCATGAAGCATGACGACTGGAAGCAGTACGTTTTCTCCTTCAAAACGGAGACGGAGTACGACGAGGCGGACGACCACCTCACCCCCAGCCAGGTGCTTTTCTCCCTCGCCAAGCTCACGCCGCAGGATACCATCGTCTCTACCGACGTCGGTCAGCATCAGATGTGGGCGATTCAGCACTTCCACTTCGATTATCCGGGTCAGCTGCTCACCTCCGGCGGCTTTGGCACCATGGGCTTCGGCTTGGGCGCTGCCATCGGCGCGCAGGTTTCTCACCCGGACAAGGTCGTCCTGCACATCACCGGCGACGGCGGCTTCCGCATGAACTGCAATGAGCTGGCAACCGAGCAGTATTACAATCTGCCGATTATCAACATCGTATTCAACAACGGCACGCTGGGCATGGTTCGCCAGTGGCAGACGCTGATTTACGACAAGCACTACGAAGCCACAACGCTTGACCGTGCGCCTGATTTCGTCAAATTAGCGGAAGCCTACGGGCTCTCCGGTCGGCGCGTGCGCAACCAGCAAGAACTGGAGGAAGCCATTCAGGAAGCACTCCAGTGCGGTCACGGCTACATCATCGACTGCATGATCGACATTGACGAGAAGGTTCGCCCGATGGTCGGCGGCGGCAGTCACATCACCGAATTTATGCTCAACTGACGAAAGGAGGCAGCCCCATGAACACCCCGACACGCAAAACCCTCGCCGTTCTGGTGGATAACGAGGCGGGCGTCCTTTCCCGCGTAGTGCGCCTTTTCTCCGGCAAGGGCTACAACATCGAGTCCCTCGCCGTCGGCACGACCGACGATCCCGCTATCTCCCGCATCACCATCGAAATCCTCGCCAGCGAAGAGCAGACGCACCTCATTTCTTCCCAGCTGCGGAAGCTGATTTGCGTTCACTCCGTCAAGACGCTCAACGCCGAACACGCAATCCGCCGTGAGCTGGTGCTGATTAAGGTCAGCGCCGCCACGAGCGAAACGCGCAACGAAGTGATTCAGATTGCCAACATCTTCCGCGCCTCCATCATCGACGTCTCCGTGGCGTCGCTGACCCTTGCTGTCATTGGCGATGAGAGCAAGGCTGAAGCCATCCAGAATCTCCTTCGGGAGTTTGGAATCCTCGAACTGGTGCGCACCGGCATGGTCGCGCTGGAACGCGGACAGTTCACCATTGACGAACAGACCAAAGTAAAAGGAGAATACGACTATGGCAAAAATGTACTATGAAAAAGATTGTGACCTGAACAAGCTGACCGGCAAGACCGTCGCCGTCATCGGCTACGGCTCGCAGGGTCATGCCCACGCGCTGAACCTGCGCGATTCCGGCGTGGACGTCATCGTGGGTTTGCGCAAGGGCGGCAAAAGCTGGCCCGTGGCAGTCAAGGACGGCTTTGACGTGATGACCGTGCCGGAAGCCGCGCAGAAGGCGGATATCATCATGATTCTCATCAACGATGAGCGTCAGGCGGAGATGTACAAGCAGGACATTGCCCCCTACCTGACCGAAGGCAAGGCGATTGCCTTCGCGCACGGCTTCAACATCCGCTACAAGCAGATTGTTCCCCCGGCTGGCGTTGACGTGTTCATGGCAGCGCCGAAGGGCCCCGGCCACACCGTCCGCAGCACCTATGTGGTGGGCAAGGGCGTGCCGTGCCTCGTCGCGGTCGAGCAGGATGCGTCCGGTCACTGCCTTGACACCGCGCTGGCGTACATCGCGGGCATCGGCGGCGCGCGCGCGGGCATCATGGAGACGACCATGCACGACGAGACCGAGACCGACCTGTTCGGCGAACAGGCT